>Ga0209635_10004487_pt1 | contig 10954 bp, 14 predicted proteins | sample DeeMarSWOR230_32_FD_187463 | JGI IMG/M metagenome (GOLD analysis project Ga0209635, IMG submission 187463) | Marine sediment microbial communities from White Oak River estuary, North Carolina - WOR-2-30_32 (SPAdes) (version 2) | ecosystem: Environmental > Aquatic > Marine > Intertidal zone >...
AACAAATCCTTTGTTGGATGTTGACATTGAAGGAGCAAACGGTGCATTGGTAAACGTATCTGGAGGAAATGATGTAACAGTTAAAGAGTGTCAAGAGATTGTAGAAGCTGTATCAACAAAATTATCGCCAGATGCAAAAGTTATATGGGGTGCACAAATAGATAAGGGATTGGGAAATGTAGTAAGGGCACTTTTGATTGTAACTGGAGTCAAATCTGCTCAAATATATACTCCTGGAGTCTTTACGCAAGAAAAGCAGAAAGAGATAGAAAGGATATTGGGAATAGACTTTGTATAATTAAACAAAAGGGTTTAATAAAAACATTTAAATAGTATTCTTTATAATAGTGATTAGTTTTCTAAGTGATTAAATGGAGGAAAGCCAAGAATCAAAACCAGTTAAAAGGGAGGAACCAAAGAAACCTGGAATTTTTAGTAGATTTAAGAATAGATTGGTAAGATACAAAAGGGTTCTTGATGTTTCTATGAAACCAACCAGAGATGAGTTCAAAACATCAGCAAAGATAACAGGCGGTGGGATTCTGTTTCTTGGTTTTATAGGTTTTATAATATTTTTGATATACTTCTTAGTGGTTCCATGATATTAACAATAAGAACAACTGTTGGAAGAGAGAATGCAGTCATAGAAACTTTAAACAAGAGGATAAAATATTTGAAACTTGATCTTAAATCAATATTTCATCCAGATGAGTTAAAGGGTTATATCTTCATTGAGGGAGAGGTTCCTGATATTGAAAAAATTGTTCAGGGAGTTCCACATGTTAAGGGGATAATAAGAAAAGAGGTTAAGATCTCTGATATTAAAAAGTTCTTAGAGGCTAGGAAGATTGAAATAAAAATAAACAGGGGAGACATAGTTGAGATAACTGGAGGTCCTTTCAAGAATGTCAAGGGTAAAGTTACAAGAGTTGAAGAGGCTAGGGAAGAAGTTACTTTAGAATTATTAGAAGCAGCAATTCCAATCCCTATTACAGTTCCTATAGATTCTGTTAGGCTTATTGAACCTGCTGAAAAGGTTGAGAAGAAATGACAACAATCAAAGCTTTGGTTGAAGGTGGTAAGGCAAAACCAGCTCCGCCTCTAGGTCCACAGTTAAGTGCTATGAAATTAGATGTTGGAAAAGTTATAGATGCAATAAATGAGAAAACAAAAGATTTTGCAGGAATACAGGTTCCTGTAGAGATAAATGTTAATCCTAATACCAAAGAGTTTGAAGTAAAAGTTGGTACACCTCCTGTTGCTTCATTGATTAAAAAGGAATTGAAATTAGAAAAGCTTGCAAAAACACCATTCAAAGTAATTGAAAAGGAGGGTGGTGAAAAAGAAGAGTTTACTGAAAGCTTAAGTTTTGACCAAGTTGTTAAAATTGCTAAAGTAAAGATGGATGATTTGAAAACAACTGATTTTAAAAAAGCTGTTAAACAGGTTGTTTCTACATGTGTTAGTTGTGGGGTTTATGTGGAGAATAAACCTCCAAAAGAAATAATAAAAGAGATTGATGAAGGTAAATGGGATGGTAAGATAAATGCCTGAACTTGATATGTACAAAGAGAAAAATCCATTAGCAGTTGTACTAATAGCTCTATTTAATAAGAATAAAATTCTTTTAGCAAAAAGAAAAAGAGAACCTTACAAAGGATTCTATGGAATCCTTGGAGGAAGGCAAACATTTGGCATGTTAACAAATGATATAGTTAAAAAAGAAGTTTTGGAAGAAACTGGTTTCTCTGTTAAAGATAATTCGATAGAAACAAGAGGACTCTATAGTGAAATATTATTAGATAAAAAGGGTAGTTCTAGAGATCATTTCATATTTAGAGTATGTAAAGCTGATATTGATAGTAAAATAACAGATGAATTGGAAAAAACTGATATTGAAAAATTCAAATGGTTTGATTTACCATTATCCGAAGAAATAAAATCCAAGATAATCCCAACAGATTTGATAATGTTGGAGCATGTTCTATCTGATAAAAGGCATGAGTTTAAAGAATTTGTGATGCAAGAGACAGAAGACCCAAACATTTTAAAAATAGTCCATATCAAATAAACATTTAAATATTTGTGTTACATAAGTTTTCTAATGCTAGCAGTATTATTTTGGATTTTGGTTATATTGACCGTAATAACAGGATTTTTACAGACTTATATGGGATACAATCTTCTAGGAACTATTATAATTCTTCTTATAGCCGATTTTGTTGTCTTGGGAGCAAGTTTGGAAACTGAAAAAAGAAAGCGTGGAAGAGATAATCAAATATCTACAAAGCTTGAGGGCATAGAGAAAGCTTGTTCAGGTATATTTGAGCATATAAGAGGAATATCTTCAAATCCTGGTCCAGGAATTTCTGAGAAACAGGGTAAAAATATTAATTATCTTTTGGATAAGATGGCTAAGAAGGCTTTGGCCGTTGAAGAAAGGTTAAATAATTTTGGAGAAACATTGGCATCTTCTATCTCAAGACTTGATGAAAGGGTAAGAAATCTTGAGAGAGGAGAGAAAACTGAAGAAGTTGAAGAACCTGAAGAGATGGTTGAGATCAAACCTGTTGAAGAACCTTCAAGTGAAGAAGCTTCTAGTTCTGAAAGTACTGAAAGTATTTAACTATCTAAAGATTAAATGTTTGTAATTTCATGAACTCCATCCACACAATAAATTTGGTCTATTTCTTCATCAGTTAATTTCTTTTCTCTTTCAATTTCATATGTTAAAGAATTTATACCTAAAGTTTTTATTCTCTTTATTTTCAAACCAAATTTATTCAAAGAGTTTTCGAATCTATTATCACCAAATTCAAATCTTTCTGTATCTATCTCATAATTTACCATTTGAACACCATATTATAAAGGAATAGAAAAAGATTTAAACTTGTTAGTCTATAGTATTATAACTGCTTCGGCAGGAGCATAGTAGCGTGATTAGATGTCTGAAAAAATATTAGAAGTAATTAAAAAGGCTAGAGAATCAAAGAAAAGAAACTTTAAACAAACATTTGATCTAGCCATAAATCTAAGAAACATAGATTTGAAAAAATCTGAAAACAGAATCAAAACCGATATCATAATTCCAAACGGTTTTGGTAAGGATGTTAAAATTGGTGTAATGGTTGATAGTCTAATACCTCAAGCAAAAGATTTAAGCAATATCATTCTAATCAGAAAAGATGAAATAGAAAAATTAGGAAAAAATAAAAAAGAGGCTAAGAATATTGCAAACACTTGCAGATTCTTTATTGCAGAAGCTCCTTTGATGCCTCTGGTTGGAAAAAATCTAGGTCCAATATTAGCTCCCAGAAATAAAATGCCTTTTCCAATTCCACCAACAGCAAATCTAAAACCAATTATTGAAAGATTTTCTAAAACACTAAGAATAGTATTGAAAGACTCTCCTACTATCCACTGTCCTGTTGGAACAGAGGATATGGATGATCAAAAGATTGCTGAAAATGTTGATGCCATTATAAAAGGGGTTATAAACGCTTTGCCAAAAGGTAGAGAACAGGTAAAGAATCTTAACTTGAAACTAACAATGGGAAATCGTATCAAATTCAATATGTGATAAATATGGTTAAAGAAGAAAAGATAAAAAAAGTTGAAGAATTGGCTGATTCGTTAAATAAGCATCGTGTGATAGGAATTCTAAACATGTATAAAACACCAGCCTCAGCATTACAAAAGATAAGAAGCATGTTGCGTGACAAGGCTATTATTAAGATTTGTAAAAAGAGTAGAATGTTGTTTGCATTAGAAAAGGTTGGAAAAAATGATTTGAAAAAATATGTCAAAGATTATCCTGGTATGATTTTAACTGACATGGATCCGTTTAAGTTTTACCTTTTCCTACAAAGGAATAAAACACCTGTATTTGCAAAAGCAGGAGATATATCTGAAAGAGATATAGAGATTAAGGCTGGTCCAACAGACCTAATGCCGGGACCTGCAATATCAACATTATCAAAGGTTAAGATCCCTGCCAAGGTTGAGGGTGGGAAGATAGCTATTATGAGAGATAAAATTGTTTGCAAGGCTGGAGATAAGATAACAGAAGATATAGCAGCTGTATTGCAATTGTTAAAGATTAAACCAATGGAGATTACTTTAAATGTTGTTGTGGTGAGTGAGGATGGAACGATTTATGAAAGTGAACAACTTTATATTGATGAGAAGAAACTGTTTGAAGATTTGTCAAAGGCTGTTCAATATGGATTTAATCTTTCGATTGAATCTGGATGGATAACAGAACAAAATATAAATTTATTAATTGCTAAAGCATTTTTGAATGCTAAACAAGTTGGATTAGAGGCTGGAATAATTGAACCTGAAGTTGTTGAAGGTTTATTATCAAAAGGTGAAGCAGAAGCTGAAGCTTTGAAAGAAAAGGTTGATTAATATTTATAAAATGGAGGTGTAACAAATGGAATACATTTATGCAAGTTTGCTTTTGCATGCTGCAAAACAAAAAATAGATGAAGCTAGTGTTACAAAGGTCCTAGAAGCATCAGGGATCAAACCAGATGTAGCAAGAGTTAAAGCATTGGTAGCTGCATTAGAGAATGTTAATATTGATGAGGCAATGAGCAAAGCAGCAATGCCAGTTGCAGCACCAGCAGAGGCAAAGGCTGAGAAAAAGGAAGAAGAGAAAGAAGAGGATGTGGAGAAGAAAGCTGAAGAAGCAGCAGCAGGATTGTCAAGTTTGTTTGGTTAGTGTAATGTTTACGCATTACGTAATCTGGTTTTAAATTTTGGTTATATGAATTAATAATATGAAAAAAGTAAATGCTTTGTTAATAGCTACTCTAATTTTTTCTATAACAGCAACTCTAGTGTTAGCAAGCCATACATCAAGCATCAGTGTAACACCTGATAAATGGGGTATTGGTAAAGAAGCAGATGTTACATTAACTATATCTAACACAGCTGGTGATGGTATTGTAAAGGTTGAGCTTCTTATTCCAGAAAATATAGATGATGAACCAATTTATATCATAGAAGAAATAACAACTCCGGGTGGATGGAAATATGATTATGCAAATAGACTTGACCTGTCTCCTTACAAGATAATATGGTGGACAACTAGTATAGGAATTTCTGAAGGAGAATCTCTAAACTTTGGTTTCACAGCAAAAGCACCAGACACAAAAGGTGAATATGAGTGGTCATGGAAAACAACAGACACAAATAATGTTAGTTATACAAGAACTTTCAAAACAGAAGCAACACTGGCTCCTGCACATCATTTCATAATAACAAATGAGCCAGAAACTATAAAAGCTGATGAAACATTCACAATTGGTGTTAGTGTTAGAGACGCGACTGATAAAGTAAAAACAGATTATACTGGAACAGTAAAGTTTACTTCAACAGATGGTAAAGCAATTCTACCTGAAGATTATACATTTAAAATCGGAGATGCAGGTTTTAAGAAATTCAGTATAAAATACAGGTCTGCTGGTAATCAAACCGTTACAATAAATGATGCAACAGCTGGAATATCTGAAACCTCTGATAAGACCTCAGTTAATCCAGGAAAGGCTGTCTCAATAAAAATATCTCCTGACGGATATACTGTATCTAGTGGAAATTCTATTGAGTTTGCTGGAATGGCATTAGACAAATTTGACAATCAGTTTGATGTTACTGAAGAAATCCTTTGGGATATAGATGATGAGGCAGGAGGAGATTGGACTGATAATGAGTATACAGCTGAGATAGAAGGTGTATGGACAGTGACAGGAACATATACAGGTCTGGTTGATGGTACGATATTAAATGTTGGACCTGTTATAATAACACCAACTTTACCAGAAGAAGAGATTCCAGAGGAGATACCTGAGATTCCAACTGAGATTGAGTCTTTAACAATAACAAGTTTGGATACGATAACAATAGCACCTGGATCTAATGATACAATGGTTTTAAGTGTTGATAATAATGAAGAAACAAGAGTAACAGAAGTTACAGTTTCTGTTGAGGGCATTCCAAGTGATTGGATAGAGGTATTTCCATCAACAGTAGACATAGAAGAAAAAAGTTCAAGAAGTTTTTTGATAACAATATCAGTTCCTGAAAATGAGACTGAAACAAAAGAGATAACATTCGCAGTTAATACAGCAGAAGGATTAACAGCTTCAAAAGATATAACATTAAACATAGGAGTCCCCATAACTGGGTTTGCAATAACTGTTGAAAATCTTTTGCCAGCTGGTATAATACTGATAGCAGTGGCAGCAATAATACTATCTATTTGGAAAGTTTGGTTTAGTAAACCAAAGAAGACTTGATAAATTAATAGTGATGACTATTTCTAGACTTAGATAGATTTTTGTAGTTGTGATTCTATTGTTTTAGTATGAATAGAAAATATAAATTGATAATTATAAAATCAAATAAAAAGTGGTATAATGATTAATTCAGATAAATTAAAAAAGCTATATATAGAATTTTTCAAACAAAAGAAACACAAAGTCATTCCAAATGTTTCACTTATTCCAGAGAATGACCCCACTGTTCTGTTCACAACAGCTGGTATGCATCCTCTAGTTCCGTTTTTATTAGGTCAACCACATCCACAAGGAAAAAGGCTTGTGAATTTACAAAAATGTTTGAGAACTGATGATATAGATAAAATCGGTAATAGTTTTCATTTAACTTTTTTTGAAATGCTAGGCAATTGGTCCTTGGGAGACTATTGGAAAGAAGATGCAATTAAATGGAGTCTTGAATTCTTAACAAGTAAAGACTGGCTTGGTCTGGACAAAAATAAAATATTTGTTAGTGTTTTTGAAGGTGATGAAGATATACCTAAAGATGAAGAAAGTGCCAAAATTTGGCAAAGCCTTGGCATTCCAAAAGAAAGAATTTTCTATTTACCAAAAAATGAGAATTGGTGGGGACCTGCAGGTAATACTGGTCCATGTGGTCCTGATACTGAAATGTTTTATGATACTGGAAAAGAACCTTGTGGAAATGATTGTAGACCAGGCTGTTTTTGTGGAAAATATTTTGAAATATGGAATGATGTTTTTATGGAGTATAACAAAACAGCAGAAGGTAAATATGAACTGCTAGATCAAAAAAATGTTGATACTGGGATGGGAGTTGAAAGAACGGTTGCTGTTTTGCAAGGAAAAAACAGTGTTTATGAAATCGAAGAATACAAACCAATTGTTGATATAATAAAGAAAATTGCAAGACTAACAGATGAAAAACAAGAAATATCTGTAAGGATTATTGCAGATCATTCTCGTGCCGCAACTTTTATTCTAGCTGAAAAAATAATACCAAAGAAAGTAGAACAAGGTTATATTTTAAGAAGATTAATAAGAAGAGCAATAAGACACGGAAAGATTTTAGGAATAGAAAAAGAGTTTTTAACTGAACTTGCAAAAATTGTAATTGATATTCATAAAAAAGATTATCCACATTTAGATGAAAATAAAATTTTTATTTTAGATGAATTGAAAAAAGAGGAATTAAAATTCAGAAAAACCCTTGTTAAAGGATTGAAAAAATTTGAACAAGCAGAAAAAATTGATGGTTCAATCGCATTTACATTATATGCAACTTATGGATTTCCACCAGAAATGACAATTGAACTTGCAAAGGAAAGAGGAATGAGAATTGATATAGAAGAATTCAAAAAAGAATTCAAAAAGCATCAAAAAATATCCAAAGTAGGTGCTGAAAAAAAATTCGGTAGTGGATTGGCTGATACCTCAGAACAAACAGTAAAGTTACATACAGCAACACATTTACTTAACGAAGCATTGAGAAGAGTTTTGAAAAAAAGAGATATTATACAAAAAGGTTCTAACATAACACCAGAAAGATTAAGATTTGATTTCAATTTTAATAGAAAGTTAACAGATAAAGAAATGAAAGAGGTTGAGGATTTAGTTAACAAACAAATAAAGAAAGCCCTTCCTGTTAAAAGAAAAGAAACTACAGTTGAAGAAGCAAAAAAAATGGGAGCTCAAACTGTTTTCGAGCAAAAATATGGAAAGAAAGTTTTTGTCTATTCTATAGGAGACTTTTCTTTAGAGATATGTAGTGGACCACATGTGAAAAATACAAAGGAACTTGGTAAGTTTAAAATAATCAAAGAAGAGGGTATTGCTTCAGGTGTAAGAAGAATAAGAGCAATTTTGGAAAGTTAAGAAAGTAAATATAAAAAATGATATAAAGAAGTTTTTGAAAAAATAAAGAATTTAAGATTATCTATAATCTATTAATATCATGTCCCTATCTTTAACAATATAATTCTCATATTCAAAATTCTATATTTTATCATCCCCTCTTATGATATACATCTTCATAGAATGATTTCCATTATTACAATATTCAAAAATACAAGTGCTATTAAATATTTTACCCCAAGTTTTAAAGAAGTCTCCTAAAGGAAGGTCTTCAGAAGTTCCCTTGAAAATTATACTACTATCATCAAGAGTATAAAATCCTTCAGAAGGAGCATCGTCAATAAATCCAATCTTAGCAGGGATTTCTATTTGTTCACCATGAATAATTATAAACAGACCAGCCCTCCAACTTGTTCCCATACCACCTGGTATAATGGATAATATTATACCAGTAAAACCACTACCCAAAAATATCAATAAAATAACAATTGTTAAGATTTGTTTTGCTCTCTTTTTCATTTTTTCACTTTCTTTTCTCCCCAATCAACCATTCTTTTTTTCCCGTATGCTCCTCCCTTGAGATACAAATAAGCATTGGTCGCAGCCTCAGCACCCTCTGCAGCAGCAGTAACTATTTGTGCAAAAGAACCTATCACATCACCTGCAGCATAAACACCTTCAATATTTGTTTCAAACTTTTCATTAATTCTTATAAATCCTTTTTCATCAATTTCTAGTCCAGCTTTTTTAACAATTTCTGTTGTAGGAACCTGACCGACTTCAATAAAAATACCATCTACTTCTATTTCTTGTGTCTCATTTGTTTTAATATTTTTAACTATAATTTTTTTAACAAATTTATCTCCAATAATTTTTTCAATAACAGAATTCCAGATTATCTTCACAGAAGTTTTCTTTAACTGTTCTTGCCTTATTTCTTCAGCTCTTAACTGATCCTTTCTATGAATAAGATAAGTTTCTGAAGCAATATCATTTGCATAAATTGCAGCCATAACAGCTGAGTTTGAGCCACCAATAATAGCAACTTTTTTTCCTTTGAAGAGTGGCATATCACATGTTGCACAATAAGATACCCCTTTTCCTATAAATTTCTCCTCACTCTCTACTTCTAATCTTCTGTAATGGCTCCCAGTTGCAATAATGACAACTTTAGATTTATATTCACTTTCCCTTGTCCTTACTATTTTTGTTTCATTCTTTAATTCCATATCAACTGCTTGCTCTATTTTTACTATGCAACCGAATTTTTCAGCATGTTTTCTGAATTTTTCAGATAAGTCTATTCCTGCCATTGGTTCTACTCCTGGATAATTTTCAACAATATGTGCTAATGCCATCTGACCCCCCAAGGTCTCGCTAAGAATTAAAGTTTTAAGATTTCTTCTAGCAGCATACAAGCCTGCTCCCAAACCTGCTGGTCCACCACCAATTATAATGATATCATAGTCTTCCATAATAATCTCTTTATTTATATTCATTTAAATTTAATAAATTTGTGATTAAGTGATAAAATTTGATGATTTTGGACCTGAGAAAGTTTTAGAGGTATATGATCCTAAAACAAAGATGCATGGTTTTGTTGTTATAGATAACACTGCTAGAGGACCTGGAAAGGGTGGTATAAGATTAAGGCCTGATGTTACCAAAGAGGAGGTTTTTAGATTAGCAAGAGCAATGACTTGGAAATGTGCTATGGCTGATTTACCCTTTGGTGGAGGCAAATCAGGAATAATAGCTGATGATAAGAAGATATTAAAAGAAGAGAAGAAAACAATAATAGAAGCTTTTTCTAAAGCTTTGAAACCAGTTTGCCCTTCTATGTATGTTGCTGCTCCTGATATGAACATGGCCGAAGAGGAGATGAGATGGTTTGCTCAAGCTAATGGATCTATGAAAGCTTGCACAGGAAAGCCAAAAGATTTGGGAGGAATCCCACATGAATTAGGCTCAACAGGATTTGGAGTTTTCCATTCAACCCTTGTAGCTGCTGAACATTTTAGTTTAGATATAAAGAATTCTACTGTTGCTGTTCAAGGCTTTGGTAACGTTGGAATGTTTGCAGCAAAGTTTTTATCAGAAGTAGGAGCAAGGATAATTTCTGTATCCGATTCTAAAGGTTGTTTGAATGTTCCTGAAGGAATAAACATTGAAAAATTGATAAAAATCAAAAAAGAAACTGGTAGTGTTATTAATTATTCTGAAAAGACTGTAAAATCAAGAGATATGCATCCTAGCCAGATTTTCAAATGTGAAAGTATATTTGAACTTCCTGTTGATATTTTGATACCTGCTGCAGTTGCAGATGTTATAAACAAGAATAATGTTGATAGAGTTGGTGCAAAGATAATAGTTGAGGCAGCAAACATACCTATTCCACATGAAATTGAAAATATACTTTATGAAAAAGGAATTTTGATTGTTCCTGATTTTGTTGCCAATGCTGGTGGTGTTATTTCATCTTATATTGAATATATTGGTGGAAAAGAAGAACAGATGTTTAAATTAATAGAAGAAAAGATAAAGAAGAATACAAAACTATTTCTTGAAAAATCTAAAAAAGAAAAAATGAATCCTAGAGATACAGCATTAGAGATAGCAAAGAAAAGAGTGAAAAATTGAAACGATAATTATTAATATTCATAAAATCTTTAAATATTTTTCTGTTCATATAAAAGTATGAATAAATCAATTTTATTATTAACTTTATTAGTTTTGTTACATACCTTATTTCTTTCAGGTGCTGTTGAGGCTAAGGCTAAGGTTTCTAAACTATCTCT
>Ga0209635_10004489_pt1 | contig 10953 bp, 12 predicted proteins | sample DeeMarSWOR230_32_FD_187463 | JGI IMG/M metagenome (GOLD analysis project Ga0209635, IMG submission 187463) | Marine sediment microbial communities from White Oak River estuary, North Carolina - WOR-2-30_32 (SPAdes) (version 2) | ecosystem: Environmental > Aquatic > Marine > Intertidal zone >...
AGAGGAACAGCTTATGGTCTTCTCAGTGATCATTTATCTCTAGAAGAAGCAAGAATAATTGCATCTGGAGGAGACCCAAAAGTTAAGGGAGCAACTTTTTCTGATGTAAAGGAACTTGAATATGTAGATCCTAGACTTCAAAAATTAATAGAATACTTCAGATTGAAAGAGAAATTACAAGAAATGGAGGAGAGTGAAGGGAGGTTTATTGATCTGGAAAAAGCTGTAATTAATAATTGTCTCGAAGAATTCCGCGGAGTGCAAAAAAAGAGCTGATTCTATTTTTTTCTATTCAGAAAAATAATCAAACATCGTTACATTTTCTACCTTCAACCCATCTTGGTATCTATTGAACTCAAGAATTTCCAATTTTGAATCACTGTTTGTATTGAAAAAACTTACCATTTCTGGAAATATATCCAATTTTTTTAATTCGGATTTACCACACCAAAAATTCTCTCCAGCTTGTGTTCTTTTTATTAACTTTCCTTCAAAGCTTGTAAACTCGAACAGAAAACCGAGATGATGATGAATTAACTCCTTAGTTTTTTTATCAAAAGTTCTCATGGATTTTATTGAAATAAGCCTTCCATCCTTTGCTTCTAAACCAGTTTCTTCTCTCAATTCTCTCTTCGCCGTTTCAATGAGTGTTTCGCCAAATGGAACTTTACCTCCAGGTGTACCACAATACGCATAAAAAGGTTCTTTCAGTCTCCTATGCACAAGTATTTTATTGCCCTTTCTAACAAGACAAAATACTACTACGAGAGGTTGTTTGGTAATTTCGACCTTAATAGAATCAAGATAAGTCACAAGATCGATTCCTTTCTTGGTCAATGAATATTTATCTCCTTTTTTTGTTATCAAACCGTCTTTCAGCATGGTTTTTAAATGGTAAGTGAATTTGTTAGATTCAACATCTCTATCCCATAGCTGAGAAAAAGACAGTTCTGGGTTAAAAATCAGCTTTTGTAAGATTGATTTTTTGATTTCATTGTCTAACTTCATGATTATAAACTAAAAATCTAATTTTTTAAACAGATATCTCAAAACAATTTGAGTAAATAATTTATTATTCTATGAATAATGAGTATAGAGTGTTAGAATGAGAAAAGGATATAGAGCTGAATACAAAGCGAAGAAAGAACTCATAGAGAAATATGGTAAAGAAAATATTCTGAAAATTGCTATTGGGGGTGCAGTGGATTTTTTGGTCTTAGACCCAAAAAGGAATAAGATTAAGAAAATTGTTGAAGTTAAAAAAACCAGCAAGAAAAAATATTATCCTAAACCGAGAGAAAAAATTCAACTCCAAAGACTTGAGGAATTGGGTAAAAGACACAAGATACCGATTGAACTTTGGATTAAATATTCTAGGAATGATTTTGTCAAGAAAAAACTAATCTAATCCTTTAAATTGTTTCCCGTTATAATAATTCTCATGGTAATCAGTATAATAATTGGAATCATAATCTTGGCTATTGTCATTTTTGTTGCAATAAGGATAGTAAAGAATGTTTTAATCGGAGTTGCTTTGATAGCCTTAGTACTGTTAGCATCTTTTCTCGTTCTTGGTTCAGTTCCAAGCTTGAGATCAGTTCCAATAATAGGACCGAGATTACCAAGAGTTCCGAGTAGTTTGGGGGAAGTAATTGCAATAATCAAAAAAATCTTCTACGAAATTGAAATCTTAGATGTTTCTAGAGACTCAAAGAACCAAATTCTCATAACTATAAAAAACACTGGAAAACTAGAAGCATCGAATTTTACAGTGCTCATAGACAACAAAACAGCCGAAATAATAAATAAACCAAAAGACCCATTGAAACCAGGTAAAATGACAACAATACAAACTGATTGGAAGAAGGATTACAGTGAAATTTTAATCCAAAGTTTAAGAGTAAATGCTACTTATACAGAATAATTACCTTGCTCCACCGGCTTCCCTTTCTATTCTTTCTTTCTCTTTTATTGCTTCAGACTTTGATGGGTCATTCTTATAAGCAAAAAATATCTCATCCACCAATGCATCAGCCATTGATATTTTCTTCCCAAAAGATTTCCTGTAGGCAGATTGAGTAATAACAGTCAAAGCCTTATCAACTCTTCTTTGGGGTGAAGTACAAACAGCCTTTCTAACCATTATACCTCCCATCTGATAGGATGTTATCTCTTCTCTTAGAGCAGCGTTCTCTATAGCTCCGGCAAGAACTTCGATTGGGTTTTTGTTAGTCCTTTTCTCTAATTTTTCAAACACTTCCTTAACTAGGTTTAGAATAGTTTGTGTTTTCCCAATGTTTCTTCCAGAGCTTATAAGATGTTTTTTACCTCTATGCCCAGGAACCATTAATTTATTTACGAGTCTTTCAACAATATTCATCTTGGATTTGTAGAATTTGCGTTGACTGAATCTACCACCAGTCTTGGGTATAACACACGGCTTCAAATTTATGTAAGGTTTGAGACCTAAATCCTTGACTTCTATTCCTTCAAAACTCCATTTGTTGAAGAGTTTTAATTCTGGCATACATCTCACTTTTATCTTGCGGGTTTCTGCTTCTTCCCGGATAAAATCTCAGAAAGAGCGACACCATTAACAGCAACAACTTTGAACTTTATCCCCCATTGACTGCCAATAGGACCACGTTGACTGCCGCCAACTCCTTCTATTAACACTTCATCGTGTTCATTGATATGGTCGATCGCCCCAGTTCCAGGAACAAAGGCAGTAACTTGAACATTATTCTTTATCAACTGGACACGAACAGCTTTAATCATTCCAGAATGAGGTTGTTTCTGTTCAACCTGTCTTTTATCGATAACTATTCCTCTTCCTCTAGGAGAGCCTTCTAAAGGGTCTTTCTTAGCGAGCTGAAGCTGTCTACGCATATACCTTACATCTTTCCACTTCTGTTTTTTTCTTTTCTTCCTCAATTTCCTTGCGGAAAACATTCCTCTTGCCATCATTTCACCTGTATATCCGATATGTTATGGACTCTCTTCAATATCTCCTTATAGATTTTTATCTTTTCCCCTCCCCTGCCGATGACGAAACCTTTGTCATTTCTGCTAACTCTTATTTCAATCTTTATCACACCTTTGTCATCAATAACATTGATTCCCTTACATTGAGGAATCAAATTCTTGACGAATTTCTCTGGGTTTCTCGAATACTCAAAAACCTTTACCCTCTTACCAACGACCTTTTCTACATTCCTGATAGAATTTCCGTTCTTACCTATGGCCAAACCTATATTGCCTTCCTCAACGATGTAGTAGACTACATCACTATTCATAAAGCAATCTCTAACCGGGGCATTTGTCATGTTCTCGAACAAAGTTAAAAGTCTTATAGTTTCTGTGTCGAGTGTTATCGTCATTTTTTACCTCTTTTTATGGCTAATACACTTATTGAAAAAGGTTTACCACACAATAAACCCAAATCAACACTATCTTTTGGATATTCTTTTACTTGAATTTTAGATATTTTAGCGTTAAGTTCTATCATTTTTTTCTTATCGTCTGGAATGTTAGCAGCAAGAACTATTAGTTCAGGGCGACTTGTTTTTAATGATTTGATGACAGTCTTGTAACCGATTATGACTTTATTCTGTTTAAATTTTTCCTTGATCAATTTTGCTAATTTCATCACTTCTCGCCCATTTTCGCGACTAGTTCGAACATACCAGTGCCTGCTGGAACTTGTTGATTGACCATGACATTATCGAATATAGCATCAAAGTTGTCTTCTTCGTGTCTGACTGATGCTTTTACAAGATGTTTTATCGTTTCTTCAAAACCTGCTCTCGTTAAAACAGAGGGTTTCATTCCTGCCACACCATATCTGCCTATTGGTTTAATCTCTCCTGAAAAAGTCATTATATCAGCTACCAGCATCACGTGTCTGTAATCTATATCTAGACCTTGTTGTTTCATTGTGCTGTTAGTTTCTTTTATTATAGCATTCCTTGCCGCTTCTACGCCGAGCACTTTGGCCAGTTCATAAATGTTATTCGTATAACTCCTCATCATATCAATCTCATCAAAGTTTATTATCTTCAAGAAATTGGACCCAAAGGTTCTAATGACCCAATCGTCTCCCTCTTTCATAACCAAACTATTTTTTATATCTTGTATACCAGAAACACACGTGTCCAATAGTTTTTTCTTTATTTTTTGTAAATCTTTGATCGTGAATTCCTTTTCTTTTGCTCCAACTGTTATTTTATTATTTTTACCTTTGATATTTAATCTCTTGAATTTCTTTTTCAACTTAAGAACTATTTCTTTAAATTCAGATTTTTTTATTTTTTTGAGCGAGATTTTTATTTTTTTGTTAGTTAAATCTAATGAAATGGTTTTTATGAAAGACCTTAACTTTCTTTCGGTTATCTTTTCGGCTAAAGATTCACTGCTTGATTTATTATTAAACTTTCTCTTCAAATAGAGCGTCATCATTGGAGTTGCAGGTTCTTTTTTAGCATCGAAAAGTTCTATCAACCTTGGGAGACCCAAAGTAACCTGGACACCAACTGACCCTGCGAAGTGGAATGTACGCATCGTCATCTGTGTTGCGGGTTCAGAAATGGATTGCGCAGATACAATCCCTATTGCTTCGCCGGGTTCGAATGAACTGTTAGAATAAATTCTCTTAACCAAATCTATAAGTTTCTTTTTTTTACTCTGACTTAATTTTTTTTGTTTGCAAACTCTTTCTATCTCACCCAATATTGTTTTGGGTAGACTAACATCATATTGTGTCTGCAATTTTTCCGACATCTATTCCACCTTTTTGTATTTTTGATGGATCCAAACCATCCCCACCCGGAACGAATTCTATAATCTTTTTTCCACTATCCCTGACAGTTCTATCATACTCAATTTTTAAATCCTGTAATGCCCCGATCAATCTTCTCTCTAAGTAACCACTATGTCTTGTTTTTAATGATTTATCCATGAGCCCTTCTCTACTGTTCATGGCATCGAAAAAGAATTCAAATGGGTTTAAACCACGCTTGTAACCACTTTTAACGAAACCTTTAGATTCTAGACTTATGTCACCCTTCTTGAAATGAGGAAATGTCCTAGTGTGATAACCTATTTTTATTCTCTGACCTTTGATGGTTTCTTGACCAATACACGCTGCACATTGGACTAGATTGATCATGCTCCCCCTTGCACCACTCTTTGCCATGATCACAGTGTTGTTTTTTGATATGTTTTTTTCAATATTCTCGGCAATTTTATTGAGACAATCGGCCAGTCTTTTCTGGATTATAGTTTCTAAACTTTCTCTAGGTGTTCTTCCGATGATTACTTTTATCTTTCCCCTCTTGAAATCTTTAATTGTTCTATTAACATCTCTCCTGGCATCTTCTACCAATTTTTCTATTTTCTTCTGTGTTTTATCATCCAAATCATGATCAGATATCGACACTGAAAACCCGTATTTTGTCAGGAAGAAAAGTGCAATCCTTGTAATGTTGTATAAGAATTTTTGAGTAAACTTATGACCATATTTTTTATCCAGTTCGTCCAACATCTTACCACTGAATGCAGCAACGCTTTTCTTATCTATTGCCCCAGAAATAAGTTTTCCATTCTTCACGACAACGTAAGCATCAAACGGACATTTTTCTTCTAAACATTTGTTGCACCCCATACAGCACTCAGCTTTGTATTTTATGTTAAAGTCTGGGGGTAAAAATATACTGAACAACTCTTTGCCAGTAAATTTCTCTTTTTTCGGAATTTCTATATCAGGATCATATGGCCTTATCAGCTCTGTGACTTCTTTTCTTGAAAGTTCATAGTTGCCACTAGTTAATATGAAGAGGGATGTGATGTGATCTTTACTGCATCCTATGATCGGACCACTAAACCTAGGACTCCTAACGTGATTTGGCACGTTCATGAGGAGTTTTGTTTCAGTCTTAGCTTCCTCTCCTTGTGGAACGTGTAAATTCATTTCATCCCCATCAAAATCTGCATTGTATGGTGGGCAAACAACTAAGTTAAGTCTGAAAGTCTTGTATGGCATTACTCTCACTCTATGACCCATCATACTCATCCTATGAAGAGATGGTTGTCTATTGAATAGGGCCCAATCACCATCCTCGAGTTGTTTTTCAACTGTAAAACCAGATTCAATCTCTTTCAATATCTCTTCCTTGTTCTCTTTAGAAATTTTTTTCTTTCTACCATCAGGTCTTATCACATAGTTTACAGTCGGCCAGTTTGGAAATCTTTTGATCAATGATTTTACATAGTCTATGTTCTGCGTGTTAATGACTATAGAAGTTGTTAATTCTTTTGCCACAGTCAATGGAACACCTACTTCATTTATATTAATGAGGGGATCAGGGCTTATTACGGTTCGTGCTGAATAATTTACTCTTTTACCGATTAAGTTGTGCCTGAACCTTCCTTCTTTTGTTTTTAATCTCTGAGTCAAAGTTTTCAGGATCCTTCCAGACCTGTGTCTTGCAGGTGGGACACCAGAAATTTCATTGTTCATGTAGGTAGCAACATGATATTGTACCAACTCCCATAAATCCTGTATGATAAATTCGGGTGCACCTAAATCTATATTCTCTGCCAATCTTTTGTTTATCCTAACTATATCGACAAGCTTGTGAGTCAAATCGTCTTCAGACCTTTCACCAGTTTCAAGGGTAATAGAAGGTCTAACTGTAACAGGTGGTATGGGCAATAAAGTTATTATAAAAAGTTCTGGTCTCACCTTTAAACCTAAGTAGATTAAATCGGGTTGGGATATTTTTTCAAACCTTTCTCTTATTTGTACAGGAGTTAAAGTTGTTCCATTCTCAACATAAGTCGTTGGTTTTAAGAATTTGATCTTCTTTTGTGGCGCACCGCAGTATGAGCATTTAGTCTTAACTAATGCTTTTAGCCTTTTAAAAGATTTCTTACTACTCTTGAATTTTTCTATACCTGTTTCATCCAATAAAATTCTTCCACATTTTGAACAAGTTGTCTTGAGGATGTTATAGATTAACTTCGCGTAATGGACATGAACTACAGGTCTTGTCAGTTCCAAATGACCAAAATGACCTAAACATTCTCCGACTGAGCCCCCACATGTTCTACATCTTAAACCAGGATCGATGACACCCAACCTAGGATCCATTAACCCTCCTTCTATTGGGTATCCCTCTTGATCGTACAAGTCAGTCTTGTTGATCTTAGCAGCAGACATCTTCCTTATGATATCTGGAGGTAAAACATCGAATACTATTTTGTCTAACATGTTCATTCCTCTTTAACAACCATCTTTGGGTATATTAGCATACTCTTGAGTTCATCCAACAATAGCTTGAATGCGTATGCTATTTCTAAATTCACGATTTTTGAACCGCCGCAAACAGGGCAAATTTTTTTATTTTTCACTCTATCATGAATTGCTACCAAACCACAATCTTTACACACTGGTATGGTAGTCTTGTCAGAATCAAATCTTTCTTTCAAAACTAAAGAAGCACCTTGCGCAATTAAACAATCCTTTTCCATTTCTCCTAACCTCAACCCACCCTTCTTTGATTTACCTTCGGTTGGTTGTTTTGTCAAAAGAGTTACGGGACCTTTTGATCTGGCATGTATTTTATTTGATACTAAATGATCTAGTTTTTGATAGAAAGCGCTTCCGATGAATATTTGTCCTTTAAATTTCTTTCCTGTCTCACCATCGTACAAAGTCTCTTTACCATCATTCCTAAGACCATTCTCCTCAAGGGATTCTCTCAATCCTATCTCTGATAAAGGATGAAAACCAGGACTAGTAAAAGTTTTTCCTTTTAATGATGAGAATTTCCCAGCCAAAATTTCTAACAATTGACCCATTGTCATTCTAGATGGAATACCATGCGGGTTAAATATGACATCAGGGACAACACCATCTTCGTTAAATGGTAAATCTTCTTGAGGAGTGATTAAACCTATAACACCTTTTTGTCCATGCCTACTAGCGAATTTATCGCCGATTTCAGGTCTTTTAAGATCTCTGACCAGGACTTTAACTAATTTATTGCCATCTTTACTCTCTGTTACAAAGACCCTATCCACGATTCCTTCCTCTCCATGTCTCAATTTCACAGATGTTTCTCTAATGTTTTCTAAACCTGTGATGAATTGATCTAAACTACCCAAGAACCTAAGAGGTGAAACTTTTCCTATCAATACATCATCAGATTTTACTTCTGTTTCAGGATTGATGATACCATCCTCTGGAAGATGCTTGTATGCTTCTTCACCAGGATAACCTCTTATTCCAGGCTCAGGAATACCGATTATATCTTCTTGTCCACCCATGTATCTCTTTTTTTCTGCTTCATATGATCTAAACATATAAGACCAGAATAGGCCTCTCTCTATAGACGATTTGTTAATCACTATTGCGTCATCCATGTTGTAGCCTTGGTATGACATGATACTAATAACAATGTTTTGGCCTCCAGAATGATTCTCCTCTTTAAGTACATCAGTCACATGTGTCTTAACCAGTGGTAATTGTGGGTAGACTAAGATGTTTGATTTTGTATCGATTCTCATAGCATAATTTACAGCATACATCCCTATTGCCTGACCAACCATCTTAGCCCCAAAGTTGACTCTATCGCCCCTATCGAATTCAGGAAATGGTACTAAAGATGTTGATAAACCTAGTATAACAACAGGGTCCAGTTCTAAGTGTGTATGTTCTTGTGTCAAATCTTCCGGTCTTAATGCAATATATGCGTTTTCTTCTTCTTCTGCATCCAAGTATTCTATTATTCCATCTTTGATTAAACCTGACCAAACCATCTTTTTTTGTTTTATCTTCTCTAAATGTTCTCTGGTTAATTTTGGCTTCCCCTTTTCAACTACAATTAATGGTCTTCTCGCTCTTCCAGAATCGGCCAGTATTCTAACCAAATCTAAATGTTCTAAATAGGCAGCATTTATTTGATCGGATATTTGATTCTTCCTTCTCTTCTCTTTTATTATTTGAACGAGTTTTTCTGGTTTATCGGTAGTTCCGATAAATCTTCCATCTAAAAAAATATCAGTCATTGTTTTGCACCTTTTTTACTAGACTAAATAAAGGTTTCTTATCCTTATCCAACGTGCCTTTAGTTATCTGAGTCATTACAGAAAGGTATTTTCTCAAACCGATAGTTGCACCTTCTGGTGTTTGTGATGGGTCTATTCTCCCCCAATGCGTTGGATGTAATTCTCTTGCCTTAAAATGTTCTTGAGTGGATGTCAAAGGTGATAGAATGTTCCTCATGTGAGATAGGGTTTTTATGTAGCTGCTTCTCTCCAATCGCTGTGAAACTCCAGTCCTTCCACCAACCCAAGATCCTATAGCTAAAGCAGATACTATCTGATTAGTTAAAACATTCGCCTCTACTATTGCTGGTAAAGGTGGGAACCTGCCTCTTTTAGTCAGTTTTTGATAATTGTAAGTGATTCTTGTGATTAACCCCCATTTTCCTAATAAAATAGACCTGAACAATATTTCTAACAAATCTCCTGATAATCGCAATCTTTTGTTTGCATAATGGTCTAAATCATCCTCAGGAATTTTATTCAAGTGGAAACGTAAGAGTTTGTTGACAGCCTTTGAAACAAATATTGCCTTGTCGATTCTATTTGCCTTTTCTTGACCCAGATGTGGTAATAAATATCTATCGATTAATCTCGTTACTCTTTCTCTCCTGTAAGCGGCTTGTGGAATTCTAATACGTCTTCCTATCTCGTCTATTGCTTCTCTTGATGTGGTCGACTCAGTCTCGAATAAATTGGGATAGAATTCTTCTTGGATTTCTGGATCGAATGATATTGCAGTTATTATGTCCTTATCAGATTCTAATCCAAGAGCTTTTAGTAAAACAACTATAGGCAAATTGTTTATGTTAGCAAAATTTATTCTGATGATGCCATCAGTTTTTCTCTCGATAATATGTCTTTGTATATATCCATCCTTTTCTGAATGTATTCGAGCTGTTTCTGTTATGTTCGAAATGCTGGATTTCTCAACTATTACTCTGTTTGGTGCGATTTCTTCGATCAAGACTAATACTCTCTCAGTTCCGTTTATTATGAAGTAACCGCCTGGGTCGTCAGGGCTTTCACCAGCTTCTATTAGTTCTCTGTCTGTCATCGTTGAAAGTGGACACATCTTTGACTTCAGCATTATCGGTAAGTCCCCAAAGTTGACCCATATTGTTTCACTTTCAATCCCATTCAGAATCGGTGTCATTTCAACGTACATTGGAGAAGCATAAGTTAGGTTTCTTATTCTCGCTTCTGATGGTAGAATATTCCTAACCGAACCATCGGCTTCCTTGACAGAAGGTGGTGTAAGTTTAAATTTTCCTAATTTTATCTTAAACTCGCCTAGGTCAGGGACTTCGGGTTTTATTTCTTTAATTTGCTTTATTATGTCGGGAATTCTATTGTCTATGAAATCGTTGAACGAGTCTATCTGAAACTTAACAAAACCCTGATCTTCAGCGAACGATTTTAACAATAAGTTGAATCCATCCATTTTTTAACCCTCTATAATGACTCTATAGTAAATCGATTCTCCGATGATATCACTCTTCCTTATTATTTTTACTAAATCTCCAGGTTTTGCTTTTAATAGTTTGATTGCTGGGTCTGACTTGAGTATTTTAGGGAATTGATTTAATTTTTTGATTCCATACATCTTCATAACCTTCTTTTTTTCTTCTGCAGTTAAGATTACATGTTTAGGAACCAATTCATGATTTATTATGTCTATTTTAGCTTTCAAGATATCACCTTACGCCCTGAAGGGGATTTGAACCCCTGTCCCGGGAGTGACAGTCCCGGATTCTACAGTTAAAACTTTGATAGACCGGACTACACCATCAGGGCAATTATAGAAAATACACAATAGGGAATTATTAAATTTGAGATGGAGGGGGT
>Ga0209635_10004491_pt1 | contig 10953 bp, 10 predicted proteins | sample DeeMarSWOR230_32_FD_187463 | JGI IMG/M metagenome (GOLD analysis project Ga0209635, IMG submission 187463) | Marine sediment microbial communities from White Oak River estuary, North Carolina - WOR-2-30_32 (SPAdes) (version 2) | ecosystem: Environmental > Aquatic > Marine > Intertidal zone >...
AATGGAAAGGCTGGGACTGAACAAAGACCGCCTGCAATTGGCGTGGATAAGTGCAGCTGAAGGAGAAAAATTCGCGTCTAAAATCAAGGAAATGCAAGAGATCATAGATAAAGTGGGTAAAGAAGAGATAGTAAAGACGAAAAAACTGTTGGGGAAGGCTAGGTGATTTTGTTATGCCCTTAAGAATATGGCGCGAACCATTAGATGTGGACAAAACCAAGATTTCACACGCTGAAATTCGCATAATAAAAGAGCGATGTAGGGGATGCGGATTTTGCATAGAATTTTGTCCCAAAGATGTATTGGAGGTCTCCGATGAACTTAATGAAAAGGGTGTTTATCCACCTAGAGTAGTAGATGAAACTAGATGTGTGCTTTGTAATTTTTGTCAAACTATATGTCCAGATGTCGCAATTTTCACGATCAGAAAAGAATTGTGAGGAGAATTTTGAATGAGGAAAAAAAGAGACTTAACGACTTGGGCGTTTCTAAAAGCCCCACACAATGAATTGAGTGAAAGCTTTAAACCCGTTCTAAACAAGTTAGGAGAGAATGGAAATGTCGATGTTTAAGGATATTCCAGTAGATGTTGGAGTGATTTATGAAGGGGAGCGCGTTCGGAGAAACGACATGTACGTGGAGTTAGGTGGTCCTAAACAAGAACACAAGTTCGAGCTGGTGAAAACCAAAAGCTTAGACGATGTTGAGGACGAAAGAATCACAGTGACTGGACCGGACATCAAGGACATGGAGGAGGGAAGCACTCATCCACTTGGTATATACGTCGAAGTTGCTGGCAAAAGTGTTGAAGAGGACCTTGAAGGCGTTATCGAACGACGCATCCATGAATACTCCAATTACATTGAGGGCTTCATGCATCTAAACCAGCGCTACGACATTTGGCTACGACTAAACAAGAAATCCTTTCAAAAAGGCTTAAACTCCTTCGGCATTATAGGAAAAGTCTTGCTGAGACTGTTCAAAAGCGAACTCACATTCATCGAGAAAATACAGATCACGTTTATAACTGACCCCGGAAAAATTCGGAAAATGTGGAAAGAAGCAATGGAGACTTACGAGGCTCGCGACGCCAAAGCCCGTGGAATGAAAGACGAGGATGCAGATGCGTTCTACGGATGCACCCTATGCCAATCCTTCGCTCCGACCCACTGTTGTGTGATCACGCCCCAGAGATACGCTAACTGCGGAGCCATCAGCTGGTTCGACGGTCGCGCCTCAGCTCGAGTGGATCCTAAGGGCCCAATTTTCAGCATCGATAAAGGTGAATGTATTGACCCGTTCAAGGGCGAATACACGGGAGCCAATGCAACTTTAAAAGAGAAAACCCTGGGGGAAGTAACTCAAGTGTGGTTGTACACTGCTTTTAATTATCCCCATACCTCCTGTGGATGCTTCGAGGGTATAGCCTTCTACATACCTGAGGTGGATGGCCTTGGAATAGTTCACCGGGCTTTCGAGGGCACAACCGTAAATGGCTTACCTTTCTCCACCATGGCGGACTCCACCGCTGGAGGGAGGCAGGTGGATGGCTTCCACGGTATTTCTATAGAGTATATGAGATCTCCAAAGTTCCTCCAAGTTGATGGAGGGTGGAACCGCGTTGTGTGGATACCTGCAACCATAAAAGAGCGAGTCAGAGATTTCATACCTAAGGAAGTAATTGATAAGATAGCTACAGAAAATGATGTAAAAACAGTTGATGAACTGAAGGCTTTTCTTGAGAAAAAGAAACATCCTGTAGTTGAGCGGTGGAAGGCAGCTCCAGTCGAGGTGGTACCTGAGGTGACGGAGGAGGCTCCGCTGGTTGCGCCAGTTTCGATGTCCGCCGTTTCTGCGGGAGGCTTTAAAATAATCTTAAAGGACGCGAAAATCCATGCAAAGAAAGTCATCATTAGAGCTACTGAGGAGAAATAATAATTGAGTGAAAAGAAGAAAGAAGATAAAGCTTCAATAAAAATTAGCCCAAAACTCCTTGAACTTTTAAGGAAGTTTCAAGAAGTAGAACTCGAGGACGTAGACATTGAAATTGGAGACCTAGAGTTTTGGGTACAGCCTGCTGTTGCGGTGCCCCCTCCACCAAAAGTTGTCGCGCCCCCTCCGCCGAAAGTGAAACCCACAACCATTCTTGAAGAGGCTTTCATTCCTCCAATCGAGGAGTATCCCGGAAGTGTCTTGGAAGTAAAGCTCGGAGCCACTAAGAGCGAAGGCGGGTCTCGCAGCAAGGCTATTGTGATTGGAGGCGCAACCTCCCCAGCATTCTATATGTTTGAGAACCCTCCTTCACATCCACCAACAGTCACTTTAGACGTATTCGACATGAAGGTGCCGCTACCGAAGGCCATAAGGATGCATGTTGAAGATGTCATGGAGGACACGGCTGCGTGGGCCAAGCTTGCGGTTGATAAGTTTGGAGCTGAAATGGTTACAGTTCATCTGGTGAGTACGGACCCGCTTATCAAGGATACGTCTCCAGTGGATGCTTCAAAAACTATAGAGGAAGTACTGCAGGCTGTGGATGTCCCGCTTATCGTTGGGGGTTGCGGAGACCCAAAAAAGGACGCCGCGGTATTCAAGAAGGTGAGCGAGGTAGCCCAAGGCGAGAGGGTTGTGTTAAGCTCTTTAACGCTCGACATGGCTGAAGCAGGTATCCTCGATGATGTGGCTAACGCCGCTAAGGATAATGGGCATGTAGTGCTTGCATTCACAGCCTTAGAGTTGAATCAGGCCAAGGAGTTGAACAGAAGGCTCTACGAATTCCTACCCAAAGATAGTGTAGTAATGGACTTAACAACAGCCGCCCTAGGCTACGGACTTGAGTACTCGTTTACAATCCACGAGCGCGCCAGAATTGCGGCACTAATGGGAGACCAAGAGCTTCAACACCCGGTCCTATCTGGGACCACCAACTCATGGGCTGCAAGGGAAGCGTGGTTGAAAATGGGGCCAAAGTGGGAGCCAAGAGTACTCAGGGGTCCCATATGGGAAACTGTCACTGCACTGGTACTACTCCTAGCTGGGGTAGACCTATTTATGATGATGCACCCTGCCGCTGTTAAGACCATGAAGGAGGTTGTCAGACAATTGATGAGCACAGGGAAGGCTAAGTCTGAGAAGATAGCTGACTGGGTGACTGTGAAGATATAGGGAGGAATGAAATGTGACTGAGAGAGAAATCAAGAAGAGCATAAAGGAACTCAGCCCCATCGACGTGTACATGCTGCTTCCCAAAACCAATTGCAAAGATTGTGGAGAAGCTAACTGCATGGCCTTCGCCACCAAAGTTGTTAACCGAGAGATTTCCATAGAACAGTGCCCACCGATTCTAGAAAAAGAATACGAAGAGGCATACAAGAAACTCCAAGAAATACTGGCACCAGCAATCAAAGAGATCACCATCGGCACAGGCAACCACGCAGTCAAGATCGGCGGCAAATTAGTCATGTACCGCCACGAGTTTACCTATCACAACCCAACCCCCATAGCAATAGAAGTGACAGATGAAATGCCTGAAGAGAAGCTCCTCGAAAAGGTAAAAACGGTTGAGAATTTCTCCTATAACTACATCGGGAGGGAAGTTAACCTCGATATGATAGCAGTCAGGTCGACATCAAACGATCCAACAACCTTCAAGTCAGTCATGGAAAAGGTTGCGGGAGCCACAATGCTACCGCTAGTCTTATGCACGTTCAACCCTAACGTTATGGAGGCTGGGTTAGTAACGGTACGGGACAGGAGACCGCTAATCTACGCGGCAACAAAGGACAATTGGAAGGATATGGCTGAACTATCACTGATGTACGACTGTCCATTAACCGTTTTTGCCCCGAATAATCTAAAGCTTCTGAGGTCCTTAGCAAAGACCCTGATCGAGTACGGGGTTGAAAATTTAGTGCTTGACCCGGGGACCCTCACTGACGAAGGCTTATCGGATACTATCAACAACTTCACCATGGTGAGGAGAAACGCATGCAACAAAGAAGATAAGCTACTTGCCTTCCCACTTATAGGTACGCCTATCACTGCTTGGATCGGCGAAAAAGCTCCGGAGGAGATGTTGGCATGGAAGGAAGCTTATGTTGCCTCCATGTTAATGTCCAGATACGCCGACCTATTAATAATGCATAGTCTTGATGGATGGGTTCAACTGCCGACTGTTATCTGGAGATTTAATATATACACGGATCCGAGGAAGCCAGTTGCAGTTGAATCAGGATTGAGAGTCTTCGGAGAACCCGATGAGAACTCTCCGTTATTGCTTACAACCAACTACGCCCTAACATACTTCACAGTTGAGGCAGATATCAAGTCGGCTAAACTCAACTGCTACCTACTTGTAGTTGACACCGAGGGGATCAGTGTTGAAAGCGCTGTAGCCGGGAGATATCTGACGGCGGAAAAAACCGCAGATACGATTAAAAAGTCAGGGATAGAGCAAAAAGTTAAACACAAACACTTAATCATTCCTGGCATGGCAGCAAGGTTAAGCGGGGAAATAGAGGATCTAACTGGATGGCGCGTTCTGGTGGGTCCAAGGGATTCATCTGGAATACCGAAACTTCTTAAGGAGAAGTGGCCTCCGAAGGAGGAGTAACGCAAAGATATTCGAAAGACTTACGTTTTCCTTAACTTTTTTGGAATAACTGGCGTGGCTTTGAATAGGCTAGAGACTGTAGCTTGGGAAAAATTCTTTTTTACCCGGAATGTAGATCGCCTCGGAGTATTTCTCCGTGAACTCTACGTCGACAAGAAGGTCAATGTATACCATGTTCTCTGCTATAGCCTTCACCTCATCACGTTTCTCCATTGACAACAGTGTGGCATATGCGCCTGAAAGCGAACCATTTCCAATCGGGTGAACCTTTGCGTTGGGAAACTCAGGGAAAATCCCTAACTTTGTCGCATTCCTCAGATCAGTATAGGCTCCGAAGGCTCCTGCAAGGTAGAGGTTCTGAACGTCATAGATGGACAGCTTGAGTTTTTTCATCAAAACTGTTATTGCCCCACAGGCAGCGGCCTTTGAGTCCATGATGTAATCCATGTCGTGCTGGGTTATTACTATGTCTCGGCCAATCGCCGTTTTTTCAGCAGGCACTACGACATACTCTAGCCCGTCCCGTCCTTTTCTAACAAGCGGTGTTCGGCCTTTCACGATTTTCCCTGCGAAATCTAGGATGTCGACGGAAAACATTTCTGTCGCGATATCGATAATGCCTGAGCCGCAGATGCCCTTTGGAAGAGTATTTCCGATAACGGTGTACTCTGCCTCGAAGGAGATAGGGTCAATTTTAACATGATCTATTCCTCCTCGCATTGCTCGTATCCCAAATTTTATGCCTTCTCCTTCAAAAGCGGGGCCGGATGCACAGGAACAGGATACAAGCCAATTCTTGTTCCCGAAGATTATCTCCCCGTTTGTTCCCATGTCGACCATAAGCGAGGTCTCATCAGAATTGTACATACCAGAGGCTATCACATCGCCAACGGCGTCCCCTCCGAGGAATCGACTCACATTTGGAAGACAATAGACATAGGCTTCAGGGTTTGCGCGGATTCCGAGAGTCTCCAATTTTTTGATGATAGGGCTTCTGGAGACTTCTACGTTTGCCATGTTAAGATATGTGGGGTTCATCCCCGCTAAGAGGTGGTTCATGACTGTGTTTCCACCAACGCAAACGTCTGTGATTTCTTCGTTTTTTACTCCAACCCTTGATGTAAGCCTATCCGTAATATCGTTTATGCTTTTGACAACTTCAAGCTGGAGTTTCTGCAATCCGTCGGGTTTACCTGCGAATGCGATTCTCGGGATGAGCTCTTCGCCATAGGTGATCTGTCTGTTCAACCCAGATTCTCTGGCTAAAATCTTTCCACTTATTAGGTCAACAAGTAACATGGCGATCGTTGTTGTTCCAACGTCGATGGCAAGACCGTAGTTTGAACTGGTTTTATCGCCTAATTCAACGTTGATAATTTTAGGATAGTTGTCCGTCCTAGTCAAGGTCGTAGTTATAGGTTCTTCTTGTCCCATCGAAAGAAGCATGTTATAGACTTTGTCATCCATCTTTGGCGTTGGACCCGAGTAGCCTTCAAGTCTAATCGAGCGATGTAGAAGCAGTTGTTCATAGTCTCGGAAGGGTGACAGTCTCATAAGATATTTTTTTGATGCAGGGTCAATTTTGTCGATGACCATTTCCATACTGAGAAGTATTTTGGGGCGCTCAATTCGACTTTCAACTGGAATTGTAAACTCACTGTCACTTAGAACGCGAATTTGACATGCAAGACGGTAGCCTTTGGATATCTGCTGAGGAGAGAGATGCTTTTTATGGCTGGTCGATAGACTGGAAACTTCACCTTTGTTGAGAATAACCTTACATTTTCCACATTCGCCTTTTCCACCACATATACTTTCAATTCTTATACCAGCCTCTCTGATCGCATCTAGTAATATCATCCCTCGCTCTACTTCGATCTCCCTATTCATCGGATCGAACAAAATCTTTACAAGATCTCCCATTTCTTGTAACTCTCAACTCGCTATTGTTCAGATTTTCATTACTTTAAAGCCCAAGTCGGTTATTAATTTAATGTTATGAGAGGCATCTTTATTTTTTATTTACTTTTTTGGGTGGCAAGCTGACGCTTCACAGCGACTTGTCAGACCGTTGTTCAAAATTGAAGGAAACCAGCTTCTTAGTTAAGACGGATACAAACGGAACCAACCCTATGATGAGGAAAGGACTGATTGCAACCCTTAATCGCTACGCTGATCTGTGAGATATGAGGTTAAAATATGAAAGATTGAAACAGCAACGGCTTAGTCTATCGGTAGCCTGCCTTTTTCATGAGTTCTTTCACTGAATTATATGCTGGGGATGAAGAAGGTAATTCGAGTAAGGATTTTCCCAACAGAATGTAGTCTTCAACCTTCTTATCGTAGGCGATTTTGCCCAAATATTCTAGTTGTGTTTTCTTTCTAGCTTCTGTCTCTAGGGCTTCTGGAAACCTATAACCTCCGACAACGTAGAAATTTTTAAAATCTATCTTGACTTCCTTGGTGATTTTGTATGCTCTCTCCACATGGTTGAAGGATTTTCTGGAAGGATCTATTATATCAAATATGTCGTCTACCTTAGAAGTTATTCTTCTGTTTAAGTGTTCTAATCCAGCTGGAGAATCAATAAGAATATAACGGTAGGTTTTCGTTAAGCCTTCTAAGGCTCTTTTCAATGATGCGTCTGGCAGACAGTAACAACCCTCTGTAAATTTTGTTCCAACAGCGATCATATCGAAGGAAGTTCCTTCATACAATCCCTTTGACCAAACCGCACCTTCTATTCTTTCTGAAGGAGAAATTCCAACAGTAGTGCCTCCTTTCTCTAAAAAAGTTTCAATTAGCAATTCGGATATGGTCTTCTTTCCTTCTTCTTTAAAATCTATTCCAACCATTTCTCCTAAGTTTTGATCTGGATCTACATCTATGAGAAGTAAAGGATTGTAGCCGATCTCAATGAAGTATTTTGTCATAAGGGCAACAAAACTTGTTTTGCCGCTGCCTCCTCTACCCATAGTAACTATCTTTTTCATATAACTCATCCTCTCCTTCGGGCAATTAATAAAATGGATTCAGAAGAAGACCATAATAGTTTTTTCGACCTAAATCAACAATGGCAATAATAAAACTCATCACAACTCAGTCGTAAGATTTAAATTAGTAAGTCCCGAAGTTTTATACATGGTAGCTGGATCCACTTTCTACGTTATGAGTAAAACGATAGAAAAACGCTGTAGCCCCAAATGTAATATTTGCGGGGAATTAATACAGGTTGGAGAAGAAACAGTTTCCAGAGTTTCGAAGTATAATCACTCTAGAACGTGGTATCACGGTCGCTGTCATGAAAAACTCTATTATCCGTACAGATTGAAGAGGTCGATTTAAAAAATTTCTTCGCTTGCAAATTGAGTTCTTCATCTGAATAAATTATTGAAAAACATCTAGACCTCTCTATCCGAGACGCTACAACATTTAATCTAGCTCACAAGAATACGTTTCCAAAAACCTTCAGTTCCCTTCCGCGCTTCCCAGATAAAAATTGTAATAAACAACAAGAAAAACGTTGACGGAACTATTATGGTTGCTAGTTGCCAGTTGCCAAAAAGCACGAGCGCATCAAAAGAATCGTTTATGAAAGGATATAGAGTGGGGTTAAATTCGTGATGCAACGTGTCAACAAATACATGAAGTACGTTTCCGACAAAACAAGCCAAAACCAACCCTTTCGAAAAGCGACACTTCTCTTCAATCATCCTCTTGTCAATTTTGAATATACCTGAAACCACTGTTGAATAAACGTAAACAGTAAACAACACCGATAACGCTGTACCAATAGTTGCAACGCCAAAGAGACTTTGAAGAATTCCTCTCCCCTGAGGATTGTAAATGAACAGGTAGATCAGTTTGTCTAAGTCCGGCAATGTTGAACCCACGATAAGTGCTGGAAGACTTAGATTGCGCTTCCACTTACCAACAAAGTAAGCAACCACGTAATGAAGAGGAGTAAGCGGCATTACATGTTCTTTCCTATCGGTATTTTTCTGCAAAACTTTTGTAGAGCGCACTTAGCTCCATAGATCTTTCTTCGCTTTCCTTAATCTTAAGCGTTTCACACTCGTAGTTCAGCATTTCCCTCATTATCTTGACAGCTTTTTCTGTGAAAAACACTGTTCCATCATTCTTTATTTCTTGTATGCCATCAAACTTCTGCGCCTCCTCATTAATCCTAACTGCCTCCTCAAGGCTTAGTTCTTCAGGCAACACAACTTCTGCGCCCTTAGCACTAAGCCGAACAGGATACCCTCCAGGCAATCCGTTTGGTCCTGGAGCATGAGTCAACTCTCTAGTATCGTTTAAGATGGCGAGTATGTTCTTCACAGCCGAGGACGCTACTTGTTGATCACTCTGGTTTCCTGAAGGCGTAGGTAGGGGGTCCGCAAATATTTTCTCAGGGTCCAGTTTTTCGGTTACGTTCTTGTCGCCTACGAGAATTTTTAGGAAGTAGGGTGCGCCGCCCGTGATGCCATAGTCTTCAATAAGGACGTCGTGGACGTGATGACCGATCATGAAAACTGAGATGTTGCGCATGGGCACCTTTAGTTTCTCGCTTACAACCTTCTTTATCCTCGGTATGAGAAGATCGAAGTTACCTATTCCAACTGTGGGAGCCAAGTTCACTTTTCCTAAAACTGGATGCACAGCGTCTGGGAAAGATGAACTCACAACATGAGTTTCTATTCCAGCTTTCCTAACAGCTTTCATCAGTTTATGTGTTAAAGTTAGATGCATAGGTAACCAAGGACCGAAGCCTGCGCCTATAAGCTTCTCATATACGTCGTCTGGAAGACGTCCGATTACCCACCAAGACTGTAACGAGGTGGAGTTGAATATTAAGTAAGGTTTCTCCTTCCTCAATATTTCGGCGGTTCCATCTATATCGTTTAGGTCGATTCTCTGAAACGTAATGTTTGGATAGAACCCTTGGTTAACGGACCCTAAAATCGCATTGTTAGTTTTACGGATGCCCCAATCCTCATTTACATCTGCAGCAATTATTCTGTTCACTTCTGGAGTACGAGCGAGAAACTCTAATACATGTCCGCCTAAGCTTCCTAAGCCAATCATCAAGATTTTGTTGCCAGTCAAAGTTTTTTCATCTCCTTAAAGGTGTTAAATGAACTTCACTAACATAATTAAATTTGTTTCCCAGCCAAAACTCATGTGTGTACACTTTTTCTAGAATAGGTTCAGAATTTCACATAATTGCCTTGCATATGTGTGTACACGCCATGGATACTGAGGCATCGCAATGTTTCATAGATCGTTTTATGAAAAATGAAATTTTACGTGGATATTTTCGGTCTTTTTTATTTTGAATAAAAGCTTAGAAGTTTCGCTGGAATAAACACGTGATGCAGAGTGACTAAAAGATACAAAAGGCTAGCTGTGAAAACACGGTACTGGAGACCAGGTGAAGACTACCTCACGCAGATAGTTGAGTCCATCAGAGATAAGGTAAAAGACGGAGATTTCGTAACGGTCTCTGAAAAAGCCATTTCAACTGCAATGGGCAACCTCATAGATGAACAGTACTTTCATCCAAGCTGGACAGCCCGTTTCCTAGCAAAATACTGGATGCGTGTTGTTTGGAGTCACGTCCTTGGGTCTCTCTGTCACCTTAGAGAGAAAACTGTTCAGCGTCTTCAAGCATACCCGGTAAACGAGGGAGCTCTTCACAAGCAAGTAGCTTTAGTATATGCTGGGTTTTTACAGGCGTTGATGCAGGGATCAGAGGGAGGAATTGATGCAAGCAATCTACCCTACTCTTACGCTAGCCTGCCGCTGACAAACGCTCAGCAAATAGCGGAAAAGATTCGTGAACACGTTTGGTCTGTGTTGGACAAAAAGGTCATAGTTATCATAGTTGACACGGACAAAACCTATTCTTTCAGAACATTTCATTTTACCCCTCGCCCCAAACCAATCAACGGAATCCACTCGTTTGGAGGCTTTCTCGCCTATGTGATCGGAAGGTTTTTCAAGATGAAACAGAGAGCCACGCCAATAGCGGTTGCTGGCTCTAAAATATCTGTAGAGACTGCTCTTAAGATTGCGGATATTTCCAATAGAGGTCGTGGCGTTGGCGCTGGAAGAACAGTCTGGGATATGGCTGAAACGTTTAAAGTTCCAATAACAAGCGTGACTTGGCGCATGCTTGACATCGTGGAACATAAACCAATCGTGATCGTAAGGGCTTATCCTTCCCTTGAAAACACGACCTGAACACATTATAAATAAAACACGTGAAATACTATCTATTTCTGGAAGGAAATAGCGTTGAAATCCATTATTGAGCAGATGCACAAGTTTTTTGATCCGCA
>Ga0209635_10004492_pt1 | contig 10952 bp, 10 predicted proteins | sample DeeMarSWOR230_32_FD_187463 | JGI IMG/M metagenome (GOLD analysis project Ga0209635, IMG submission 187463) | Marine sediment microbial communities from White Oak River estuary, North Carolina - WOR-2-30_32 (SPAdes) (version 2) | ecosystem: Environmental > Aquatic > Marine > Intertidal zone >...
AAGCAATTCGGTGAGTCTGCCCCCGAACATTGTTGCATGATATTGGTTTTGAGCTTCAGCAGCGAGCCCAACTTCAATCAATGGATGCAAGTACTCTTCATTGATGGTGTCTTGACTGTGAGAGTGCCCTACTTTTTTAAGTTCCTGCTGGAGTTGGCTCACAGAATAGCGGCCGTTCACTATTGCACTTAAAATATGTAGCCGTGTTTCATTTTTCAAGACGTTGAAGAGGTCTTTTATAAAATTTGGATTGTCCATGGTTTCGCGCAATTGTCTAAGCTCGTTTTTCAGCTTCCAAACATTACAGCGCGTTATGCATTTAAGAGGAGTTAACGGCGCACAATTTCTGCACTCATCGTCCAAAGTCCGGAGCGTTTCTGCCAGATCACGATTTCTCTCCGCGCTTCTGGATGTAAACACGATATCTCCCATTATCATCCCCCTATTCGACGGGTGTCCTGACGGGTAAAGGAGTGAGAGATTGGGTGCGAAAAAGATCTTTGAGAGATAGCCCCGTCATGACACACGTCATAAAACATATGACACACGTCATATTTATATACATTTCTAACAGAAATAGAAGAATTGGTGAAAGATTGCTGCTGCCATGTGAAGTAGGAGTTAAAACAGTTTTACCCGCCATAAGAGCGGTAATGGCGAGAGCCATCGTGGAAAAACACGGAATGAAAGAAAAACAAGCTGCAGAAATTCTCGGCTTATCTCAATCCGCAATAAGCAGATACACAACAAAAGACAGAGGAAACATCATAACAATCGAAGATGTACCAGAAGTGCAAACACTCATAGACCAAATGATAAACTTGCTCTTGCGCCAAGAATCACGCCAAACGATAGAACTACTGGAGCTTTTCTGCAAAACCTGCAAAATAATCCGAGAAAAAGGGTTAATGTGCCAGCCCTGTCAAAAAAAGACGCCGCAACCAACGGCAGAAACATGCGCTTTTTGCCGTTCCACCTAATCTAAAGAAGATTGAAAACTTATTAAAAACGAAGCCCAAAATGATTTCCGAGGCTAAAAGAGCTGTCGCCATACGATGAGAAAAACGTCTTGGACATAATAGAAAAGGTAAGCAAAAGCGTGGTCAACATAAGCACCATAAAACTCGTTCACAACATATTTTATCAGGCAGTGCCAGTTGCAGGAATGGGTTCAGGCACCATAATAGACGCCGCCAAAGGCCTAGTCCTCACCAACAACCACGTGGTGGGGGGAGCAGAAAAAATCAACGTAACCCTCTGGAACAACCAAGTACTGGAAGGCGCAATAGTAGGATCATGTACCATACACGACATAGCAGTTGTAAAAGTAAAGGGCGAAAACCTTCAAGCCGCGGAACTCGGAGACTCAGACAAGCTCAGAGTAGGCCAAAGCGTCTACGCCATAGGAAACCCCTTCGGCTTAGCAGGAGGACCAACGGTGACCTCAGGAGTAATTAGCGCAATCAACAGAACCATAGAGTCACAAAGAGGCCTTATAGAAAATCTCGTCCAAACAGACGCGGCCATAAACCCAGGAAACAGCGGCGGCCCACTTGTGGACCTCGAAGGCAAGGTCATTGCAATAAACACTGCCATCATACCTTTTGCCCAAGGCATAGGCTTTGCAATACCCATCAACTCGGCGAAAACGTGCACCAACGGAATAGTAACCGAAGGAATAGCCAGAAGACCGTGGCTGGGCATAATAGGCTTAAGCATAACTGAGGAGATAGCGCGATATTATGGTTTGCCAGCAAATCGAGGGGTCCTTGTGACAAAAGTGGCTGAGAGGAGCCCTGCAGAAGAGGCTGGAATTGCCGATGAAGACATTATTCTAGAAATAGATAACTTAGAAACCCGCCGGATTGAAGACTTGGTTAAGGAAATACATAAAAGAAAAGTCGGAGACATAGTCAGAATCTTCGCCTTACGCAACGGCAGAGAACACTTCTTTGAGCTAAAACTGAGCGAAGCACCATAATTTTTGGATCTTATCGTCTAAGAGGAAGAGAGCGGTTGAGCCGAAACGAAATTAAAGAAATTCTGACAAAATACAAAACCGTTGCCGTAGTAGGATTATCCAGAGAGCCTGACAAAGACAGCCACAGAGTAAGCGCCTACTTGAAAAAACATGGTTTCCACATCATACCCGTAAACCCTTTTGCAGATGAGGCGCTCGGCGAAAAAAGCTACAAGAGCCTTCTTGACATTCCACCTGAAATTCAGAAAACCATAGATGTAGTTGACATTTTCAGACCCTCAAAGGATGTACCGCCCATAGTGGAGCAAGCCGTTAAACTCAAGGAGATGCATGGAAAGCCGCATGTGGTCTGGATGCAGTCAGGAATAGTCAATGAGCAAGCGGCAGAGGTGGCGAAAAAGGCTGGATTAACCGTGGTAATGGACAAGTGCATGATGATTGAACACAGCCGCTTTTTCTAGATTGAAGAGCAGCATTTTTTCTATGCTATGCCGCCTAAGAGTAGCGACGCAACAGTTGCAATGATGACTATGGCGATGGTCTCAAAGAACGTTATTTTCCAATTCACCCGAGTCCTTTTTGAGCGGTAACGAACCAGAAAGACACCCACAATAACGGCAACCACACTTAAAGACAGGATCATGTCGAGGGGACTGGGTAAAACGATGTAGGTTATTATGGGTATGCTGCCAGCTAGGAAGGTAGTGGTGCCGCAGACTATCGCCGCGTAAAGATTGGCTCGGTGTATCTCTTTATTCAATAAAATGAAAAGTTTTTTTATTAGCAATAGGGATTTGTCTCGCTCCTTCTTGTCTGGAATGTCACTTAAGCTGTAATTCATCAAGTTTTGCAGGGTCATTATGTCCGCCAAATCCTCTGTTATGCCACCTAAGAGAAAACTGGAAAAATTGGTTATGGCAACTGCACTCAACGTCAAGAAAGCAGCGAAAATTGCCAGCTGAGTAGTCAACGCAGCTATAAAGGCAGATAAAATTACCACCAGTCCAGTTATTGAACCGTCAACTAGCCCAGCCACGATCTCCATGATGGGTTCCTTCTTTAGGAGAAGACTTTTCCATTCCTTGCCCAGTTTGAGCCCTTGTTCGGTTAATTGCACGGTTCCATTGTTATCTACTATGAGCTCTTCAGAGGCCATTTCCTTCAAGGCTTTCTCAAGTTCACTCATTTCGATGCAGGTAAAACTCGTACAGACTCTGTCAAGTCGACGCTTAAGGGTAGATTTCCGCATTCGTTTACCTTTACTGAGGTTTAACAAGATAATTACTCTTATAACGTCGGGCAATTCTTGGATTTCAAAGGCCACTCAATAATTCACCGTTGAACACTACACATCCCTTTTCCAAACTAATAACTGTTATGCACTTTCAAACTTTATTGCATGTTTAAAGTGAACAGTTTGCTGTATAAACGCAAAGCTTGGAAAGGACATAAACTAAAATCGAAGAAGGAAAAAGAGCGTCGGCAACGTGCTTAGTTGAAAGAAAAAGCAGACGGACAAAACTTATTCAGCACGCATGCATCGCACTTGGGTTTCTTTGCACTGCATACGCGTCTGCCGTGGAAAATCAGCAGGTCGGTTATCCTCATCCACTTGTCTTTTGGAACTATGCTCATTAAGTCTTTTTCAATTTTGTCTGGGTCAGCATTCCCGGATAATCCTAGCCTCTGAGCAAGTCTGCGGACGTGGGTGTCCACTGCTACTCCTTCAACGACGCCAAATGCGTTGGTCAAAACGATGTTGGCTGTTTTCCGCGCCACACCTGGGAGCTCCATTAGTTCTTCCATTGTCTTTGGGACCTTCGAGTGATACTTCTCGACAAGAATTTGGCTTGTTTTCTTTATGTTTTTGGCTTTATTTCTGTAGAAGCCTGTGGATTTTATGTTCTGCTCCAGTTCTTTTAAATCCGCGTTGGCATAGTCCTCTGCCTTCGTGTATTTTTTGAACAAAGTCTTCGTTACCATGTTGACCCTCTCGTCAGTGCACTGGGCAGAAAGAATTGTGGCTACTAGCAACTCCAGTGGATTAGTATAATGCAAAGCGATTTTTGCGTCTGAATGCTCCCTTTCGAGCATCTCCATAACTTTCAGCACCCGAGCCTTAGGTTCAAGATATATTTCAGGCTTCTTCACGATTACAGCCTCCACGTATACGGTTCTTTCTTTCTACAAAAACTTTTACTATTAAGGGCGCCAACATTAATCTGAGGTGACGTTTATGGGCATGAAGCTTCGGGTCGACGGTAAAGAAATACCGTTTAACGAGTTTGTGGAAAAGATGTTGAGCGGCACGATAGTTGGCGCTGTGTCTTCTCTGAAGGGAATAAAAGAGGACTGGAAAAAAATCGAAATAGAAATTCTGGCAGAGAGCTGAAGATCTTGAGTTATAGCTCTAGATTAGTAGCGCGCGAATTATGGCATGAGGGTTAAAATAGAATTGTTGCAAATAGCCGCAAAGTTTGCACAGAGTGGAGTAAGATAACTTGCCAGTTAGGCATATAGGATTCTTAATGTAGTCTTGGTTTCTAAGTTTCTTCAATAGGCACACGCTTCTTGAGAATAAATCCCGATCAGAGAGTGAGCAAATTAATCTAAGGCGTTTTCTCTAGCCCTCAAATCTAAAATAAGAAGAGACGTAATTAATATAGACAGGGAAGCGTTTACATCAAGAATGTAGGGCGCAGTGGCAATTGAATGAAACCGGAAATTTTGGCTGAGCCGCCTCTTATTGGCAGAGAGAGAGAACTTGGGGAACTCATGCGAAGTCTTGATTCAACCTTCGAAGGAAATGGAACCACCGTATTTATTTCAGGCGAAGCTGGAACTGGAAAAACAAGGTTTGTTAAGGAATTTTTAAGCTCAGCGAAGCATAAGAGAGAAATTGCGACGCTGGTCGGGTGGTGTCTCAGCAATGCCACGGTGCCTTTTTTTCCGTTTATTGAAGCCTTTAATGCCTATTTCGGAGCAAGAAAGGGTAAGGAAGAATATCGGAAAGAGACTGAAGAGGAATCTGAAGTAAAAGCATGGTTAACAGGTCCAAAACGTGTAGAAATTTCTGGAAAACTTGAAAATCTTTCTCCTCAGGCTATTAAAGATTTGACTTTCGCCGCCATAACGAAAGCTCTGCTATCTATCTCTGCTAAGAAGCCCACTGTCCTCTTCATAGATGATCTGCACTGGGCAGACTCAGCCTCATTGGCATTGCTTCATTATGTTTCGCGTTCCATAACCAGCGAGAGAGTCTTGGTTTTAGCCACTTTCAGAAATGAGGACCTAATTCCTGATGCTGAAGGTCACCCGCACCCGCTGGTTGAAGCCCTGCGCCTAATGAGGCGCGAAGATCTATTCAAAGAGACCAAGCTGCAACACTTAAACCAGACTAGCGTCTCAGCAATTGCCGAAAAGATGGTAGGGGGAAGTCTCACTCCTGAATTTGCAAAGAAACTTGCCGAGGAGAGCCATGGTAATCCGCTTTTTATCATTGAGTCATTGAGAATGTTGTCTGAGCGTAGGAGTCTTGTTGAAGAGAATGGTCGATGGCATCTCTCAGTCGATGAATTTGGTATTCCGGCGAAGGTTAAGGATATTATCCTACGGAGAGTGAGTGCATTGAAGCCTAATCAGAGGAGGATTCTGGATTTGGCGTCTGTGATCGGGGAAAAGTTTAACGTTGAATTATTGGGGTCCGTGCTCGGTCAAGATAGTCTGGAAGTTCTTGAAACGTTGAATTCAGTCGCTCGGTCATCGTCGCTGGTTGTTTGCGAAGGTGACTTCTACCGTTTTGACCACGATAAGTCCAGAGAAGCACTCTATGAAGAGATTTCTCCACCACTACGAAGGGGATATCACGCCAAAATCGCTGAGCGACTGGAAGCTATTGGTAAAGAATCCGAGAAGTGGCGGGTCAATGACTTGACTTTTCACTATTACCATGCTGGGAATAAGGAAAAGTCAGTGAAATATGCTTTGGCTGCAGGCAATGATGCTCTGGAAAAGTTCAGCAACGAAGAAGCCATCAAACACTTCACTCAAGTGTTGCAACTCATTGGAGAAGACACGACACATTTCGATGAAAGGACAGGCGCGCTTGAGGGATTGGGTGATGCATTCTTCGCCAAAAACATGTTTAAAGAAGCTACAAAGACATTTGAACAACTCGCAAGCATCACAACAGGTATTCTGAAGCTGCGAGCATTCAGGAAAGCGATGGATGCTACATTCTTCAAAGGAGATGTTCCCCACCTGAGGGAACTAATAGAGAAAGTCGATGAGTGTGCCACTATTGACCGCCTGGAATGCGCCCGAATTCAGATGAATAAAGGAAGAACAATTGTGACAACAAATCCAGCTCTTGCTTTGGAAAATTACGAAGAAGCTTTGCGAGTTTTTGAAGAAGAATATTCTCTCTGGGACGCAGCTTGGGTACTAGTAGCCGTGGGGATCATGCGCTCCATGGTAGACAAATTGGAAGAAGGGTTAGCCGCGTCGTTACGTTCAATTGCCCTGTTCGATGAGGTGGGTGATCCTGGATGGCAGATGGAAGCATATACTGTAGCAGGCCAAAACTTCTCAATATGCTTGCTAGGTGAGAAAGCGAGGGAGCTATTTGCGAAAGCCGTCGAGATCAACGAAAAGATGAAGCTGGGCGACTATGGAAAATTGGTCCAGATAGAAATGATCCGCGCAGAAAAGCTAGAACTAATGGAGGGTGATTTAGCCGGAGCATTATCTTTGAGCTTGAAAGCTTTGGAATATCTTAGAAAGGCGGAGTCAGACCGGTCCGCTGCCAATGTCTATATGACTCTCATAAAACTGTACACCAAACTTGGAGATATGAAACAGGCGGAAGATTATTTTAAGAAAGTTATGAACTTGCCGCCTCAAAAACGATGGATATTTCCACATTTGGCTGAGGCAGTCTTTTTTTCGGGCAAAAAACAGTGGAAAAAGGCAAATCACTTCTTCAAAGAAAGCCTGAAGTTGCTAAAAGCACCTCATCTTCCAGTCGCTGAACCAACGATAAGATCGAATTTCGCTTGGTCTCTTGAGAGCCAAGGATGCCATGAGGAAGCAAAAAAACAGCGGAAAATATGTCAAAGAGCTATTGAAAAGATTAGAAAAAGGTTTGAGCACGTCAACTTACAGACAAGGTTGATGGCTCCAATAAGAGTTGAAGTCGGCCAAACATTTGAAGCACGACTTGATATAGTCAATGTTTCAAAAACTCCCGGTGAAATAGTCAAAGTTGAAAATGGGGTGCCTCCTGAGTTCAAAATCACCTCTCTAACAGCCAATGGCAGCCCAAACCATGGCTTGATAGACATGCAGAAAAGAAAAATTGACCCTTTTCAGATTAAGACCTTAAAACTTGGATTGCAGGCTACGAAGGCAGGCATTTTCATTTTGGATCCCGAAATAATCTACATTGACGACCTAAGAAAGAGTAAGACCTGCAAGCCAACTCCAGTAACCATAACCGCGCATCAGGCACAACCCACGTTTGAGGTACTGCCAGGACGAATCGCCACAGGCTTTTCTCAGCTCGACGCATTACTATTTGGAGGAATACCGGAAAACTATGCAATTCTCCTTGAATCGCCCTCGATCGACGAGAGAACATTGCTTGCTCATAAGTTTCTTGAAGCCGGCGTTAGATCAGGTCAGATAACCGTCTACATCACCACCGAACCCGGAAACGTAGGGAGATTGGCTGAGGAATACCAGTCAAGCTTTTTCCTGATCGTCTGTAATCCCCAAGCTGACACTATGATTCGCGATCTGCCCAATGTTTTCAAGCTGAAAGGTGTAGAGAACCTTACGGAAATCGACATCGCAATTACTAGGGTTTTTCGCAATATGGGGCCCTTAGTGGCTGGTCCAAGGAGAATGTGCATTGAACTAGTATCTGATGTATTATTGCAACATCATGCTGTGACAACTCGGAAGTGGTTGAGTGGGCTCCTTCCCAACCTGAAATCAAAGGGCTTTACTACACTCGCAGCGATAGACCCAAATATGCATCCAGAAGAGGAAGTACGGGCTGTTCTAGGTTTGTTTGACGGCGAAATACGAATTTCTGTAAAGGAAACTGTGATGGGCACCGAGAAAATCCTTCGAATCCGAAGACTGTATAACCAGAGATTTCTTGAAAATGAACTGGTCTTAAACAGAGAAAAACTAGAATAAGCACTCACTAGTCAGTCCTTTTGTTCTGGTTAAAAGGGGCTCCATTTCATAATTCTGCATTATTGTCCAAGAACTATCACTATCTTTGATAATATTCTAGCGCGCACTGGATTATCAGAAAATATTATATCTTCCATCGAAAGAATATCATTTTATTTGGGTTGATGATTTGCCAAATTCTAAAGCAGTGACGAAGATTCAAGCTGTTCTTGTGACTGTGATAGTCATTGTCGCTGGAGTGATTGGCGGCTTTGCCTACTTATTTTGGAGTGGGTTGGAGGGTTCTGGAGAAGTCATAAGAATCGGCGTTTTAGGCGATATAGACAATGTCGGTGGGAGGGCTGCTTGGCAAGGAGCTGTCTTGGCTGCTGAGCAGGTTAACGCAGAAGGTGGTGTGCTGGGTAGACAATTCGAAATAGTAGCAGAGGATGACGACAGTGAAACATCCGGGGATGTTGCCTTTGCCACCAATGCTTTGACCAAACTAATCGCAGTAGATAAAGTAGATTTTCTTTTCAGTTCTAACCGCATATTTCCGACTCTATACCAAGATACTTGCGCCAAGCACAACATCATCTTCTTTTCTATGGCTTTAGACGATGAGATGGCGCAGCGGGTTGCAGACGATTATGATCTCTATAAGGGATTTTTCAGAGCAACGACAGGAAATACAAGCTCAGCTGTAGACGGAATAGTTGACAGCATTCTCACTCTGAAAGATTATACTGACTTTAGCAAAATTGCCTTCCTCACTGTTGGTGTTCCCGCCGCCACAGCACTTACTTCAGGAGCTGCTGATGTGCTGCGAGAGAAAGGTTTTGATATCGTTTACGACAACACATTTCCACCAGAGGTTTTTGATTTTTCAAGTTATTTTGCAGCAGTTGAAGCGTCTGGAGCCGAAATTCTCTATCCCGTTGTTGCGGGATCAGCATGTGTTCCTTTTGTCAAGGAGTATTATGACCGACAGTCACCATTTGTTATCTGGGGAAATGTTATGTTGGCTTCGGATAGTGATTTTTGGGAGTTGACAGATGGCAAATGCGAATTTGTGTCTTTTGTTGGTTTTCCGGTTGTTTCGGGCTATCCGGTGACTAATAAAACGTTGCCTGCTAGGGAGGCGTTTATAGAAAGGTGGGGAGAAATACCGAGTGGTGGTGCAGCCAGTACTTATGATTTGGTCCGGTTTATCCTTCCTGACGCTATTAGGCGTGCCGGCACAATAGAGACCGAGGCAGTGATTGCTGCGTTGGAGGAGACGGATGTTGAGACTTCGATGGCTCGCCATTTCGTTTATACTTCTACGCACGATGTCATGATTGGCGAGGCTGGTCCGAACAAACCTAGTGAAGATTATTTGCTGGTTTGCGATTTTCAATGGCAAGATGGAGAGCAAGTCCCCGTTTACCCCAAAGAGATTATGGAGGAAGCTGGAGCAACCTACAAGTTTCCATCTTGGCTTGGTCCATGGGACTAGTGAATAACACCAGAATTAACTCTCCGACAGCTGAGCCAAGAACTGCTTCTTTGCAAGTTCATTTGGGTTTGGGGATTAAAATTTAATCAACCCAATTGAGTTGACTATTCATCATAACATAATCAAAATGATGACGTGATACATAGACTATGTAAACACGATATATTTGCCTGGCATATTAGAAATGGCAAAATGAAAAACAAATCTTTAACTGAGAAGTTAACTAAATAGAAATTTCAAGATAAAGAAAAAGGAGTTATCCGATAAAGTCGATTCGCGTTTTTATCTCGGCGAACATTTCTCTTTTTGCTTGGCATATTGGACAGGTGTATGGCGGGTCGTCTCTGAAAACAACATAGCCGCATTGTTTACAGTACCACAATTTCGGCTTAATTTCCGAAGTCTCCTTAGCCTCTTCCTTGGCAGCCGCTGCAGGTTTTCCTTTCGTTCCTGCCTTTGCTTCTGTAGATGTAGCCGCAACGTTATAGGCTCTTGACTGTTTTGCTAATGGTCTCCGCTCAGGAACTGGTTCTAACTCGGTCTTGCCTTCGTAGATGTCCTTTCTGACGAAAAGTGCGCAGTAACAGGCGCCGAATTCCGCGACGTCTGGGTCGCGGTAATCGCAAGGGCAGATTATATCCCTATCAAACTCGAATTTTCCAGACGCGAGCCTGCAGGGGCATGAGGGGTAACCGTAACGTTCCTCGTTCCTTTTCAGACCCTCTAGGAGACTTTGTAGAAATTCTGGGTCAGGGTTTAGATGGTACCCGTGAGTTCTTGCGTCAGCTTCCGCTCTCTGCAGCACCATTTCTAATGTTATTGCAGTCAAATTCCGAGAGCCTCCTTTAATTTGTCTTTGCGAAAACCAGTAATCAACACTTTATCGTCTACAATTACCGTTGGGTAGCTAAGGGGTCCACCTTTGCTTTGAATGTGCTGACGAATTTTTTGCTTATCCTCTTCTTCGCACAAGTCCACATCCACATACTTGTATTCGATGCCGTTGTCTTTCAAAAACTGTTTGGTCAGTTTGCACCAAGCGCATGTGCTAAGCGCGTACAAAACAACCTTGTGCTGGCTTTTTTTACCTGAAACCTTGGAGAATTTCATGTTCTCACTTGCTATCCTTTGCGTTAACGCCGATATAACTGTTTAGCCGATAAATAGCTTCTGCTGCTTCAGACGGAATGCACTCGTCTATAAAATTGCATGATCATTTTATGCAGGTCTTAGGTTCCCGAAGGCGTTCTGAACCACTTCCGCTAGGGAAGGATGAATGTACATAGCTCT
>Ga0209635_10004493_pt1 | contig 10951 bp, 9 predicted proteins | sample DeeMarSWOR230_32_FD_187463 | JGI IMG/M metagenome (GOLD analysis project Ga0209635, IMG submission 187463) | Marine sediment microbial communities from White Oak River estuary, North Carolina - WOR-2-30_32 (SPAdes) (version 2) | ecosystem: Environmental > Aquatic > Marine > Intertidal zone >...
CAATTATGTTGGTACAGATGCTGACGAAGATGGAATAGGAGACACACCACACATTATTGACGAGTACAATGTAGACTATTATCCGTTAATGAACCCAATTAATGAAATCACCGTTGTATCAGTTATCCCATACAAAACTGTGATTGGGCAGGGATACAGTCTAAGCATAAACGTTACAGTGTCAAATCAAGGTAGGTACACAGAAGAATTCAAACTTACGCTCTATGCAAACGACACTATAATTGCCGAACTTTCAAACATCCTACTGAAAAGCGGTAACACGATAACTGTCACTTTCACATGGACCACAATAGGAGTCCCCTATGGTAACTACTTCCTAAGTGCTGTTGCTGACATTGTTCTGGGCGAAATTGATACGACCGACAACACGTATATTAACGGCGCAATTTTCGTGACAATTCCCGGCGACATGGTCGGCGATACTCAAGGTTCTCCACCCGACGGCGACGTGGACTGGTTCGATTTCGGCGATTTCGCTGCCGCCTACGGAAGCAACTTAGGACAACCAAACTACAACCCGTTAGCTGACCTTATCGGCGATACTCAAGGTTCTCCACCCGACGGCGACGTGGACTGGTTCGATTTCGGCATCTTCGCTGAAAACTACGGCAAAAGCATATGATCAAAATCTTCCTTCTTTTGTGTGCGTTTTTATTAATATAGGGTCTTCCCTATCCCTAATGCATGCACAGATTCTAAGTGAGCTAGATTGAATGTTGTGGTGTTTCTGGTAGATAGGTCTCGATATTTTTTCAACATAATTTTCAATGTTTTATTCGAGTGAAGATCTCAATTTGAAAGCGGAAGCAACTTTTTAAATTGTCCTCTTCCGTCTGTACGGATAATAGAGTTTTTCATGGCAACGACTGTGATACCACGTTCTACAGTGATTATACCTCGAAACTTTGGAAACTGTTTCTTCTCCAACGTGTATTAATTCCCCGCAAATATTACATTTGGGGCTACAGCGTTTCTCTATCGTTTTGCTCATAACATAGAAAGTAGATCCAGCTACCATGTATAAAAATTCGGGAGTTTACTAATTTAAATCTTGCGACTTAGTTGTGGTGAGTTTTGCAGTTCTATTTAATATTTTAATAGAAATCATTGAACTGCACCAAAATTATGTTCGGAACTACGCCTTAGAGAATTGGGAGACCTAAGTCTAGTCAAAAAGGAATACGGAAATACAGCAAGACGCTCTTTTGAGGAAAAGAATTGGCAGAGACATATCAGAAGTCTACACTGTGTGCACATGTAATCGTAAAGTATATTTTTATGTAAATGCACATCTTTTGACAAAAATGTAATAGAGAAATAAGGGATTGACAGAAAGATGGGAGAATGCAAGCTTTGCGGAAAAAACAGTGAAGACCTAACCTTGCTTTCAGCTAACCACAAAGACCTTGGTCAAATCATGGTCTGTGAAGAATGCTGGAAAAAACTTTGGAGTGAAAATCGTATGGTATGCGGCACCACAGGTTCAGGTGGTACGTGTCCTAGCTGTAGGTAAAAAAAAAGTTTAGGCTGTAAGCTAATTATTGCCATTGTTGATTTAGGTCGAAAAACTATTATTGTCTTCTTCTGAATTCGTTTTATTAATTGTCCGAAGGAGAGGGTGAGTTGTATGAAAAAGATAGTCATCATGGGTAGAGGAGGCAGTGGCAAGACAAGTTTTATTGCCCTTATGACAAAATACTTCATTGAGATCGGCTATAATCCTTTACTTCTTGTAGATGTAGACCCCGATCAAAACCTAGGAGAAATGGTGGGTATAGATTTTAGAGAAGAAGGAAAGAAGACAATATCCGAATTGCTAATTGAAACTTTTTTAGAGAAAGGAGGCACTACAGTTGGAATTTCTCCTTCAGAAAGAATAGAAGGTGCGATTTGGTCAAAGGGATTATATGAAGGGACTTCCTTCGATATGATCGCTGTTGGAACAAAATTTATAGAGGGTTGTTACTGTCTGCCAGACGCATCATTGAAAAGAGCCTTGGAAGGTTTAACGAAAACATACAGATGTATTCTTATTGATTCTCCAGCTGGATTAGAACACTTGAACAGAAGAATAGTTTCTAAGGTCGACGACATATTTGATATAATAGATCCTTCGAGAAAATCTTTCAACCATGTGAAGAGAGCATACAAAATCGCCAAAGAAGTCAAGATAGATTTTAGAAATTTCTACGTTATCGGAGGTTATAGATTTCCAGAGACTCTAGAGGCAGAAGTTAGAAAGAAAACACAACTAGATTATTTGGGTAAAATCGCTTACGATAAGAAAGTTGAAGACTCCAATCTGTTAGGAAAATCCTTACTGGAATTGCCTTCTTCATCCCCAGCATATAATTCAGTGAAAGAACTTGTGAAAAAAGCAGGCTACTGATAGACTAGGATGTTACTATCTCCATTTTTAATATCTTAACCTCATGTTCAGCCATCATTCACTCCAGAACAAGTTTCTGAGAGGCAAAGATCTATCTTACCTTTATTATTGACAAGAAATTTTTGTGCTGCAGCTAGGAGCTTTCTCATTTGCTTGTAAATGAAAGATTTCAACTTGTTAAAGTCTGAATCAAGAGTTTTCTTATCTTAACCAGGCTTTGAACTTTTGTAAAACAGACACTCTTTTCACCATAATAGAGTTGGTTCCGTTCGTGTCTATCTTGGCTAGAAAATCCATTTCCCTCAATTTTGAAAAGAGATTCGGCAAGTCGTTGTGAAACGTTGGCTCGTTACCTGTGATACACACTCCGTCAATCCAACTTCTTTCTTCTTCAGATATTTTTTACTCGTCCAAAAGGATTTGTCTCCTCTCTTTTTGGGATGGAGAATAATGATTGGAGTTTTGACAAAAGGGGCAATGAAAGTAACAGTTATAGTATTGAAGTTTGTGCTTTTGATGTTTTGTTTATGAATAGTTTTGAGAGTCGTCTCATTACGCGCACTAGGACATGTCACCCAAAAAGTAAATAAATTATAAGAGATGCTCCTCGTAACATTGAATTGATGACTAACTTGGGCTTTAACGGTAATGAATAGCTGAAGAATAGCTAGTTGAGAGTTGTAAGAAATGGGAAACCTCGTAAGAATTGTCTTCAATCCGATGGATAAGATGATCAAGGTGGAGCAAGGGATGATGTTGCTCGATGCGATCAGAGAGGCGGGTATAACGATTAGCAGCATATGCGGCGGAGAAGGTGAGTGTGGAAAATGCAAGGTGATTCTCAACAAAGGTGAAGTTTCCGATGTATCGACCAAATATGAAAAGTTGCTTTCACCTCAAGAGATATCTGAGGGTTACCGTCTCGCCTGTCAAACTCGCATTCTGAGCGACTGTGAGTTTACAATACCGGTTGAAAGCCGAATTTCTAGCCCCAAAATACTACTTAGTACGGAAATGACCATTGACAGACTTAATCCCGAGTCAAAGAAGTATCTAGTAATCTTACCGTCTACCCGAGATTATGAACACCGCTCTGTTAGATTTTATGGTTACTCGGGTCCAACTCCAAGGGTGAACGACGAGATCTACAACAACCTTCTTTTGATGAGAGAACCGGTAACCGCGACTTTGAGTAGGGCGAATACTCCTCCTGAGATCATCAACATTGAACAAGGTGATAAAGCCAGTTCAAACTATGGTCTTGCTATCGATATTGGAACCACGACGATTGTCGTGCTCCTTGTTGACCTGACGAGTGGAGAGATTTTGGACAAAGCCTCGGGGTTGAACAGGCAGATCACATATGGAGAAACACTCATCACGAGGATCGCTTTTTCACGTAAAGTCGAGGATGGGTTGAAGAAGATCCAGCGGGCGGTAGTCCAAAGCATAAACGATCTCGTGAATAGGCTTACATCGAGCGCTGGAATCAAGAACGAGGAAATTACAAGTGTTTCCGCGGGTGGAAATACTGTTATGAACCACCTGTTAGCTGGAATAGATGTAGACTACCTTTGGTATGTGGATGCAAATGATAAGGTCCATAGAAATCCTATCATCAAAAAAGCCAAGGATTTGGGGCTCCACACAAATCCAGAGGCTTATGTTTATTGCCTTCCCAATGTGAGTCGATTTCTAGGAGGGGACGCTATTGGTGACGTAATAGCCTCCGGAATGTATGATTCTGACGAAATATCTCTTCTGGTTGACATGGGAACAAACGGGGAGATCATCTTCGGGAACAAGAGTTGGCTAGTCTCGTGTTCCGTCGCATCTGGTCCCGCCTTCGAAGGGGCAGGCGTCAAATTTGGGATGCGGGGAATGCGCGGTGGAATAGAACATGTTAGAATCAACCCTGAATCCTTCGAGGCTGAGTACAAGGTTATCGGGGACACACGTCCAAGAGGTATCTGCGGATCAGGTATTATCGACGCCACGGCGGAGATGTTTTCTGCCGGCATCCTCGACTTCGCGGGGAAAATTGTTAAGGGTCGAACGCCGCTCGTTAAAAGAGGGAGAGACGGGCTGGAGTACGTCATAGCCCCTGCGGAGAAGACGGCGATCAGTCGAGACATAGTAATAACGCAGTGTGACATGGATTACATCATGGACTCGAAGGCAGCCGCCTGCGGTGGGATATTGGTTTTGATGAGGAAATTCAAACTTTCTATTTACGACATTAAGAATTTCTACCTTGCAGGAGCCTTTGGAACATATACCAATCTGGAAAACGCGACAAAGCTGGGGATTTTCCCTGAGTTCCCGAACGCAAAGATACGCCCAATTGGAAACGGTTCGCTTTCAGGCGCGTATGCCACACTTTTGTCGATGGGGAAACGAGATCAAGCGAACGTTATGGCACAGAATATGCTGTACATAGACCTTCTTGCAGACGTTATGTTCGCGGAAACATACTCGGAGTCACTGTACATTCCGGGTCCTAAGGAACTCTTCCCAAACTACAACCCTTAGCCTGTTCAACGCGAAACACAGAGGCAAAGTTTCTGCACCCGAATAACATTCATCATAATTGCCTATTGATCCAGCAAAGAAAACAGAACATCGTTTATGGCATAAATCGTTTGGGTCTATAATTATACAAGGGTGTCTTATAATCCGAAGGAACCGAAAGAAAATATTTGAAAGCATAGAATTTACTTATTTCAATATTTAAGTTAGAAACCTATATCTGCTACGTCAAGGATGAATTGAATAGATGAGAGGTTATGTGTCTACTTAAGGTTTACTTATAGAAAGGGAGTGATAGAAGGCTCATCGTGAGGATGTAGCCCTTGTAGTTAGAGAAGGCAACTCGATTTTATGACAATGTAAAGAGGCGCTAGTAGAGCATGTGCTGTGACAAATTAGGTCTATTTTTGTTCAATTCCAACTTCAAAAGAATTAATAGCATGCCTATATGAAACCTTTCCAACTTTCCTTTTCCATAGCTAAAAAGGATCGGAGCTCTTCTTGATTCATCTGTTCTATCTTAATCTTAACTTCTACGCCTAGCTTCATCACAGCCTCACGTACACTATTCACAAGATGATCTTTTATGGGAACGGTCGGGAAAGGTAGTAACAACGTAAGTGTAACCCTATTATCCCCTATAGTCATATTTTTGATCATCCCCAACTCAACCAGAGTGCGATCGATCGTGGGATGCGTTACCTCTACCAGTGCTTGGCGCACTTCTTCCTCTGAAATACTCATAGCCACTATTCTTTTCTCCTGCCATTTGACATATTACATAAAGCTTTACTTCTTCAAAGGATTTTTCTTCTCACCGGCACGTATCGGCACTTTAAGCCAATTCTCTGGTGGAACAAAGGGGCAAGTATAGTTTTCGCTATACGCACACCATGGATTGTACGCTCTATTAAAGTTGATAATCCACTTCCCCTCGGCGGTGCGATGTCTCTCTGGTTCAAGATCAAGATACCGTCCCGCACCGTATGTTTCCTTACCGCTTGTTGCATCTCTGAAAGGAACAAATAACCGCTCTTCCTCAGGATTGCTTTTGTAGACCTGAAGCGCCTGCTCTTGGCCGCCTATTTTGAATCGGAATTCACCCCATCTAATGAACTCCTGCTGCTCACCTTTTGTATAAGACATCTTTATCCTTTTCTTCCTCGGATGCTCATGCAATTTGAGCTCGAATCTATAATCTGGATCAGGTGGATAATAGTCGAGTCCTTTGAACTCCTTGCGCTCTTCAAGAGGTATCGGCGACTGAGGATGTATTGAAAAAAAACGTGTCCTTCTGTTCACGTTCAATTGCAAGACGCTCTTCCCATTCAGAAATTTCCATGGCAGTTTCACCTTGTTTCATTTTATAATCCTGCTTTAGTTTGTATCGCGCCGCTCAAGTTAGGAGCTTTTTGTAAAGATCGATGAACTAGTTTTAAATATGTTTGTCTCTATTCCTCTTCCTCTTTTGGGGGCCATTTCTCCTCCAGAAGTTTGGCTATTCCCGACGAATCCCTTGGACCCACTATAACGTGCCAACCAGGCAAACCAACGTTCTTCAATTCGTCCTCTGTCTCCCCGCTCAGTCTAGCGGCCATGCCTGGTATAATTAGGTACTTATGCTTAACCTTCTCTGTTACCCCTGATTTCTTAACTGCCTCTGCGATCGATTCTGCCGTCAGATATCTCCCGGCCACGGCACTTTCAACGCTGATACCCTCGGTGTCAGCTATAATTAGGTAACAGTCCGTTCCAAACTTTTTAATGTCGGATTCAACCGTGAAGTATGTTAGAGCGTAGTTGGTGGTGAGCATCACCGGCGACATTTCATGTGGTTTCCCGAAGGTTTTCAGTTCGGATTCAACTGCAACCGGCTTCCTCGGGTCCGTGTAGATGTTGAATTTCCATATGACAGTTGGTAATTGAACCCATCCATCGAGGCTATGCATTATTAATATGTCAGCATATCTGGAAATTAGAATAGAGGCAACGTATGCTTCCTTCCATGCCAGCATCTCCTTTGAACACTTCTCGCCTAACCAAGCCGTGATGGATGTCCCAATAAGCGGAAAGCCGAATAGATCATCTCCCCCTTTACACGCATTTCTTCTAACCATCGTGAAGTTGTTGACGGTGTCCGATAATCCCTCGTCAGAGAATGTTCCTGGGTCGAGCACCAAATCTTCAACCCCATACTCGATTAGAGTCTTCGCTAGGGACCTCAGAAGATCGAGGTCGTTAGGGGCAAAGATGGTTAAGGGACAATCGTACATCAACGCGAGATCAGCCATGTCTTTCCAATTGTCCTTGGTTGCCGCGTAAATCAGCGGCCTCCTGCCTGAAGTCGCGACCAGTCCAGCCTCAATAACTTTGGGGTCAAACGCGCATAGAATCAGCGGCATTTTCGTGGCTCCGGCAACGGTGTCCACGGCTGATTTGAAGGTTATTGGGTCATTCGATGTCGATCTGACGGCTATCATATCGAGATTGAGTGTCCTTCCAATGTATTCGTAGGAGAAATCCTCAACCTTTCTCACTCTGTCCAAGAGAGATTCCTCACCGGAGAACCTAGGATGCGGCGACATTTCATCGGTGACATCGAAGGCTATGGACACAGGGTTGTGGTAGGTGAACTCGTGGCGGTACATAACAAGCTTGCCGCCTATTTTGACTGTATGATTCCTCGTGCCGATGGTGATATCTTTAATCACTGGCGCCAGCATTTCTTGGAGTTTCTTGTACTCTTTTTCGTGCTCCTTTTTCAGGATCGGGGGACAGTTTTCCAAGGAGAACTCCCTATTGACCAGCTTGGTAGCGAAGGCCATGCAGTTTGTTTCTCCACACTCTTTACAGTTTGTTTTAGGAAGTAATGCATACACGTCGATTGGGCTGAGTCCCTTTACACCTTTTTTAAGTTCTCTCTCCGTCATACCCTTTCCTACCTATATCCTTTCATTAACCCAGTTAGCTATCTTCTCAGGTCTAGCCTTACCTCTGCTCATCAACTGTTCTATAACCGCCTTCATGGTTCTAACGGCATCTGGGTGCATCATCATGAACACATCAACCCCAGCTAGGAGTAGAACTAGCGCGGATAGCGTCTCCCACAAAGGGCCCCTGAGCTCTCTCGGCTCCCACTCAGAACCCAAGTTTAACCAAGCTTCTCTTGCAGCCCAGGCGTTCGTCGTTCCAGCTAGAACTGGGTGCTGAAGCTCTGAGTCTCCCATTAACGCCGCCATTCTAGCGCGCTCGTGAATAGTAAATGAGTATTCAAGTCCGTAACCTAGGGCAGCCGTCGTCAAGTCCATTATTATGTTATCTTCGGACATGTAATCGTAGAGTTTCCTGTTCAGCTCCTTAGCCCGATTTAAATCTAAGGCTGTGAACGCCAAGACTAAATGTCCATATTCTGCAGCTGCTTTTGCCACGCCATCGAGGACACCAACATCGCCCATGTCCAATGTAAGGGAACTAAGCAAAACCCTCTCGCCCTCAGCCACTTCAGCAACCTTCGTGAAGACCTCGGCATCCTTCTTTGGATCCCCGCAACCCCCAATGATGAGAGGGACATCTACTGCTTGCAGTATCTCCTCTACAGTTTTTGCAGCCTCCGCCGGCGGTGTATCCTTAATAAGCGGGTCTGTGCTCAGCAGATGCACTGTGAGCGCGTCCACTCCCCACTTATCAACTGCCATCTTGGCCCACGCAGCCGTGTCATCCCAAACTTCCTCAACATGCATCCTTATAGCCTTCGGAAGCCGAACCTTCATGTCAAATGTGTCCACAGCAATTACAGGCGGATGTAGAGGAGCCTTCTCGAATAGGTAGAATGCCGGTGAGGTTGCGCTTCCGATAGTTACCGTTTTGCCGCGACTACCTCCCTCACTCCTAGTAGCTCCAAGCGTTACTTCCCTGATCTGCCCAGGATATTCTTGGACAAAGGGGCTGAAGGGAGCTTCCAAAATTGTTGTAGGCTTTACCTTTGGTGGTACAGGTGGTACAGGTGCTGCAATAACCTTCGGCGGAGGAACGGCTAAAGCTGATGGCTGCAAGACGAGTTCCCTTACAGATAGGTCCACGTCCTCTAGTTCAATTTCCTTTTTCCCAGTTATGCCTAGAAGCTCTAGTAGCCCAGCAAGTTTGATTGCAGCCTCTTTCTCATCTCCTTTCTCCTCTCCCAAAGTCTTCACTTCTCCACTCTTCGAATAATAACTTTCTTAGCGTGAATCTTTGCATCTTTGAAAATGATCTTGAACCCTCCAGCGGCGATGGGTACCCCGGAAACTGGGACCTCCGGTGCCGCTGCGATTTCCACGTCCTCCACTTCGGGTGCAACTTCAATAGGTACGGTTTTCCAACGTTTGACAACCGGGTGCTCCATCTTTTCAAGAAAAGTTTTCAATTCATGAGTTGTATTCACGTCGCTTTCTGTGGCTATTTTGTCAACTACATCCTTTGGTATAAAATCTTTGACGCGCTCTTTAATGCTTGCAGGCATCCACACAATGCGGTTCCACCCCTCGTCAACCTGGAGGAACTTTGGAGACCGCATATACTCTATAGAAATGCCGTGAAAGCCATCCACCTGCCTCCCTCCCGCGGTGGAGTCTGCCATAGTGGAGAAGGGCAGGCCGTTTATGGTCGTTCCCTCGAAACTCCGGTGAACTATTCCAAGACCATCCACTTCAGGGATGTAGAAGGCTATGGCCTCGAAGCATCCGCAGGAGGTGTGGGGATAATCGAAAGCAGTGTACAACCACACCCGGCTTACTTCCCCTAGGGTTTTCTCTTTTAGAACTGCATTGCCCCCCGTGTATTCACCCTTGAACGCGTCAATACATTCACCTTTATCGATTGCGAAAATTGGGCCCTTAGGATCCACCCGTGCTGCGGCGCGACCGTCGAACCAGCTTATTGCTCCGCAGTTAGCGTACCTTTGGGGCGTGATCACACAACAGTGGGTTGGAGCGAAGGATTGACACAGTGTACAGCCATAGAATGCGTCCGCCTCTTCGTCTTTCATTCCCCGAGCTTTGGCGTCACGAGCCTCGTAAGTCTCCATTGCTTCTTTCCACATTTTCCGAATTTCTTCGGGGTCAGTTATAAATGTGATCTGTATTTTCTCGATGAACGTTAGTTCGCTTTTGAACAGTCTCAGCAAGACTTTTCCTATCATGTCGAAGGAGTTTAAGCCTTTTTGAAAGGATTTCTTGTTTAAGCGTAACCAAATATCGTAGCGCTGGTTTAGGTGCATGAAACCCTCAATGTAATTGGAGTATTCGTGGATGCGACGTTCGATAACGCCTTCAAGGTCCTCTTCAACACTTTTGCCGGCAACTTCAACGTATATACCCAGTGGATGAGTACTTCCCTCCTCCATCTCCTTTATATCCGGTCCAATCACTGCGATTTTTTCGTCCTCAACATCGTCTAAGCTTTTGGTTTTCACCAGCTCGAACTTGTGTTCTTGTTTAGGACCACCTAACTCCACGTGCATGTCGTTTCTCCGAACGCGCTCTCCTTCATAGATCACTCCAACATCTACTGGAATATCTTTAAACATTGACATTTTCATTCTCTCCTAACTTGTTTAGAACGGTTTTAAAGTTTTCACTTAATTCCTTGTGTAGGGCTTTTAGAAACGCCCAAGTTGCCAAGTCTCTTTTTTTCCTCATTCAAAATTCTCCTCATAATTCTTTTCTGATCGTGAAAATTGCGGCGTCTGGACATATAGTTTGACAAAAATTGCAAAGTGCACATCTAGTTTCATCTAGTACTCTAGGTGGATAAACACCCTTTTCATTGAGTTCATCGGAGACCTCTAATACATCTTTGGGGCAAAATTCTATGCAAAATCCGCATCCTCTACATCGCTCTTTTATTATGCGAATTTCAGCTTGTGGAATCTTTGTTTTGTCCACGTCTAATGGTTCGCGCCATATTCTTAAAGGCATAACAAAATCACCTAGCCTTCCCCAACAGTTTTTCTGTCTTTCCTATCTCCTTTTTATT
>Ga0209635_10004495_pt1 | contig 10948 bp, 9 predicted proteins | sample DeeMarSWOR230_32_FD_187463 | JGI IMG/M metagenome (GOLD analysis project Ga0209635, IMG submission 187463) | Marine sediment microbial communities from White Oak River estuary, North Carolina - WOR-2-30_32 (SPAdes) (version 2) | ecosystem: Environmental > Aquatic > Marine > Intertidal zone >...
CCATTGTTCTTGTTAGATAACGGAGAACGAGTACTGCGGTTAGGGAGCTTTTCTAAGATCATATCGCCCGGACTGCGCCTAGGTTGGACGATTGGCCCTGAGGAAGTCATCGATAAACTCATCAACAGCGGGCTTCGTCATATGGGAGGAGGTGCGAATCCTCTGGTCGCGAATGTCGTATCGCATTATTGTCAACAGGGATTTTTGGAACCACACATCGCATCTGTCCTTTCTATTTATAAAGAAAGACGAGATATTATGCTGAAGAGCCTGGCATCTCATATGCCAAAAGGTGTTTCCTGGACTCGACCTCAAGGAGGATTCTTTATTTGGATGACTCTTCCTGAACCTCTTAGCTCCCGCGATGTCGTGGAGAGGGGAAAGTCAGAGGGTGTTTATTTCTTTGAAGGGGATCCGTTCTTTGCTGAGGATGCAACTGGACAGCATTTGAGGCTCTCTTTTAGTTACGTTCAGCCTAAAAAAATCCAAGAAGGGATTGATAGACTAGGACAGATCTTGAAATCTCACCTTTGAACTCACTTTACAAAAATAAATCTGAATTCTGCCATCGAGACTTCTCCTGGTCATTTTCGCTGGCCTCTTCTTTGTGCTTTTTCACACTGTCTTTCCTTCCCATTCGATTTGTGCTTCCTTGAATATATTATAAAATGTCGTTATTCTATTCGTGCACAGCATGAGAATAATTCTGAAGCTATTTGTCATCGTCTTACACTTTTGGGCGCGGCGTTCCAAGGTCTGGATGGAAGACCGATCGGGGGGAGTATAAAAAAAAGTGTAATGCCCTCAGCCTCGAATTTTATCAGAGATTTTAAGATTGAAATCGATGAGAAGAGGATTCTCAGGCTCATGGGTTATAAGAAAAGGGGCATTGGAATCACAGCTTCGATTAGAGATGTCATAGCCGAGGAGAGAGTAAAACTGGATCGCCTCCTCGAATCTGTTTCAGTATACAGAATCATAGACTACGAGGAAACAAATAAACACCCCATATTCGCTGATGCCGAAATGGTGGCTTTTTGTCTCTGTACTATCGGTCCGAGACTTGAACAGACAGTAAAAACGCTCATGGCAGAGGGAGAAATCCTGAGGTCATTGATACTCGATGCTCTGGGATCGGAGGCTGTCGAAGAAGTGGCCACTCAGTCAGATAAAATTTTAGCGGAGAAAGCCTTGAAAATGCATTTTTGGCCGAGTAAAAGGTACTCACCAGGCTATAAAAGTTGGCTGTTGGAGGAGCAGAGATTTATTTTTAGTATCCTGCCAGCAGTAGATATTGGGGTGAAGCTGCATGAAGAATCTTGCATGATGATCCCAAGAAAATCGATTTCATTTCGAATAAATTTCTATTCGGACAAAAATCTTACGACAAGGAAAATGAATAAGTCTTAATCCCATATCATCTGGTATACAACTAGTTCTTTATATCCGCTATCTTTTTCCTTGAGGCAGTAGACTCTATCCCCTTTGAATTTTACTTGATAGCCCTCAAGCTCAGTTCTGCCCATGAATTCTCCATTTGCGTCAAAAATATCATACAGAAAACTTCCCTCGTTCGGCTTTTCATAGGTTTGAATAAACAGCCATTTGTCACTCAATGCCACGATGTCTCTAAACGGAGGGAAAGCATTGGGAATGAAAAAACTCTCCCTTATTTCGGGGGGATATCTTTGTAAGTTCTGCTCATATGCTTCTCTATCTTTATCAGACAATGAAACAGCTTCATATTCTTTTTTGACACTTCTTACCAATTTTCCGTCAAAATCAAACACCCGAATTTCATACTCATCCGTATTCCCGGTGAATACATAGTTATTCGATGTCTCCCAGTACACAAGAGTAGGAATGATATTGACTTTGACTGCCTTTTTAAAACTCTCGATTTTTGAACTATCCAGTGTTTTTAATTCTTTGAATTCAGAGGAACATAATATCACTTGAAAGGACTGGGACAAGTCTTCGTTCAGCTTAACGGCTATGGCCAAGTACCTGTCTCTATCCAAGGGGATGATCTTCTGGTATTCGTTGTCAATACGATATTCTTTTATGAACTGACCGGTATTGCTGAACACGACGACCTTTCCCCTATCCGTGATAAAAATCTCATCCTGATTGGAGATGACAAGCTCCAGTGGGGATTGAAGTTCTCCCGGCCCCTGTCCATTGCTACCGAATACAGATATTAAGCTGCCATCTTTATTTAATATGAAGATATAATTTTCTTTTGCTTTCAGATTGGCAATGAATATTTTACCTTCTGAGTCGATATCAAAGTATCTGATATCGGTCAGCCCCATCTCAGCTGTTTGATTGTTTTCCGTATCTATAGTCAGGACTTTTTCAAGGGAAAATAGCTTTGAGTCCACTTCGTCTTGTTTCGGGCCGCAGCAAATCAGGAGACAAAACATAAATAGTAAGCATGCTGTTTTATAACATCCACTCATTCTGATAATTATGACCTCCAATCAACGACATCTGTCGTCAACAATATAAACGACTGATGTCGTCTTGTCAAGCATAATTTGACCTTGTCGTTTTGGGTGTGGTAGTCTTGTTCAATGAAAGGTCGTCCAATGAATCGTCAGAAGGAAAAAAATACTGAGATTTCTCGTCGAGATTTCATCAAAGTCACTGGAACTATTGTTTTGGTGGCTGGAACGAGATGGAACCTGTCAGCGGCAGACGAAATCCCGCCCTCAGACGGGTATCTCTTGGTGGATATTAAGAAATGTCAGGGATGCGCCAGTTGTATGCTTGCCTGTTCTTTGATTCATGAAGGTGTGGAGAGCCTCTCTCTGTCTAGAATCCAGGTGATGCAGAATTCCTTCGAGTCTTTTCCGAATGATTTGACTATCGAGCAATGCCGTCAATGCGTGGATCCCCCCTGTGTGAAGGAGTGTCCTGTCGATGCATTGGAACCAAATCCCAAGTATGGCAATGTGAGGATGGTGGATAGAGAGAAATGCATCGGCTGCGGCACATGCTATGATGTCTGCCCTTATACGCCAAGCAGAGCGGTTCTTGCAGCCGATAAAGAGTATAAGGATGAGCTCAAGAGTCGAAAATGCGATCTGTGCGCTAATGCTCCTTTTCACTGGGATGAAGCAGGTGGAGGACCTGATGGGAAACAAGCCTGTGTGGAGGTATGCCCTGTGGGTGCCATCAAGTTTACAAAGGAGATCCCCGAGCAAAAAGGAGATGCTGGGTACAAAGTGGATTTGCGGGGCTCGAATTGGAGGAAACTCGGGTACCCAGACAAATGAAAAGAGCGATCGGGAGGACTACCGAATGAACGGCTATGCAGGAAAAATCCTGAGCTTGGACCTGACTGAGCGAAAAGTCGGTATCATACCCACCAGCAAGTACCAGCATTGGATGGGGGGACATGGTATGGGATCGGCCATCTTTTTTGACCTGGTCAAGGATAAAACAATCGATGGTTTCGATCCGGCCAATGTGGTTACTATGATGACCTCTCCCCTATCCGGGACCCTGGTTCCAGCGGCTTCGGGCAGAACTGAGGTACAGGGGATCGGAGTTCAGTCCTATCCTATCGGCTGGTTCACACGAAGCAATCTTGGCGGCAGATTTTCAGGAATGCTCAAGTTTGCCGGGTGGGATGGGATTGTCATCCAGGGGAAAGCAGACAAACCGGTCTGGGTTGACATTAGAGATGGCGAGGTTCGAATCAGGGACTGTGCGCCACTATCGCTTTGGGGTAAGGAAACATGGGACTGCCAGAAAGCCATCTGGGATTATGTGCTCTCAGGCGGGAAATATGGCGACTGGAACAGTCCTTTCGGTAAAGAAGGTGGCAAGACAACCCAGCGTCCGGCAGTGGTTGCCATAGGACCGGCAGGGGAGAATCTGAGCCGGTTAGCCTGCCTGATACACGATGCCAGCAATGCTGCGGGACAGGGTGGTTTTGGGGCAGTCTTTGGATCCAAGAATCTCAAGGCCATCAGCGTGACCGGAACCGGACAGGTGGGAATCAGCAATCCAAAGATGCTTTTAGCAACCCGACTATGGCAGAAGGAAAACTACGCCTTCGATCTCGCTCATTTGATAGAAACCTGGGGCTCGTTTCAATTTCAGAGCCCTCCTGCGCCTATCATATTTTGGGAAAAAGGACGTCCGAGAATTGGTCAAAGACCCCAGGCCTGTTTGGGATGCCATTCTGGCTGCCGGGCCAGATACAAGGACGCCACTGGTAATGAAGCGTCATGTTTTTCTTCCGTTTTTTACTGGGATGCAAAAAGCCTCGATATCCAGCGATCAGCAAGTGATCTGATCAATCGATACGGTCTCAATGCTGTGGAAATGTGTTTTGGTTTGTTGTATATCCGCCTACTTCAACAATCCGCTCGATTGAAGACAGCTCAAATCCCTGATTGCCCTCTCGATTTCAGCAAGTATGGAAGTGGGGAGTTTGTCGAGCAATTCGTGAAGATGATCGCTTACGGTGATGACGGTAAGGGCAATGAAAGCCAATTTGGCAGAGATGTTTCTGGAGGATTTGTCAGGGCAGCTGAAAAATGGGGGAGAAGAGAAGAGGATCTGGCTAGCGGCATACTTGCCTTCCCCTATTGGGGCATACCGATACACAAGGAGCCTAGAGCTCAGGTTTACTGGGGCTACGGCACGCTGCTGGGAGACAGGGACATCAACGAGCACGCTTTTGACTGGATTAAGTGGGAGGCTTCCGGTGCCAAAAGCTCGGGTAGAGAACCCAGGATCAGTGCCGAAGAAGTCGTGAAAATCGTGACTGACAAGATGGTTCCCTTTCAAGGCGACCTTGATATGCTCGATTTCAGTGAGAATAACATCTATTCTGAACACATGGCTAGAATGGTCTCCTGGCATAGGTATTATGCCCGGTTCTGGAAACAGTCCATGCTTTTCTGCGATAGCCGTTGGCCCGATTTCGTGAATATTCACAGACCTGATAAAATCGGCTCAACCGGTATTGCTGAACCGAAATATATAAAAGCGGTAACGGGAAAGGACTTTTCCTTCCTTGACGGAATAAATCTCGGCTGTAAGATCTGGAATCTCGACCATGCCATCTGGACCCTTCAGGGGCGTCACAGAGATATGGTTCATTTCGTCGATAATGTATATGAAAAGATACCGCTATTCAATGTTGAAGTCCGTAATGTGCATATGCCGGGTAAAGAGAATGGAAAATGGGACTACTACGGTTATTCCCGGAGAAAGCTGGACAGGGACAAATTCGATGAATTTAAAACACACTTCTATCGCCTACAGGGATGGGATACGAGCTCAGGATATCCCAAACGAAGCACGCTGGAATCCCTCGAGCTGGGTTATTTGGCTGATGAACTCGAGAGAAACAGCAAGATCGGAAAAGAAGACTAAAACCATTAGCCTGGGAGTTGTACCAAAGCCCAGAAAATAACAGTAAAAATGATGCACCATTATAAATCCATCTGGAACGCAGCGCGGCGAGAGGAATCCTTTTACGATGAATAGCAAGAAAAGACATGCATTCTTTGTTTTTTTGGTCCTTATCTTTATGGCTTCGGTCATTTTAATCTCATGTCAGAAAATAAAGCGGGATACGAGTGCCACGGCTGAACCTGCTGATATAGAAACTCTCAAATCCAGGCTCGTTATGGAAACCGAGGAGGATGAGAAAATAGGCGCAAAGGTTTCCAGAGGAACATTCGCTGTCTTTGAGGACCGCGATACCCAAGAAGGACGGATGATCCACCTGGATGTCGTTGTTCTTCACGCCACGGCGCTTGAGGTCAAGCCAGATCCTGTTTTCGTTTTTGCCGGTGGCCCCGGTGCCAATGCCGCTGCCTACATCGATGACTTCGCAAATTCATGGATCAGGGAACAGCGTGATATCGTTCTGGTTAGCCAGCGCGGCACAGGTGGGGATAACCGACTTGACTGCGACCTGGCTGCGAAGGATGATAATCTTCAATCCTACTTTGATCCACTTTTCAGGGAGGCTGTTTTCCGGACCTGTCTGGATGAGCTGAAAGAAAAATTCGACCTTACAAAATACTCCACATATCTGGCAGCGGATGACTATAACGAAGTCCGGCAAGCTCTAGGCTACGATAAGATCAATATCACTGGTGCATCTTACGGGACCCGCATGGCGCTCGTCTACATGCGCCGGCATCCAGAGACTGTTCGTACGTCTATTCTGAACGGAGTGGCTCCTATTGCTTTTAAAAATCCCCTGTTCCATGCACCGGGATTTCAACTTGCAATCCATCTACTGATGGCTGAATGCGCCAACGACCCGGACTGTTATGGGGCTTACCCGAATTTGGAAGAGGAGTATGGAAAGATTCTTGCTAAGTTGGAACAGGAGCCGGCTGTTGTCAATGTTAAGCATCCTGTGACCGATGAGCTGGTTCCCATCAGGATGTCTAGGGAAGCCTTTGTCGAGTCTCTCAGGACAGTTATGTACGGTGGGAACAGGCAGGTACCCTTTCTGATACACCGGGCTTTTGAAGGGGATTATGGCCCCTTTGCTCAGGTAGGATTGATGAGTGAGCGGCGCATCCGCCGCCTTCTGGCGATGGGGATGCTGCTATGTGTCACTTGTGCTGAGGATCTCGACCGCATCACAGAAAGCGAGATTATCGAAATTGCAAGCAATACTGATATGGGAGATGGCCGTGTTCGGCGGCAGAAGGCTATCTGTGAGTTCTGGCCGAGATGTGAGATACCAGATGACTACGGTGATCCAGTGAGTGTGGATATTCCTGTCCTGCTTATATCGGGCACCTTAGATCCAGTCACACCGCCCTGTTGGGGAGAGGAGGCAAGCAGCCATCTTCCGAACAGCCTCCATCTTGTGGTTCCCGGTGCTCACGGAGTCGGCAATCGCTGCCTTGTAGAGATCCAAAAGCAGTTTCTCGATATCGGCACAGTGGAGGGGCTGGATATCTCTTGCTCAGAAGAGCTGAAAGCAGGCCGTTTCGAAATTCCGAGGCAGAGGTAGCAATTTTGACAGCTTTTTGAGTCGTTGACCTTGCCGTTTTAGATGTAAAATTTTATTTTAGGATGTTAAAGGTTGTAATCGGGGAAAATCGTGCGGGATTTAGAACAACCTCAAAAAGGATATTATCTTTTCCTTCATAATGTGAAACGAAGTTGCGGTGCTTGTAGGTGGCGGATGAGGTGCCTTCATTGAAGCGGAGCAGTGCCAGAAGCGTCCAGACTTCACGGCCCGATGGTGCCCATGCTCCATCCCGCGGACGCATCGTGCCGTTCGCTGCCAGCGCCACCGGGATAGCCCTCCTTGTCTTCGTCTACCTCGTCGTCACCTGGCGAAGTTTCGCGGGCGTCACCAACGCCATTCCTCCCTTCACAGAACTGTTCTCCGACTTCATTGATTATTACTTTCCTATGGGAGAGGCGATTTTTCGCACGGGACTCCCTGTGGAGGGTTTTCTGTATTCCCCCTTCATCGCCATACTGCTGGCAGTATTCCCGCCGCTGGGACTCTCCGCTTCCCTTGTTATATGGGGAATCCTGCAGGTCTTTTTTGTTATTCTCTACCTTCTTCTCTTCCGCTGGCTCGTTCCAGCCGGGCTGCAGATTCAGCTACTCTTCGTTACCCTCACTCTCTCCTCTTTCCCTCTCCTGCTAAACCAATTGGGGGGACAAGTGAGCGTCTTCATGACAGTGGCCATTCTGGGCTTACTCGTTCTCAACGAGCGTGGCCACCGCACTGCCTGTGCTGGTCTTTTCGCCTTTGCGGTGAGCTTCAAGTTCTATCCGATTTTGTTTCTTGCACCGTTTGCCGCTCGGCGCGACGTACGCTTTCTCCTTTTCGCAGCTGCCGCGTGTGGAGCGATCCTCGTCGTTGTGCCTGGAGTTCTCCTGGGATTCGGCGATTTGCTGCGCTTTTACAGAGCCCTCCTCGACTCGTTTCATGTGTCCGGTTGGGTCACCACCAATCCTCACTCGCAGTACTTCCCGCACCTGGCCCTTCGTCTGACCGACACGATGGGGTACGACGCGCACACTTATCTTCCGTTCCTGTACTTTATCACATACGGTGTTGCGGCCGCCAACATGGGACTAATCTTTTTGGTTCAGCGCGCACGCCTGCGCTGCGCCGATCTTTGGAGCTTCCAGCTTGTTTTTCTATCGATCCCCTTCGTTCTGAAAACATCATGGCCACACGACTTCGTTTTTCTCTCCTTCACACAGGCCTTTATGGTATGGCGGCTCCTGGAAGGAGAGAAAGTGGCTCCGGGATTCGATACCGCTGGGAAACGTTCTCACACGAGCACTTGTGTCCGCACGTGCGCGGCCGTGACGTTCTTTCTACTTCTGCCATCGATCGTTTTTTCCAACATCGTCTTCTTCAATCTTTTCGGTGACTTCATCCGTTACGGCTTCTATGGCTTCCTCTTCTGGGCAAACTTGCTCCTCCTGCTGGCGATGTACGTGCAGCTCCTGCCGTCCGTGCTGAGACGGATTCTAAAACCGCCGGCTGCTTGAATTGACATGGAAATTCATACTTGATAGTCTTTGCTCTTAACTCATTCTAGGAAAAACTTAATTCTTACAGGCAACACTCTGAAAACTTAGGAAAACCTGATTTCAGAGAAATTATAAAATGGAAAAAAGGAGGGCTGATTGATAAAAAAGTACAAATCAGTCATCTTCATTGCTCTTGTTATTGCAGCCGTCATCTTTGTTTATAAGACTTATAAAACAGAAGTTGACTTTTTTCTGAGGGGAATTGTCGATCCTAATACTACTGTTGGCTGGATTAAATACTTCTCAATCATTGCCCTGCAGGATTTCGTTATTATTAATCCTTTTAGTCCTGATATCCTGGTCTCATGGTTTACTGAGCAATTAGTTCCACAACTCATACGCAGCACCCTAATTCCTATGCTGTTAATTGCAGGGATAGGCGCACTTGGTTCAACATCAGGAGCTCTTGCTGGTTATGGATTGGGCAGGCTAATTATTAGAAATGAGGATAACAAGTTCTTGCAATGGTTCTTGTATCGTGTTGGCGGTGATGATCTGTTAAAAGCGAAAAAGAGAATAACAGAGGGTGGTATGATAGTACTGCTCTTTGCTGCCATGCCTTATACCCCGTTCGCCCCATTTTGCTGGGCCGCTGGAATGGTAAGGATGCGGCTTATCCCCTTCATACTTATATGCCTTACAGGAAGATGTCTCAGGTTCCTAGTAATGGGACCTCTATGGGCCTGGGGGATCCTGTAAAAAATATATCTGCTCCAGAGATACATCGGGACATCTAAACCATCCATTTTAAAGTAATGGTCATAAATGCCTCCTATATGGGGGGCTAATGAACAGGTTATGGGCCCTTTGGATTTGAGGGCGCAGTCTGTTTTAAACTTAATGGTTTGGTTGGACTGGTTGATTTGTTTCGCTTTTTGATTTATTGACCTTGTCGATTTGGGCGTGATAACCTTATTCCGAAATTTCAATGGGCATAAATTACGGGAAATTCTGGGAGATTGGACGCAAGCCCAAAAAGTGAATTCTTATAAATATTTATAGGATAGATTGTAGTGAGCTCTATTGAAAATGACCGAATCAAAATAAATTTGGAGGAACTCATGAAAGCGATTGTATATGAGAAATACGGACTGCCCGATGTTCTTCAGCTCAAAGAAGTAGAAAAACCTACTCCCAAGGACAATGAAGTACTGGTAAAAGTTCATGCGGCATCCGTAAATGACTGGGACTGGGGTCTCCTGAGAGGTGCGCCGTTCATGAACCGCCTTTTCTTTGGGCTTCTAAAACCAAAAATCAAGATAATCGGAGGTGATATAGCGGGGCGGGTTGAAGCGGTTGGTAGAAACATAAAGCAGTTTCAGCCAGGTGATGAGGTATACGGAGACCTATCCGGGAGTGGCTTTGGCGGTTTTGCCGAATATGTATGTGCTCGTGAAAATGCATTGGAGTTGAAACCGGCCAGTATGACATTCGAGGAAGCGGCGGCCGTACCTCAGGCGGCAGTCCTTGCCCTGCAGGGTCTTCGCGATAAAGGAAAGATTCAGCCATGGCAAAAGGTTTTGATTAATGGGGCGGGTGGTGGTGCAGGTACATTTGCGGTGCAGATTGCCAAATCAATCGGGGCTGAAGTGACTGGTGTGGACAGCACGAGGAAATTGGACATAATGCGCTCGATTGGTGCGGACCACGTCATTGATTACACTCAAGAAGATTTCACCAAAAATGGACAGCGTTATGACTGGATTATTGATTTTGCGGCACATCATTCGATTTTCGATTACAATCGTGCATTAAGTCCCGAGGGAATTTATGTCATGGTCGGAGGTTCCACAGCTCGAATTTTCCAAGTTATGTGCCTGGGACCATTGATTTCAATGACCACGAGTAAGAAAATGCGTATACTGACGCATAAACCAAACAAGGATTTGGCTCTTATGAAAGAGCTTTTTGAAGCCGGTAGAGTAAAGCCTGTTATAGATAAACGTTACCCGTTAAGTGAGGTTCCTGAAGCTCTCCGGTATTTTGGAGAAGGACACGCTCGAGGAAAAGTGGTCATAACTCTGGAGGAATACTTATGAAAGCGATTGTATGCACAAAATACGGATCCCCCGAGGTTCTTAAGCTCCAAGAAGTAGAAAAACCTGCCCCCAAGAACAATGAAGTGCTGATAAGAGTATATGCCGCAACCTGTCACATAGGGGATGTGAGAATTCGAAGTTTCGACGTCCCATTCTGGCAAATGGTCCCCTTCCGAATATATTTGGGTATCAGAAGACCCAAAAGGCAAATACTAGGGATGGAGCTAGCCGGGGAAATCGAAGCTATAGGCAAAGATGTGAAGCGGTTCAAGAAGGGTGACCAGGTTTTTGCATCTACCGGTTTTGTTTTTGGCGCTTATGCCGAGTACACATGTCTTCCTGGAGAAGGG
>Ga0209635_10004497_pt1 | contig 10945 bp, 12 predicted proteins | sample DeeMarSWOR230_32_FD_187463 | JGI IMG/M metagenome (GOLD analysis project Ga0209635, IMG submission 187463) | Marine sediment microbial communities from White Oak River estuary, North Carolina - WOR-2-30_32 (SPAdes) (version 2) | ecosystem: Environmental > Aquatic > Marine > Intertidal zone >...
AACATTCGGCTTGAAGAGTACATGCGACAGGTTCATTTCTTCACCGCCTAGTTCTACACTTTTCGTGTTGGGATCTTCTGAAAGGTTGAAGGGGGCAATCCGCTCTGTAAATAGCTCTTTCCAGATTTGCAGCCTCTCTCCTCCAGTGCCCCGATAGTTGTCAGATTCAGCCACAAAAATCTTCGGAGCTTTACCAAAGCAGTTCGTGATGGCGTTAACTACACCCACTGACGAATGGTTTTCGGCTTTATGACTGAAGACTCCGACTTTGACCACAACAGATCTCTCAGCAGTGTTTAAATCATCTATTCCTCCAATCATATCGACACCCTGCTTCAGCTGTCCTAATGGGTCTTCATCGAACTCGATTATCGCAACTTCTGAGGCCAAACCTCCACTCTCGCTCAAAGTCTAGTGATTCACAGAAGCCACGACAAAGAAAAGCGTTTCTATCCAAAATGTTTATGCGTCAACTAGGACAAGAACCTTTCTACATACATGAGAAGTGGCTGGAGGGAGAAGATTTGAACCCCGCCTACAGTGGATATATCTCCACACTTGTTCCTCAAAATCCCTCCTTTTCCATCACGGGAACAAGCACAAGTTATATATGATTTACTTCAATCTCTGCAGTTGGGGGATGTAAGATGGATGCTTTCGATGTCATGATGGTGGCTTTGAGATTCAATGAGAAGATAAACCAGCGAGATCTTGATGGTTTAGTGAAGTTGATGACTGATGACCACATCTTCATAGATAATTCTGGAGATGTAGATAATAATATGAAAAAGGGTTGGGAAGAGTTTTTTAAGAATTATCCTGACTACCGGAACATCTTCACTTCTGTAACCGTCACCGACAATGATGTTGTTGTTATGGTTGGCTATTCTACCTGCTCTGACGAGCCACGGCTAAATGGTCCAAGCATGTGGACTGCTAAAGTAATTGGTGAGCGTGTCTCCGAATGGAGAGTATACTGGCTAGACCAAAGGTAAGAAAAGATTAGATGCACGTAACTGATACATTTTCTGCAAATTCCCTATTTTTCCGCGCGCATCTCGCATTCAGCTTATGGTGCGTGCGCCATAATGTTCAAAGAGCATTTACTCCCTCTTCATTGCTTCTGCCTTGTATTCAGGAGACAATTTTTCAATGGCATATCTGAGAGCTGTCCTAGGCATGTCCCTTCGATTCTTCATGACATAGTTGAAGATTTCCTTTGGATAATGGTTGCTGGCTTCTTTCAACATCCAGCCATAGCCTTTCTGCACCATAATATCAGAATCAATCAAGAGCGCATCAGCAGTTGCCAAAACATCTTCAAGATGTTCCTTTCTTCTCACCGAATAGATCAGACAAACCGCACTTGCTCTCCTAACCCAGCGGTTCTCCGATATGGTCCACTCTCTCGCTTTCTGAATAGACTCAGGGAATTGGTGGATGAAAGCCCCAAGGGCATGTGTACAAAGATCGTCACAGGCTCCCCAACCGTGCACGTGCTTCATTAGCCATGACTCTAGAAGATGAAAATCGGATTTTTCATAGAGTTTTCTGAACCGAAAAGCCCAGTCAAATGCAATGGTTCTCTCCTCTGAATAGCCTGATTCCAGCAGGTTGTTGCATAATTGGATGATCTCCTGCTTTGGCTTCTTCTTGATTTTCTTGAAGAACTCCGATGATAACTTTCTGACAGTAGGGGAAGGGATTCCATAGATTCTCGGCTTCTCTTGGTACTGCTTTTCCCAATGAATCTTCTTCCTCTTTTCTTCTGGATCTGAGTGCTCTTCGAGAGTGTTTCTGATTTTCTTAATAATCATATCTTCCACATTTGTTATCTTGTTAGCTATGCTGGAATTCATGACTAGTAGATGAACCTTAAGGAAAGGGATTGTCAAGTTGCTTTGAGTATGTCGTCTTGGAGCTCTTTCCAGCTCTCGACAACTCTGGTGGCACCTCTGTCCAGGTATTGTTGAGCCTTGTACTTGTTAGGACGTAGAAAGCCAATTCTATCCGGTATCTCTAGTTGCTGGAAGATTGTGAAATAGCCTGGATAATCATCGATAACCCTCACGACTTCGGAATTTTTACATATCTCCGTGCAATGTTTAGATTTTACATCAATTAGCGTTGGTCCAGAAGGATCTTCTCCTTTCGCACGAGCATAATCTTTGGGCTGAAACATCACTAATTCGGTGTTCGCTATTGGAAAGCCAAATCTCGTCAACTCATTTAGTGTTAGAGAACGCATGTTTTCAGTTCTCCCTGTAAGGTAAACGAGCTTTGATTTCTTGCTCCACTTTTGGAGAAGATCAGCTGCATATCGTATCGGTTCATGAAGCTTGAGAGACTCGACGCCGGCCTCGTCTAGGCATAGCAGCAAGTCCCAATAACGTTTTTGAAATTCCTTTACTCTAGACATCTGATCCTTAGTAGCGAATTTCATGAAGATTTGCTCTAAGTTCATTGTTTCTACTGCTTCCATAGGTACTTGACGTTCCAGTAGGAGACTCCAGAGCTTATGCATTCTTCGAGCTGTATCTATCAACGTATCATCAATGTCAATTATGACTTTTCTCATGGGCCAGCCAGCTTTGATGTTCTATATTGGGTTCTAGGTTTATTATTTGTGGTGCGAACTTCAATAATGGAAAAGCACACATATGGAAGCAACTTCACTGCTCCCCTCAGCCTCTTTTCCTTCACAATTGGCTCATAAACATCTGCTATTTGGGTTTTATTTTCATCAGGATGTCTCCCACTTTGCGGTATTCTCTAGGCCAATATATTAACGCTTGATCTCTTGTGTAATCTTCATCCGCATGTGCTGCGATTACTTGTCCAACAAACCACCTGTGGGTTCCTGGATAATCTACCTGATGGACTACGCGACACTCTAAGCTCACTGGGCACTCCTGGATTAGATAACTGTTTATTGCCTTGGCTTTTTGTGGAGTGACTCCTGCTTTCTCGAATTTGTCTTCGTCTCTACCAGAAACTGAGCCGCAAATGCGTACGATTTCGATTTGTTCTTTTGTCGGTATGTTGATTCCGAACTCTTGCTCTTTTGACACTAACTCGTATGTCAGGTTTTGAGGCATGGTTCCTACCATGATGCATGGTGGTTTGAAAGAATAGAAGCTGAACGCGGCAGCAGTCATAATGTTTCTTTTCACCGTGACTAGAACAACGGGAAAAGCAGGCAAAGCAAGAATTCCATAGAACGGTTTCGTTTCAGTCTTCACCATAATCCATCACAAGCCAGTTATTTCGCAATTTATTTCTCTATCATTCTTAATTTAGTTTGCACAGTTAGAAGAGTAGTGTATGCGCGATAGGAGACAGAAAAAGTGTCAAAAATGGGAGAATTGTATAAGCAGCTAGAAGAACAATTTGTTAAATGGGCTGAAAATCGAACTGACATTAAGGCAGCTATTGTCGTCGGGTCTCGTGCTCGAACAGACCATTCTGCTGATGAATGGGCTGACTTGGACATTATAATGGTTACTGCAGAGCCAGAACTTTACTCATCAACGTACGACTGGATAAAAAACGTTGGTGATCCATTGTTGACATTCATTGAAGAAACACCTGGAGGTTTTTTGGAGCGTCGAGTCCTTTTCGAAGGCATGCTAGATGTGGATTTCGCCATTTTACCCGAAGAAGAGTTCAGAACAAAGGTTTTGCAGTTTCAGCAAGGTAAGATTCCACCTCAACTAGCAGCTCAGATTCTAGACCTGTTCGGTCGTGGCATTCGTGTGCTTCTAGACAAAGATAGAATGATAGCCCGATTGCAGACACTCCTCATCAAGATTGAACCATCCTCCTTACCTCCGCCAACGCAGCATGATTTTCTAGAGGTTGTTAACGACTTCTTATATCACGCAGTCTTTACTGCAAAGCACCTGCAACGAGGAGAACTGTGGTGGACCGTAACATGTCTCAATTGTCACATGCAGAGTCTATTGCGTCAGATGATAGAATGGCATGCCAAGGTGCACTATGGCTGGAGCCACGAAACATGGTTTCGAGGACGTTTTCTAGAAGAGTGGGCGCACCCAGCAGTAATAGAGAAGCTGCAGAGAAGCATTGCACACTATGATGTAGAAGACATTAAGCAAGTTCTACTGTCTGCCGTGGATATGTTCCAATGGATGGCAAAAGAGGTAGCTGAGAAGCTGAACTACTCATACCCCACTGATGTGAATGAGTATGTGATTGAATGGATAAGAAACACTTTGCAACAATAGAAACTTTCATCGTCAGTAAGTGTCGCCACTGATGCGAGCACATGTAGTTGTGCATGTTAGAAATCTTATTATTTCTTATCATTTGTTTTTGAAACTAATGAACGAATACTCTCTTCACTCAGCCATCAAGAACTGGTATTCCTTGCCAGAAGATAGATTTGAAGTAAGGGTAGATGGTTTCATAGTTGATGTTGTGAGAGGGGCTCTCCTGATTGAAATACAGACTCGAAACTTCTCTGCCATTAAGAAGAAACTCACAAGGCTACTTGAAAATCATAAAGTTCGACTAGTATATCCTATTCCACAGCGAAAATGGATAGTTCATGTTTCAGAGTCGGGTGAGATCGTTAGGAGGAGAAAGTCCCCCAAAACAGGTAGACTGCTTGACCTATTCTACGAACTAATAAGAGTTCCAAACCTCTTCAAAGAAGAGAACTTTTCACTGGAGGTCTTGATTATTGAGGAAGAGGAAGTCCGATGTAACGATGGAAGGGGAAGTTGGAGGAGGAGAGGAGTAAGCGTCAAAGACCGAAGGGTAATGAATGTTCATAGCACGACTCTTTTCGAAAATGAAAAAGACTTTCTCAGATTCTTGCCCAGTGATCTAACCAAACCATTCACGAACAAGAAGTTGGCAAAGCTGAGTGAAATCTCCATCAACCTTGCGCGGAAGATTACCTATTGCCTTAGAAAAATGGGTGCAATAACAACCGTTGGAAAAGAAGGCAAGGAGTTGATGTTCGAAGTCTCCTAACACGCGGGCCACGCATGAAAACTGCGACGTGTATTCGTCGATAATAGTCGAAAAAAGTCGATTATGGAAGGGAATAGTCCTTATCGACAGAGGATTGTCTCAGACTGATTTTTGCGTGTGCGCATTGTGTTGTGATAAATTTTCTGCGTCCAGAAGAAATATGTATTGAGTAATAATATACTATATATGACATGAGTAGCAGTAACAAAGGACTAAGCTCAGTAATCGGAGGCATCATACTCATCGCCATTACAGTAGCTGTATCCATTGCAATCGCGGCTTGGATGGGTGGACTGACGTTCACCTTTATGAAAACAGAACAGTTGCTAATCACTGGCAGCAGGTGGTCAGACGACACCGCATACATCGATCTCACCATAAAGAACGTGGGAACCGACTCAACCACCATATCAACCGTCCAAATAAACGATGAACCAGCTACTTCATTCACAGTTGTCTCAGGAAGCCCCACGATCAATCCTGGCGACATGAGGGTGGTAAGAATCTCAAGCAATTTTGCTCCTGGCGTTAAGTATCAATTCACTGCCACAACCAGTAGAGGAACAAAGGTCTTTCACTTGTCTGTGGCTCCACATGGATCAGTAATTTTCAAAATGGAGTGGGGAACTGCGATCGCCAACCAAACATTCACGACGGTTAACCTGCACAGCACCTACTCGAGCCCAGTGATTGTCTGCACACCTCAATACGATTCAGATGTGCCGCGAACAGTGCGACTAGTCAATGTGACGAGTCAGAGGTTTAGCGTTAAGGTTCAAAATCCCTCTGCAACCAGCGTTCCGGACACGGTTGTTCATTATGTGGTTGTTGAGGAGGGTGTTTGGGCTTCGCCATTGAAGCTAGAGGCTAGAAGATATTCAACAGGAACAGTTGGACAAAATAGTAACTGGGCTTATGACACTAGGGATTACGGTCAGACGTATTCGGGGAATCTAATTATTCTGCATCAGGTTATGAGTTACGACGATCCTGCTTGGGCAACTACATACGTCTCCAAGTTTGACAACAGGCAGAATCCCCCGAATGCGGGCGATTCGGGGTTCAGGATTGCCCTAAATGGGGCGGAGGCAGTTGACTCCCATGGAAATGAGACGATTGGATACATTGTCCTCGAAGAAGGTCTCGGGACAATTGGAGGGATCGACTTTGAGGTCACAGAGACCTCAGATTTCGTCAGAGGATTTGGCAACTCGCCACCGTACAACACTGCGTTTTCCCAGAGCTTTGACACCCCGCCTGCGGTGTTAGTTGCTGCACAATTGGAGATGGACGGAGGCGATGGCAGCTGGGTTGCCAACAACGTGGTCACTCAAGCCAGCGCTGGTTTGATGGTGGATGAAGATCAAGTAAGGGATAGTGAAAGGAGCCACACAACAGAAACCTGCGGTTTCATCGCTTTTCAGACAGCAGGGCTCTACCCCTAGCAAAATCGCCATCGCACTCCATTAGACTTAAGCCCATATTTCTCAGGCGCGCGCTTGTGTTTTCGTGGTTATGATTTGGCAGATTTTTTCTGGATGATTTGAAGAGAAAACGAATGTTCTGCCTTTCTTTGGAACAATTTCTACCGCATTGCCAAATGACGTTGTATAGGCCCAGGAACCATCAAGCCCATAACGGACACCAACGCCCCCAAATCTTCGAAAAGATGCTTTTACCACTTTACAGGAAGCAATGTCATCCATCCTAATATGTTTGTGATTGAAAAAGCCATAATCAACCATCAGCCTTTTGGAGTTGAGCTGAATTCTAATGCCCCTGAAATTTATAAACACGACTAGAATAAGAATTAAAGTCAGCAGCGACACTCCAAATCCCACAAATCCTTCAGTGTTCAATGGATGGAGAAAGACCGCTAGTGTCAACAGCAGAACGACAATCGCTGAAACCACCGCCAGTATAGTGACTTTCACAAAGGTTCCAGTAGGAACCCATTCACGATAAGCTGCCTGTTCCATGTCAGAAATACCTAGCATGCAATCAATTAACTCTTACGTGAGCGCGTGCTATTTCTTGTCTGATAATTCAAAGTATTTTCTTAAAGACTCTGGAACAACATCTCTCAGTTTTGGATGACATTCGAAAGTTGATTTTCCGTAAATATTATCATTGAACTGCAGAATAATGACTTTTCCTCTTATGAATCTACCATTTGGGGAGGTTATGAATCGCACTCTTTCCTCAGGGATTCCTTTCGGTGAAACAAGAAAACTAAGATTGGATTGGAATATTTCTTGGTATAGGTGTGCCTGAAAAATATGCATGAGTTTAATAGGCTGATTTTTAATTTCAACAGTAATCAGTTCTCTAGGTTCTGATCTTTTTCTTCTTATAAATCCCATTATGTCTGGGTGCTTACCCTCAGATCTCAATACGAGAAATGTATAATCATTAAATTCCCCTTTTAGAGTTTCAGATATTTTTCCATTTGCAGTGATTTCTAAACGAGGATTATCCTCAAACTCAAAGGGACTACTCTGAAAGCGTGGTTTTTTCTCTTTTTCAATATAGTAACTTGCTAGTACTGTTGCTAGATTCTTTCGGATAGGTTCGTAAAGTATGTCTTCCTTTGGCATTTTGCTTCGCCCTATTCAGTTATCATTCTTGCTTTAAATAGCTCACGCGCATCGCAAGAAAAACTTGTGTACTTCTGAAAAAAAGGAAACAGCGTGTGCAACGAGGCTGGGAAAAATCGATGCGGGGTTGCCCTAGCCTCGTAACAAATGGAGATATCTCCCGAAACACCCCACCAACCTCTCTTTTTTGTTTGCCATGGCTCATGCTTGTTCTGAAGAGAGAATTGTGATATATTTATCGTCAACATAATCCTAACGATGAAAGTAAACGTGTGATGAGGACTATGGAACTGAAGCGGATGTTGAACCTGTTTGATGCTATATCCATCGGCATCGGAGCAATCGTTGGTGCTGGAATTTTTGTTGTGGCGGGCATTGCCATAGGATATGCTGGACCAGCAATTGTCATTTCCATGATCATAGCAGCAATTGTCGCCTCGTTCACCGCCTTTAGCTTTGCAGAACTAGGGTCCGCGATTCCCAGACAAGGGGGGGTATACGCTTTTGCCTATGAGATCGCTTCTCCTGCGGCAGGTTTTGTGGTTGGATACTTGTGGCTGTTTGCCCAAACGGTGGCTGGCGCAGCCATCAGCTTAGGGTTTGCTGGATACTTCGTGGCGGTGTTTCCCTCGCTCTCACTGAAGATGGTTGCAGTTTCAATCGTCCTCGCGTTGACAGCGCTCAACCTCGTTGGCATAAAACAATCAGCCATGGTCAACAACGCTCTGGTTCTGACAAAAATAGCGATCATCTGCCTATTCATTGCCATCGGAATTCCGCGAATAAGCCTATCTAACTATTCACCATTTGCCCCGAATGGGTTCGTTGGGATTCTTCAAGGGGCAGGGTTCATTTTCTTCGCGTTCTTAGGGTTTGGGAGAATAGCCATGCTTGGGGAAGAGGTTAGGAATCCCAACAGAACGCTGCCGCGGTCAATCTTGCTCTCGTTTGCCACATCGGCTATCATATACGTTTTGGTGGGGCTCACTGCGACAGGTCTACAGGACTACCGACTTTTGGCACAGTCCAGTTCGCCTATTGCTGACGCGGCTGAGGTTGTTGGAGTTCCTGCTTTGGTAGGGGTTGTTTCCTTGGGAGCCTTGATTGCTACGGTCAGCGTTCTCTTGACTACTCTATTGGGCTTGTCTCGAGTCTCATTTGCAATGGCGAGAAATGGACAGATTCCGAAAGTCGTAGCGAAGATCCATCCACGGTTTGGCACGCCGTATGTGTCCATCCTCATCATGGGTATGTTCATGGCTATTCTGGCTTTGGTGTTTGACTTGCGACAGACTTCGGCTATCACAAGCTTCTCAATCTTATCCACTCACGTGGTTTTGAACTACTGCGCGATGAGATTCAGAAAGAAGATGCCGGGTGTGAAGTCCTTTAAAGCTCCCTTGTATCCTTTGATTCCTTTACTAGGTGTAGTAAGCTGTTGTGTTCTCCTGTTCTCCTTGCCCTTGGAAGCTTGGCTGGTTTCCTCAGCTGTAATTGTAGTGTTGATATTCTTGCTTGTAATCAAAAGGAACATTCGATAGTTAGTTGACAATTCAGAGCGAGCCGGGGTGAGGTAGTTTAGTCCAAGGTGGAGACGACTCCCGCAGACCCCCTTTTTTGGATAGTACATTGTCAAGGGAAGACAAAGCTCCAGGCGCGTTACTATTACTTGTGTGTGCAAGCATGTACAAAGCAAGGAGGAGAACAAGGATGGGTTATAAAAGGAAAACGTGGCAGCAGAAGTTGGAGACTAGTACGAATCTTCCAAAAACTCTTGAACTAGAACCTACTTTTCCGTGTTATCCAGCATTGAATAAAATGGGAGCTAAACCGGGAGACAGTGTTGTTTTAGCACCAGGATTAGAGGTAAACACAATCATGAGACAAGTGCCTAAAGGGAGGCTTCTTACCTTAGAAGAGATATGCAAGAAACTAGCCAAGAACCATGGAGTAGACTATTGCTGCACTCTAACAACTGGAATCTTCATAAACATCGTTGCCAACGCCGCAGAAGAAATGGGCAGCAATGTTCCATACTGGCGTACAGTGAAGAATGATGGGCAGTTGAATGACAAATTTCCAGGTGGCGTAGAAAACCAGAAGAGAATGTTAGAGAAAGAAGGGCATATAATTACAGAAAGGGGCAGAAAACACATCAAATACTACGTCAAAGATTTCGACAAAAAAATTATCAGCCTAGTCTAGGTAGTCAATCAAGCAAAGCCAGTTTACACACACTTCTAGCTGCGCGCGCCGCCTAGTATTGTATCCAAGCGTCTGGGTTCTGATATTTCACCTGCAAATGATTTTTCCAGAAAGCCCTCGCCAGAGTGACGAAGTCCTTAGACGACAGTCGATGACTCATATCAAACCCTGAATTGATAATTCATTTCTCACAACTTAAGCCAAGCTGCCAGTCCAGTCATATTGTGAAAATCGACATATCTTCTAGAACAGATATATAGAGAACTCCTTATAGAAGAACTCTCAATAGGACGCGTGCTCATTTCGTGGGTTAGCCCCTACTGGCAAGAAGAAGACACTTACGGTGTTCAAATCTGGAGCATAGTTGATGGCAGGGTTGCAGAGAGAACATCAGTCTACGACCAATTGGGTTTCCTCAGACCACCAGGCGCTATCGAATGCGCGCGCTAATGCACGCACGGTATGTAGATTGATGAAATATTGGTTAAGGCAGTTAGACGAATACTTTTTCGAGCGGTTTTCCTTTTTCTGTGTATTCGATGAAACCCAGTGCTTTGAGGAACGGTAAGTTATCATCAACCTCTCCTCCTTCTACAAGTTTGCCATTAACTACACGCCAGTTGAAAACCATCCTGTATGATACTCTTTTGCCCGTTGGGGGTATTGTAACTCCAAAAAGGTTCCACTCTCCGGTATTTGTCCCTGTAGCTTTAACACGCACCCACACCTTATCCCCTTCAGCAATCATATCTTCAATAGCCTCATGCCAATCAGGAAAGGTTTAGAAAGCCATAGTAAACAATTGTTTGAGAGGTTCCCGCCCTCGTTGTTGAAAAGTTTGGTCATAATAATCTGGTGCCACCAACTCGTCGAATACAGCCAAGTCTCGCTTGTTGTAGGCCTCAATAAACCTACGAACAACCGCCTTATTCTCTTCCAATGACATTGAAAATCAACTGTTTCTTATTATACTCTTCCTATTCTAACATTTGAGTTTATATGCGCGCGCATATGACTTGTGGAAGAGATTCAGATGGATTTGGAGAGAGATTTGAACCCAGCCCAAGTGGCGACATCTCCCGAAACACCCCCGCAAAATCCCCTTTTTTCTCTAATCATTCAAAGGTTATTTTATTGCACCT
>Ga0209635_10004499_pt1 | contig 10944 bp, 9 predicted proteins | sample DeeMarSWOR230_32_FD_187463 | JGI IMG/M metagenome (GOLD analysis project Ga0209635, IMG submission 187463) | Marine sediment microbial communities from White Oak River estuary, North Carolina - WOR-2-30_32 (SPAdes) (version 2) | ecosystem: Environmental > Aquatic > Marine > Intertidal zone >...
AAACTGGATGCCCTACATTAAAAAAATTGAGCTTAAAGGTTTCAAATCATTCGGACCGAAAACAGTTAAAGTAATCATAGATAAGGGCTTCACCGCAATCACGGGTCCAAACGGAAGCGGCAAAACGAACACTGTAGATGCAACTTTATTCGCCTTAGGAGAGCTAAGCACGAGAAGACTTCGCGCAGAAAGTGCTGCCAAACTAATTTTTCACGGCTCTGAAAAAGCAGGGTTGGAAAGGGCGAAAAGGGCTAAGGTGATAATCCAGTTCGATAATACAGATGGACGGATACCCGTTGACACTGCCACCGTTACAATCTCCCGTGAGGTTCGCAGAAACGGCCAAAGCGTGTATAGGCTTAATGGCAGAAGAATCTCAAGGTCACACATTTTAGAAGTTCTTTCTATGGCTGGGATAAGCTCAACAAGTCAAAACATAATTCTGCAAGGTACGATAACGCGTCTAACAGATACTTCTCCAGTGGAGCGTAGAAAAATTATCGAGGGTCTTGTTGGAATAGCCCAATATGACGCTGAAAAGGCTGATGCTGAAGAAAAACTACGAGCAGCAGACATATCGATACGCACAGCCATGGGTAGAATAGATGAAGTGCAGAAGAGAATAGATGATCTTGAAAGGGAACGTAACGAACTGTTAAGGTATGGCTTCATTCAAAACGAGATAAAAAAGTTTGAAGCAGTGAAAATTTCCAATGACATAGCACAGACACAAGAGAAAATGAAACTGACCTCCCTTCAAGCCGATAAAGTCAAAAGCAGAGTCGAAAAACTAAGGCAGCTGCGGGAGCAATTTAGATCTAAAAGAAGGGTGATAGAAGGCGAATGGCGAAAATTAAGCTCAGAAATGGTCGAGGAGGGCGGTTCGCAAGTATTAAAGATTCAGATAAAAATCGGCGAATTAAAGTCAAAGATAACAGAGTTGACAACCAAAATAAGCTCCGGAGAGGCAAGCCTTGAAGGCTTAAAACGCGTTAGAGAAAACAACTTCGACCAATATCAGTCCATCCGGAAAGAGATTCATGAAAACCGCTTAAGAATCAGACGGTTGACACGTAAATATGAACGCATTTCAAAAGAGATCGCCGCAAAACAATCTGAACATGATACTCTTGCAGATGAAGCGGCTAAGCTCTGGGAAAACCTTGGAGAAAACAGCAGGAAAATCCAAGAAATTGAACAGCAACTTGACAAACACTACAAGAGGCTTACATACTTAAGGTCTGAACATGCAAAAAGCCGAGCATCCATCAAAATGCATGTAAGAAGGCTGAAGGACTTAACGGAACGCAAGGAAAAATTCACGGCAACATTCGATGAGCTGGAGAAATCTATGGCTGAACTTGAGAAGGTGCAGAAGGAACAGAAGACTCAACTGAGAAACTTAGAACGGATGCTTGAACGTAGAATCGCACAAAAAGAGGCTATAGAAGGAGAAATAACTGAGGCTGGAAAGATAGCTGAGTCAGCACGTGAAGCTGTCATAGAGTTTGTAACGCAAAAAGAGCTCGCTGAAACAGTAGCAGCTGAGGAGAACGCCCTAAGAAGCATAGAGGAGCTAGGCGAGTTGGGAGTGATTCTAGGAGTGTACGGCAGATTACGCAGCCTAATCAAAGTTGATAAGGCCTATAAACGCGCAATGGAGGTGGCAGCTGCAGGCTGGCTTGACGCAATAGTTGTGAAAGATTTTGACGCAGCTTTCACATGCACAGAGACTTTAAGAAGGATGAAACTTGGAAGAATCAAAATAATCCCAACTCAAGGAGCACTCAATTCTAAGTCCGTGAAAATACCGAGAAAAAAGGGCGTCAACGGTGCAGCTCCGTTTTTCATAAAATGTGCAAAACAGTATGAACCAGCTGTTCATTTCGTTTTCGGCGACACATTGATAGTTACAGATGAGAAGACCGCTTTTGCCTTATCTGGTGAAGGCTACCGAACGGTTACAGTAAATGGGGACCTATACGAGGCAGGCGGCGCCCTAGAAAGCGGTTACTATCGTGCTCCCATAGACTTTTCCACTATCATTCCAAGCGAAGCAGCCATCAAAAGTCTAGATGAAGCCGTTGGTGCCCTCCAACGGCATCTGTCAAGAAGAAGCAGCGATGTGACCTCTTTTGAAGAGGAAATTGACAGAACACGCGTTGAAATTGCTCGCCTCTCAGAAGCCATAACCACCCTACACAGGGAAGTAGCCAGAGTTAAAAGAAGCGTCAGAAGAACTAAAGCCAACATCAGACGAATAGACAAACGTGTCATGCGCTTTGAAAAGGAAATTGAAAACGAAAAAACACAGATGTGGGTCCATAGGGCTGAAAGAAACTCCATTCAGAAAGAAACGCGAAAGCTTCAGAATAGCCTAGCTGCTCTGAGACGGAGAACCGATCCTACCCACATTCAAGAGATGGAGATTGAAAGGGAGAAGATGGCCGAAGAAATAATCATTCTAAGGCAGAATCTCGGCACAATCCAAACAGACATTTTGACGCTTCAGTCACAATTCGATAACGTTTTAAGGGTTGGATATAAGAACGCCAAAATCCAACTCGCAAAAGTCAAACAACAGCTTAGAAAAGTTGAAAAAGAAGTAGAGGCGGCGTTGCAGGAGAGGGAATCGCTAAAACTAGAGCTATCGGAACTGGAAAATAGCCGCATCGAACTCTCCAAGACTGTCTTGTCAGCGAGGAAAGAATCCAAAAAATTCACAGCTCAAATAGATGACATAGACAAGGAACTGCACAAGCTTGACCCAGAGTATGAGCAAGCCGACCGTTTACTGAACCAGCTCCAGCTAAAAATGCAAACATCCTCACTGCAGCTTGAACAACATCAGAATCAGCTTAGACAGTTTGGTTATGAAGAACCATTAGACGTGACGCCAAAACAGGTTGAAGAAGCTGAAACGTCAATGAGTATGATGCAGTTTGAACTTGAGAGAATAGGCGCAGTAAACCAGCTTGCCTTGTCCCATTACGCTGAACAAATTTCGCGCTATAAAGAGCTGTCGTTAAGGTTGAATGAGCTTGAAAGAGAAAAACAGGTAATCCTGCAGTTTATGGATGAAATCGAAAGCAAAAAACGCAGGATCTTCATGGATGCATTCGAAAAAATCAATCGGAATCTGCAAAAATACTTTTTAAAGCTCACTGGAGGCGGAATCGCCACATTGAAGCTTGAAAACTCTGATGAACCGTTCTCAGGCGGCATTGACATGATTGTTCAGTTTCTCAATAAGCCTTCGATAGTTGTGAGTGGAGCCAGTGGTGGCGAACGCTCAGTTGCAGCTGTTGCCTTCATATTTGCTCTTAAGGATTTTACCCCTGCAGCATTCTACATCCTCGACGAAATAGATGCACATCTGGATGCTTTCCACGTGTCAAAACTGGCCGACCTTCTTTTGGAAGAGTCAGAGAAAACTCAGTTTATAGTCCTTACGTTAAAGCCTGAAATGGTTGACAAAGCGCAGAAAGTTTACGGGGTTTATGAGCGCAACGGAGTTTCAGACGTTATCTCAGCAAAGTTCTTGGAGGTGCCAAGTTAACGGCGTCTACAACCGTTAAAAAACCGTTCTATCTGCGTCCCCCATGGAACATTCTCTTCGAGTTTCGCAAACTTGAAAAGCTTACTCCATGGAATATCAACATCGCATATTTGCTCACATCTTTTCTTGAGGAAATGCAGAAAACTGGGCAGATGGATTTTAGAGCTTCAGGTGTAGCCCTCGACTCTTCAGCTCTCATATACTTGATGAAGTCGAAGCTTCTGCTTAAACTTGAAGAACCGCCGCCCCCACCGAAAGCTCCACAAGATTTTCTTCCCCCACCTCTATTTCTACCCCTCAGACATGAATTAACCTCGACGACCATAAGGCATTTGCTAGAAGTTTTAGATGACGTTTTAAAGGGTGAGAAACTCGTTCGTTCAGAAAAAACCGTCTCAGAACCCGTTCTTCCAACTCCTTCGGAGATTCTGCCACAATTGGACCTGTACCTAATGGAAATTGAGCTGCAGATGGAAAAGCTGTACACATCCCTTTCGCAGAGGGTGAAAGGCGCAGGGATAATTGAGTTTTCCACATTGATGAAAAATATTGAACGGCTGGAAGCCATCCGCACGTTCATTATCTTGTTGTTTTTGGCACAAGATGGAAGGGTAAATCTGTGGCAGGATGAAGAGTCTGAAGAGATATACATAGCTATTAACCTTGTTTCTGTAGGATCCAAATTGTCTAAGCTATAGCTTGCAGAGGTGTTTCTTGAAGCTCAAGGTCACTCCCAAACCAGGGGCAAGTTGCCTCCATAAGGTGTACTCTTTGGAAAAAGCACATCTATAAGTCGAATGCCATTCAGATTTCTTGTTATCTCCCTTCTGCTATCAATTGTTGCTTCTTTTCTCTCTATAAGCTCATGTATGCTCTTGTATCCAGTGACAAGTGAGTTCAAGGAAGATAATTGTGCTTCTAATGTGTAGTCTGTTTTTTCCCTGTCGGTTGAAACTGCAATTTCTTCATCCTTAAGCTGGAAATCTATTGTCTCTTTCGCAGTCTTTACGCCCAGTGATATTGTCTTATTGTAAAACTCTGACTGATTCAATCGACTCTCAAATTCCTCTTTCATTTTACTAAATAATGCCTTCATATTCAGGATTTGTGCCATGCCAGCACCACTAGCCATTGTAATTCTAAGTTCCGCGTTTTGCCAGTATGCAAATTGCGCGAATGGATGTTGCGGGGTCATTTGGCAGGTTAGTTCAGTCAGCTTCCTTTGTTTCGCGTAGTTTAACAATTTGTTGAAGATTATTTTGCATGCTTCGGTGTTAGCGACCCCGATTTCCAGCACGTTTCTACCCGATGGTGAGGTTTGACTGATCGAATAATAACCTATCACTCTACCTTTCTTGTCAATCACTGTCTGGAACTCAACGTGTGGGCTGTGAACCTTCCATTCAAACGGTTCTGGGTTTCTTATTTCTGCTAGTACTTGGTTGATTGTGTTTTTGTGATGTATCTCCGTTACTGCTTTCGCTTGTGTTTCCTCATAAGGCTGTATCGTAAAGGTGTCCTTAACATCTGTTGAGCGGCATCTTTCCGGCTTTATCGCCACGCTTGGACCCACCATGGCTGGCGAGTATCCATAACGAGTATATAGCCATTGGTGTCCCCACAGAGTCGAGATGTCAAATCCTTGCTGTTTCATGTACCTTATCCCGTCCCGCATGACTGCACTACAATAGCCTTTCTTTTCATAGCCTACACAAGTCGCCACTGGAGAGACTATCGCGTTGTAAACTATTGCCCTGCCGATTCTCACTTGACGCCTTATGATTAGCATCATACTGCCGATTTTCCCTTCTACTTCAACCACTCTCAAGTCTCCTTTGCGAAAATTTGGATCAGCGGTGACTGTAGCTTCGACTATATTGCGTTCAAATTCACCTGTTGAACATCCGCCTGCAGCTTCTTTGAAACTTTTCTGCGTCATCATCAAGATTTCTTCATACTCGGCTTCCTCTGCAGCTCTAGCTTGCGCCATTCCATCAACTCTTGGACACCTTTTTCCTTTTAGTCTAAAGAACCTTTTGATTATGAAATGTGCGTGGGTACACGTGCCAACATTCGTGTTTTATAGGCTTTTGCACCAGAGCCAGCCGAAACATTTTTGCTTTTGTGAAAAAGGCGGACGCGAAGTGTAAAATACTTCCTGAAGCAAAATAGACGTGCCAGTGATGTTTGTGAGCGGGAAAGAAGTTTTAGAAAAAATAAAAAGAGATGAACTAGTATTATCTATGAGCTTGAGAGTTGGTATGGGAAATCCATCAATCGAAGTTGCAAGCAAACTTGGCTTTGACTATGTGTATTTCGACTTTGAACACGGCGTTCTTGAGATTGAAACTTTCGCACAGCTAATAAGAGAAGCTCGTCTTGCTGGCCTGATAGCTTTGTGTCGAGTGCCTGGACTTGACGTGGCTTTCGTCAATCGGGTTCTTGATGCTGGTGCCAGCGGGGTTGTTTTCCCACATGTTAAGACGAAGCAAGATGCAATCAGGGCTGTGGAATTAACAAAATACTGCACCTCAGAGACTATTACTGGCAAACGCGGGTTTGAGCCCGCTTATGGGCTTCCAAAGCGTGATGATGAGAGCTGGGACGAGTATTTCAAGCGGGTGAATAGAGAGACTTTGGTCGGACTAATGATAGAGGACAGAGAAGGCGTTGATAATATCGAGGAAATTCTATCAGTTAAAGGAATAGACTTCATCTACATAGGCAAGATGGACATGGCCTTCTCTTATGGCGTTCCCTTCACACCGCGGGCTGGAAGGGACAATCCTGTTATCGAGAAAGCGGTTACGAAGATCTGCGCTGAATGCAAGAAGAGAGGAATACCTGTCAGATTCAGTGTCGGTGTGGCTCCGGAAGATGTCGTTGAGAACGTGAAGAGATGGCTCCCGAAAGGAAGATCTCACTTATTCATGGTAGATGACGTAACTCTCCTCATGCAGGGCGGTAGGCATTACGTGAATACATTGAAGAAAGGCTTAAAGAAGTAGAAAGCCTTTACGATCTGACGACGGGAAAACCATTAGTGGTGAGGCGTTATGTGTTTAGATAATTACCCAAAAGAAACGGCACGGTATGATACGCGTGGCGAAGGTATGGCTTCAACCGGAAAGATCTTGGATAGAATCGCGAAAGCTGCCTACGACAACGATAGGGCATACGAGGGCTGTGCACGTTGCGTGCTTGCCGCACTTCAAGAACATGTTCACCTTCTGCACGACGACAAGGCATACAGAGCCGCTTTGAAGGCCAGCACCCCTCTTGCAGCGGGAGTTGCTCGTAGAGGTGAGACATGTGGTGCTCTGATAGGCGCCATAATGGCGGTTGGCTTGGTCGCAGGTTCTGAGCGCCTAGATGATGCCGAAGGTTACGTGAGGGCGATGGAGGTTGCGGTAGAGGTGTTCGACAGATTCAAAAACAATTATGGAACAGTGAAGTGTTTCGAGATTCAAGAGAAGCTCTTTGGAAGACACTATGATTTTTTCAATCCCGAAGACGCTGAAGCGTGGTACAAAGACAATGGACTCGACAAGTGTCCCGGCGTATGCGCAGTAGCTGCAAGAATAGGCGCGGAAGTGATACTTGAGCTTCGAGAGCGAAAACGAATGAAGAAAGACGAATAGTCGTGCGCGCAGATCTTGGTGCGGAGTCCGAATGTGTCAAAAACGTTGAAACTGTAACAAATTGAAGTACACTTGAAGTTGTTTTTTAGAATGAGTGGTTACTTAGTTATATGTGCGAAGAGAATGGGGGATAATTTTCGCATAAGAAAGAGGGCATGAAGGAAGAATGGGATAATGCTATGGAATCTTGGGTAGACTTTGTGAGGAAAGGTAAGGACTATTACAGAGATGAACTTAACAACCCTGCGACTTTTAAATTAATAGGGGATGTAAGAGGTCGACTTGTATTAGACTTGGCGTGTGGAGAGGGATACAACACGAAAATCCTAGCGAGGAAAGGCGCCAAGGTAACTGGGGTGGATTTCTCAGAGAAACTAGTGGGACTCACAAAACGAGAAGAAGCAAAGCAAAAGCTGGGCATAACCTAATATGTTTCAGATGCGGCTGATGTGAAGGAGCTCTCAAGCAACTATTTTGACCTAGCAACCTGCTTCATGTCTCTTCCAGATATCAAACTTTACGAGGATGCTATATCTGAGGTTGCCAGAGTTCTGAAGAAAGATGGCAGTTTCATCTTCTCGATACCTCATCCTTGCTTCGAATGTGGGATAGTAGAGGACGGAGAATTCATCTCAGGTTGGATATATGAGGAAGGGACAGAAAACACGGCAGAAGAAAAAGCGTTACGTATAAAGGTAAAAAAGTACTTTGGAACCGTTGAATACGAAGTCGCGTGGACTATGAAGAGACTTATCAAGCCCTTCAAAACAACATCATTCCACAGGACTCTGACCGACTACTTCCAACCATTGTATGAGAGTGGGCTGCTAGTTTCAAGGCTTGTCGAACCGAGACCGATGTCGAGGGCAGTGTCAAAGCACCCTTCACTTAAAAAGGTTCTCAAGATCCCACAATCCATAATCATTGAAGCAATAAAAAGGAGCGCGCGCCAATATGGTGAAAGGTGAGTAGAAGCGGATATTTAGGGTTTGAGACGTGATGTAAACGACTGAATGTGGGAGAGTAGTGTGAAATTAGCAGTCAGTTATAGAACATTTTTCTATGCGCTCGCTCTTTTCTGCGTTTATAGTTACGTTTCTGTTATATGGTGCCTGCATTCTTCAGAGCGTCTAAAACCAAAAACGTTTCGGTCTCCTGTTCTTTTCTTCCCCAACTTCCATCCTTATTCTGTCTCTTAACAACTGATGGAAACGCGTTTTCAAGCTGCTTCTTTGCTAAAACATGATGCGCTCTGGATAAAGCGTGAAAAGTGTGGTAGAACGGAAAGCCCTTCCACGCTCCTGTTTTGGTCTGTCGCTTAGCCAAATATTTCAACCCGATCTCAACCTGTTTGGATTCTATGCTTAACGGATGCTCAATTAACACACCTAACACGTTGATTGCACACCATACGCCGCACCAGTCAGGTCTCCAAAACTTAAGATACGATTTTACGGTTGTTCGAACTTGCCTGTTGTCGTCAAAACCGAAGATGTGGAACAGATGAATTGCATAGGTTGTTTGATAAAAAATCGTACAGCCCGGCCCAAATTCTCCATAAAATGTTGAACGCATCACACGTGAGTCTCTTCTGTTGTTTGAATAGAAAAAACCCGGATAACCTCTATATTGGTGTTTCTGAATCGATAGAAGCCACTCTAACCCTTTCTTGACGCTTCTGTCTTCTGCGTCATAGCCTAGAAGAGCAAGGTCCCAAAGATTGTTAGCGGTTCGAACAAACAGCTGATCCCAGCTTCCATCCGCAGACTGGTCAACAACTGTTTTCTCATACAATTTTCTCTTTAAGGTTTTGTCCGCCCTAGTTTCCTTTTTGAATATTTCTCTTCTAAGGTAAACACCAATAGGTGACTCCAGATTATCAACATAATTCAGCGGGTTGACCTTCAGCTCATTTGACACATTCATTTTTGTAAAACCACGAATCGTACTTTCAGCTCTAATAAAACATAAAAGCCTTTCTACCGCAAGACAAAGTTTGTAAAAAAGAATGGAGAAACCGGGAGCGCGAATTTGATTTCGTAATACCAGTGGTGCTATTCATAAAATGATTCTGAACTTACACTGTTTATCTCCTTTGACGATTGATTCCTCCATCGTAACTTTGACTTGTCTTCCTAAAGCTCCTTCGAACAGCGCTTTGGCCCACCCTCGAGAGCAGTTGCAGTATGTTGCTGATAACTTTCCTGGGGGGATCTTGTTCACGTGCGAACAGTAGCATTTTGGGTAGACAATATAGACCTCGTCTCCTTCTCTATGTAGATGCTTGTAGACTTGCCCAAAGTTGTCCAAGAACTCGTCAATGTTCTCCGATTTCTGGTAGATGTCTCTAGCCTTATTGATGAAGCTTTGTGATTGACATTGTCGGCCGCATCGCTCCAACACTTTGGCTCGTGTTTCCTCATCGACATGCTCATTCAGCCCGGCTATTAGGCAGGTAATCCATCTTTCCAAGCGTTTGCCCATTCCAACCACACTAATGTTGCGAACAATGCCGTAGTGTCAGTAGGTTTCATATTTAGTTATGCTTCTGTCCTCATTGCACACACTTTTGTTTTTAATATTGGATTATAAAAAGCGTCTTCTGTCTGAACAAACCGATAATTGAGGCTCCCCCTTCCACAGCAATAACTCTAAACTTAATATACACTTCTAACCGTATGACTTTATTGTTAAATGCTGTTGGGGACATACAGGATTGTTGGAGATCTAAACATTGCAGAAAATGGAAAAACAATCATTTGAGCTGGATGAGGATTCCAAGCAGAAACAAGCCGCAGAGAGAACTCAACGGAAGCTAGCCATAGTGGAAGCTGCGTTATATGTTGCCGGCCGTCCATTGACCCTCAAAGAATTGTGTTCTGTTTTGAAAACTCGCTCAAAAAACAAGGCTAGAAAACTTGCGAAAACGCTTATGCAAGAATACACAGGCAGAAAAACGGCTCTTGAGGTTCTAGAGTTGAAGGATGAAAAGTATGTTTTGCAGTTGAAGGCTGAGTTCACGCCTCGTGTTAGAAAACTTGTTAAGAGACCGCTTCTTTCCCAGGGTCCGTTGAAGACGCTCGCTTACATAGCTTACCGGCAGCCAGTTTCTCAAAAAAAGGTTGTTGATGTGCGTGGGCATCATGTCTACGGTCACATTAAACTGTTGAAGGAAACAGGTTTGGTCGTGGGTGAGAAAAAGGGGCGTTCAACAGTTCTAAGAACAACCGAATACTTCGCTGACTACTTTGGCTTGAGCCACGACCTCTCAGCCATGAAAAGGCAGTTAAGGAAAGTTTTCCAACGGGAAATGGCGGCTGAGAGACAGTGAAAAGCTTCTAAAGGCGAGACGGATAGGTTTATATTTTGAATAACGGTGATAGTGAACACTCGACTTCAACAACTAGAGGAGAAGTGAAAGTTGTCGGTTTGGCACGGTAACTTGAAAAAGAGAAAGCCTTCGGGAGGCAGAAAAAGATCCTATAGAAGAAAGAGGAAATTTGAAAAAGGTTCGTTTCCAGCAGAAACCATGTTGGGCGAGCCGAAAACGAAGGTTGAACGTGAAAGAGGTGGAAACGCGAAGATCAAAATCTTAAGGCATGAATACGCGTGTGTAGCCGACCCCAAAAGCGGAAAAACCGAAAAAGTTGAGATTGTACGCGTTGTTAAGAATCCCGCAAACGTTGATTACGACCGCAGAGGCGTAATAACAAAAGGCGTGATCATAGAAACTGCAAGGGATTG
>Ga0209635_10004500_pt1 | contig 10943 bp, 1 predicted proteins | sample DeeMarSWOR230_32_FD_187463 | JGI IMG/M metagenome (GOLD analysis project Ga0209635, IMG submission 187463) | Marine sediment microbial communities from White Oak River estuary, North Carolina - WOR-2-30_32 (SPAdes) (version 2) | ecosystem: Environmental > Aquatic > Marine > Intertidal zone >...
AGATCATACTCATATATAACCATTAATGATCCACTCTGATCAAAGACATAGAGTAGTTTATTACCACCAGCATTGTCATAGGCCATACCATACGTACTAGTAGCTATTCCAAGGTTAAATGTACCAATAGTACCACCAGTATCTGGATTTACTATCCAAACTGGATCTCCCCAGTTAGAACAATATATCACATCGTCATCTGGATTGTACGCTATAGCACGAGATTGGAAACTACCAGTTAATGTATCTACCAAAGATTCACCAATAAAGTCCATCTCCCAGATAGTTCCACCAGCTGCACCACCATAATGGTTTGCTCCATTATATGCAAGGTCACGAAGACCAGTTACACCACTGATAGAGAATTCTTTTTGCATTACTCCAGCGCTATCAAATTGATGAATCAGGTTGGATGCCCATCTTGTAGTGTAGAAGTAGGTTCCATCAAACTCAGCACCAGCATTTCCAGCAGCGCCAGATGCAGTTGTAACATCAAAGTCAAATAATAGATCCCATGGTGCAAATGATGGTGGTTCTTCTGGTTCAAGGATATCAATTATCATGATATCATCAACATACCATCCTTCTGAAACATCGTTTTCTGGGTCGTAACCTGTATCTGCAGGATCAGATACCATCCTGAATTTAATTTGAGTGGTTTCAGTACATAACTCTGGTGGCATATAGTATCCATCGTTTCCACCAAGGTCTATAAAGTAACCGAAACTGGTACCTACAAGTTTGTTCAGTCTAACCCATGGTTCTGAAGATATATTTCTAGCATATACTTCACCAAAATCATCCTGGTTGTAGAATCTATACCAAGTGGTGAAATTAAGAGAAGCGCCGTATGTAGCTTCAGATAGATCTATTGGTGGACTAACTAATGAGTCATCCATGTCATGCACGTAATGAGCCCAATGTTCTTCATTAACACCAGCCCATGCATAAGAGTCATCTCCGCCTTCACGACTATCACATAAGTGCCAGAGGCAATCTCCTCCACCTGTTAGATCTTCAGATGATAATTCGTCTATTTCATCAGAATTGATGACTTTAACACAAACTGAACACATATCATTTGAAGTGTCAACATCTGTAGCAAGGTTTATATCACCAATTATACAGTGGTTACAGAATTCAGCTTCTGACCAAGTCATTAAAATTGTTTCTTCTTCGCCAGGTGCTAATGTACCTGATGTATAAGTGCCAACTGTTTCAGTAACTCCGCCACATGTAACAAGTTTTATTACTACGTTATCAAGTATTACTCCACTCCATGGAATCGGGTTATTTGGATTAACTGTTTCACCATCATTTTCATCTGTGATCACAGCAAAACCAAATTCTATTTCAGGAATTATAGTTTCGCCGCCTTCCTCATAAGCAAATTCCTCTGCTCTGGCTTTCATATCTATTGATACAAAAACGAAGTCATTTGAGTAACCAGTCCAAACATGTGATGATGAAGCCCACCATGAGGCAGATTGTGGTCCTGTCAATGGATGGAAGTATATAGCAAAGTAATCACCAGTACTTGCAACATCGTCAATTGAGTATTTAAGATAGAATTCTAGATCTGCAGATATCATAGCAGCTGTATCATATGAAGATCCAGTTTCCATGAAGTTACCAACATTTTCAGGTATCCTTGGATATGTAGGCTGTTCTTGTGAACAGGTCATTGATTCAACACCTGGAAGAACAGATCTACCATCTCCTATACCATCAATTGTAGCATCTCCTTTTGTCCATCTCCAGAAGTTCTCTGCTGCGAAACCAACGAAGTATGCAAAAGACCATCGACCACTTGGATCAGTCTCAAAATCATCATCGGTTGGAGTGCTTACAACACAGTCAGCTATCTTGAGTGCAATAGGAACATCATCTTCAGCAAATGTACCAACATTCTTAATAGTCATATTTACAGATACGGGATCACCTGCATTTATTACACCAGGTGTCAGTAATTCCATATCTACACAGATCATGTCATGTATATCAGTTACATAAAACTGTGTATGCCAGCAGTTATTTTCAGTGTCAAACTCACAATTATTCGGTGAGAATACTTGGCCACAAATATCTATTTGATACCATGTATCTGGATCTGGATCCCAACCAAGCTCGAACTCCATATATATATTTTGAGGTCCGTGTTCTGGGTCACATCCATCCATTGGGAATATCATATGAGCTTGATGTACAAGTTCTAAATAGTACTTTTCTGTACGTGTAAGACATATCTCATCTATATACCAGCCTTCAAAGTTATAACATGGGTCTTTATGCCATGACCATCTGAATTGCAAACGTGCATCAGCTGGGAATTCTGTATAGACAACAATATCGTCTTCATCAGGTTCACAATCATCACATATATCTTTATATGGAACCTTCCATGGTTTATCTACATTGTTATAATAGGTTTCATTAATGAATTTAACTGTTACTTCTTGCCAATCACCATTTGTATCATAAGCAACGAAATCACCTGTTGGAATATTTGTCCAAATACCACTTCCGTTTAGACAATATGAAAGTGTACCATAATCTACAGGTATTACATTTCCATCTGTATCAAAGGTATATTCACCTTCTGCCCAGTGTTTAAATGTGAATGTAGCACATGCAGCACCAGCTAGATCATTTTTACATATTGGATCAACAGGATCAAAAATAAGATCATCTGTTCCAACAGCATCATCAGATAAACCTAGATATTTATCTTCATCACCGCCATATGAACGATCTTCTCCAGCTGTAGATCTCCATGCTTGGTTATTTGTTACCCAACGGTTATCTGGGCCACCTTGTAGTACCCAAGTATCTCCTTCAACTGGATTATCATCAACAATAGTGAAGTTATCAGCTGTTTCCATTTCCCAGAATCTAAGGTCATATTTTGGATCACAGTATTTCTCATGAGTATCACCACAGATCTTTTCGTAGATATCAGCAAGTAGTTTAACTTCGTTTATTCCTACTTCACCGTTATTTCTAACTGTTACATTAATTATTTGTGGTAACTCATTGATTTTACCTTCATACATATAGGCCTGGTTAAGTGCAACAATTTCAAAGTCACATACATCAGGTATACATTCTCCTACTGGACCTGGACCACTTGGTTCATCAGCTCCAACATCTATACCCCATACACCAGGGAATCCAACAGTTCCAATATCTGTCCAAGCTATGGCTGCTGAAGTTGACTGTATGAGTCCACCACGAGGTGGAAATGTAGTTGTTTGATCTAATCCCATTGGATATTGACCTGCAGCATGAACATATGTAATACCTACAAATATGCTACCTGTAGGTGGAATCGTATAAGTAGGACCAGTAATCTCATTCCATTGTGCAGATCCTGAAGTACCAGTTGCCCAATAAGTTCCTAATGTTGTTGGATCAGCAGGTAATGATGTTTCTATCCATGCTGAATATGGCACACCGGGATAGGGACTACCATCAGATCCGCATGCGAATCTAATTTCATTGATTTCATATCCTCTATATGCTGCTAATTCAGCATCGGTTAATTCAATAGCCATAGTTGTATCACCACCAGCGGTTAATCCAATTGAATTCTCCATGGTACCATCATTATATTTTAACCATATATCTGCCGGGGCAAATGAGCCATCACCATCATATGGTATATTTGGAGCACTACGATGATGGATATTAGGATTTTCTCTATTTGGAATATAAACATTACTTCTGCTACTTGTAAATGGTGCGTATACATCTTTATCATTTGTATCTGCTGTTATAGCTGGTAATATTGAAATAAGCATTACACTTGCTATTAGCAGAACTCCTGCTTTAGTTATTATATTTTTTCCTTTTTGTTTCATATATTTCCTCCTTTAATTTCTATTTTCTATTTTTTTCTTTTTTATTTATATTCTTTCTTTATTATCTCCTTTTTATTTATTCCTCCTTTTTTATTCGCCTTTTATTTAACGATTCTTTGTCCTCCCCCTATACCAAGCATTATCATTAAAATGCTAGATATCGGGTAATCATTAAAACTATAATAGCTTAAATGATATATAAATGTTTCTAATAATTTTTAACTGCCATATAATTAAAGAGAAGTTTCATATAAAATTTGTTATAAACAAATATTAAAAAATATGGAAAATCTGAAATATATATATTTATTGATTAAATCACATATATAAAATTTAGAAAATATAGTTTAGAAGAAAATATAGGAGAAATAAAAAAATTAAATTAAAAACAAAAAGCTATAAATTTAAACAATATTATAAAAAAGATGATTAAATTAAAATTAATAATTTTATATTAAAATGTTTTATATATAATATAAATATATATAATGATATAATGTAGAATTACTATATTATATTAAATATAAGATATTCAAAAAAGTCAAAATAAAGAAGTATTATAATCAAAAATAAAACTTTAATTAATAGATATAAATATTTACAAACTTATCTCTGATATTAAAACCTTGAGAAAACAATAATATCCACCATATCATCAAAGTAAAAAAGTGAATATACAAATATATTATACATATGCAAAAAGAAAAAAAACAGATATACACACGCAAAAAAAAGAGTTATACAAATCAAATAGATTGATCAATAACTAACAACCATCACATTATTAACAACAAAACCAAATTAATAATTATACTATCAAAACTAAAAACAAGATTAAAAAAATAAGAATCGCAAATTAAAACTTAAATAAAAGAAAAGTACGAGACGGATAACAATATCGACATATTTAATTACGGGATAAGATCAAGATTAAAGATAGTCACACCAATATCATCTTCACCAGTATTTCCATGTACATCATAAGCAATTACTTTTATCACATGATAAAACATCACCTGCTCATCCCAAAGCCAAGAATAAATATCTCCATCAGGGATAGTACTTGTATGAGTTAAATGATCGTCTATATAAAACTCAACTTTTTCAATATCAAGAAGAGTATCCACCTCAACTTCTACCATTAAATGACCAAATGCAAAACAATTATTACTTAAGAAGCGTATATACTCATCATTGAAAAAGTAAAGATAACCCAACAATGGATTCATTATACTAACCTCAGGACCTGGAACATCAAGATATATAGAAAACTCATGATGTGACGTATCATTTGCACTATGCCCAGAGTTATCAGTTGCAGTAACTCTTATCATATAATAGTTACCTTCAGGATATACAGATGTATTCCATTCAAAGACTCCATCATTTTCTTCATTTGGAGAGATCATAAACCATGAAAAACCACTATCATCTGAATATTCAATATCAATAGATAAATCATCATCGAAATCATCATATGCTGTCCATAAAATATCAATAGTACCATTAATCGATTCTCCACCATTAGGATAAATAACCTGAACTACAGGAGGAGTAACATCAGCAATAATTATAGGTAGATAATCCCCGCCATTAGCAATATTTCCTGAGTTATTATGAGGTATATCTGTATCACCAATTGAATCTCCATCAAGATCTTCACCAGAGTAATCAGACCAATGATTACCACCAATAAAAGGACCACCCATGATATTTGTTTCCTCTCTTAATGTAACATTCCACGTATTCGTTGTTGAATAAGGATCTCTAGCACTTATAAAATTATCAATGAAAATATTATTATATATCAAATTATTATCACTTCCACTGTCAAAACGTATGCCTTCATAATTACCGTAAAACGTATTATTAGCTATAAAATGATAATCCGATCCGTGAATCCATATACCTTTTCCATTAATGTTAATTTGATTACCAGTAATATCAATTCCATCTACATCTGAAAAAATCTTAATCCCTGTCTGACCATTTTCTATATCATTATTATCAATTGTTATATCATATACATTTCCAACGCATCTTTCATTATTTCTATTAATATAATCCTCAGAAATCCAAATCCCATCATTATTTGCAGTTATTTGATTTGATAGAATTCTTACATCCAAAGCACCTGCAATAACTATCCCCTGCCCTGAAATCCCTGAAGTCACAGCAAAACTACTGTAACCTATTATAGTATTATGTTCTATAGTAACATCTTTTACAGGTTGTGTGCCTTCAACTGACCAGAGATATATCGCATATCTCTCCTGCCATGGGTTATCAAAAATGTTTTGAATGATACTAACATCTGAAGAATACATCATACCAACAGTATCAATATTATTACCGTATATTCTAACTGAATTACTACCATTTAAAAATATACTATCTATATCATTGTTTCTAACAGTAAGTTGACGAGATATATCAACATCATATATCTCATGAGGCCAGAAATTGTAATAGACACCACCTTCAATTTCATTATTTTCAAGAACTACAGGATCATGAAATATATCTGATCCATTTCTTATAGGTGGCATATCTGAATAATCATGAGGATCAATATAAACAGCATATCCAAAATCTGGTGATTTAATTATACAGTTTTCAATTGTTAAACCACTAACATCAAGATATCTACCTGTTTTTAAAGAGTGATTACCACCTTTAATTGTTATACCGTCAATGACAACATCCCATACATCAGTATTATTAGCAATTAGTAATGTAGGAGTTAAATTACCACCCTGAACAATAATATCCTCTACATCTAAAACACCATGCAATTCTAAAGTCTTATTAATAATTATATTTTCACTATAATTACCAGAATATATAAAGATGTTATTTCCTTCATCAGCCATATCAATAGCTTGCTGTATAACACTATAAAATAGTTTTTGACCTTGAATATTTGCAGCTCTATTTATATCTCTATCATTCCCACTAAAAGTATTACCATTCAAATAAACAATAGTATCATCACCAAGACTCACCCCGTAATAATCATTATTAAAAGCAGAATCCATAATCCCAACATTTGTAGACCCATTAATATATACAGCATGATAATCAACTGTATAAAACAAGGTAGAGGAAACATATACATCATAACAATGATTCATATAAAGACCTCTATATCTCTTATAAGCATTATCAATATTATAAACAAAACCTCTCTGACAATCTTCAAAAATAACACCATCAAAAGTATAAGTAAATCCCCTATAATCCTCATCCATAAGTAAAAAATCTGAAACATTAACAAATATTAACATTGTATCATCAGGCATTGTAGTAACAGAATTAGAATAAAGAGTTATATTATCCATATTTAAAAAATATAAACTATTAATATTAGTCTCAATTGTACAATTACGAACCTCCACATGAGAAATATCAGGTTCTCCATAATTACCAATTGCAGCTCTTGGAAGAACAGATTCAAATCTTCTAACAGTGAAATCTTCAAATAAAACATGATCACTAGCAATTTGAACAGTTTGCCCTTCAACAGCTAAAAGCTCAGTATATGTAGCATCTTCATCAGTAATAGTAGTACTAAGAGAACCCCAAAAAGATCGTAATATAACTGGCTTATCAATTTTAACAAGTTCATCATAAGTACCTGCTTTAACAGTAACAATTCCTCCATTCATACTAGCACTAATAGCATTATTTATACTTGCAAAATGTGTAACACCCCATCCAGGAGTACCAGAATCATAGTTATCATCAACCCATACTTCATAGTTAGCTGTTTCATCTAAAAATGTATGGAAAACATAAATCGGATCAGAATCAACACCATCTTGACTTGTAACCTTTCCCTTATAGCTATACATACCTAATGGGATATCACCATTAACACGATAATTTGCATCTTCATCCCCATAAAAATCCTTCTGAAGTCCATCAACAAGAGTTATCACTTGATCTAATTCAATATCCTCAACACGAATATAGAAAGTAGGAGCATCACCATTTATTATTTTCCACATTTGAGCCTGCCAAGTCCCTGGAGTAGATAGAGCATTAACACCTTTAGCCGACCAATATGTAAAAAACCCTGAAGGATATGAAGCAATATAAAAACCATAGAATCCTTCATTTAAATCAATATGTATATCAATATTATTAATATTCATAAAATAATAACTTTCAGCTGAATCTATTGGAATAGAATAACCTGCACGTAAAGAACCATATGTGTTATTCCAGAGTATCTCATCTATAGAATGCTGTAATTCAAGTCGCATCATATCCGGTTTTTCATATGAATTTATTTCTTCTACAAACTCCATATTAAAATCAATTGGATCAGAGAAATTCCCATCATCACTCAGTAATGTCCCATTATATGAGTAATCACCCAATGGGTAATCACCATTTACTCTCAATAAAGCAGTATCATCACCAAAAAAATCACGGTAAAGACCATCTATTAGAGAAAATTGATGATCTGAATCAACATGTATATAAAAAGTTGGGCTAATTCCATTTATTACCCTCCATGCATGTTCTTGCCAAGTCCCTGGAGTAGCACCAGAATTTACTCCTTTTGAATTCCAATAATCAAAGAACCCTAAAGGTTGAGAAGTAAGATTGAACCCGTAAAATCCTTCTGCAATAGTTTTATTAGTATCAGCATACTTAACATCCAGATAATGGTAAACTACTAATGGATCTAATTCCATAGTAAAACCTGTTTCCAGTATACCGTCTATATCATACCAATTTATTTGATCAGTTGATTGTTGTAATTTAACATTTATAAATTCTGGTTCCTGAGCCGTTACACTAGGAATTATAGATAATACAAAAAATATAACTGCAATTAGACCAATAATTAAAGCATATCTTATTCTTGTTATACTGCTTCCGCCTTTTTTATCAGTATTTAACATATTTTGCACCTCATTTATTTTAACAAATTTTTAATTTTATTTTTGTTTTTCATTTTCTATTAATCCCTAATACCCCGCCACATTTTATAGGTGAATATTAAGGGTTAAATTAATATTTACTAGTTATCATATTAAGATGGGCAGCATATTATATAAAACTTTTGTTTAAAAATTACATTTGTCAATTTTTACAATTTTGATAATAACTAAGAATAATAAAAAAAATTAAACAAATATAGGGTTTAAAAAACAACTGGATAAACTCTATTTTTATTATGGAAAATTTCCTTTTTAAGATCAAAATAATTACTACAATAACTTCCAAACATTCATCTTATCAGAAACTTCATTTCCTGCATAATCATAAACAAATACTTCTAATGTATGTCTAAGTCTAATAGAATTCTCTCTTCCCCATGTCCAACTATATGGTTCACTAGTATCTATAAAAGTAAGATCACCATCAATGTAAAACTCAACACGCTCTACACCTGATATATAATCATCTGCATTAACAGAAATATCAATATTTCCAATTATTAGAGGTTTATGAATTAGGTATGGTCTTATTTTGTTGTTAGAGATATATAGAGCTTTCACTGGTTTAATAATCTCAATAATAGGAGATTCATCATCCACTTGTGTAGTAAAACTCCATACAGTTCCTTCTGTACTTGCTCCTAGTTCATCCCAAGTAACAATTTTCCAGTAATGCATCGTTCCATCTTTCAATTTACCAGGATCAAATGTTGAATCAGATTGATTTGAAGCAACCTTTGGAGGTGAATTTGTTGTCCCAAAGTATACATCATATGTTACCTTTTCAGAATCGGGATCACTGCCAACCCAGCTAATTAATGAAGTTACACTTACATCATTTTTATCCTGCTCTGGGATAGGAGTATTAGGCGAATCTGGTGGACAGTTTATTTGAACTGAAAATAATGATGAAAAACTACTCTCTGCTCCATTTTCATCTTTAGCTTTCACTTTTATATCATAAATATTTGATTCACTCCAACAGTGATCAGATGTACAAGTTATACCAGAAACATATGATCCAAGCCAACCGCTATCAGAACCATCACCCCAATCAAAAAGATAATACACAACATCATTATCCGGGTCATTAGTAACAGTAGAAAATGTGCCAATATCCTCAATATTTAACAAATTTTCTCCGAAGATACTGGGTGTTTCAGGAGGAGTATTAGCAGTATTATCACAGCATAACCATCTCACCCATACCTGATCAGTATCAATTACAGGATCCTCATTATCACTTTCACCTGTTACAATAACATCATTCCAATATTTAACATCGCAATCACAGCCATCACCCATCTTTGCTCTATATTCAATACCTCTACTTTCACCAGGTTCTACATCATAAAACTCCCAGTAATAACAAGGATCGTCTTCATATGAGGGTAATGGATTTGAATGTGGATGCCAAAATTCTAAACAAGGATCAAGGCAATCCTCAACAAGAATATCCAAAGTATAATCACCATCATTGGTAACATTTATATTGAATGTAACCCAGTCATGCCAAGTAGGATCACACATATCAATATCAACACCTAAATTCTGCCATGTACCATTACAATTCTCTTTAACCCACTTATTAACGTTAATATCAGGCTCACAACATAACCATCTCACCCATACCTGATCAGTATCATATACTGGATCCGCGCAATCACTAATACCAGTTGCTGTGACATCATTCCAATATTTAACATCACATTCACAACATTCATCCATACCTGCATGGTATTCAATATATCTACTTTCACCAGGTCCAACATCATCAAATTCCCAGTAATTACAATGTGGATCTACCGAGCCATCAATAAAAATTAAACAGATATTAAGGCAATCCTCAACAAGAATATCCAAAGTAACATCACCAGTATTTGTAACAGTAATATTGATAGTAACCCAGTCATGCCAATCAGGATCACACATATCAATATCAACACCATCATCATACCATGGATAACTACCGCCGTCTTCTTTTATTTTTGCAGTTACTTCGATATCAGGTTCACAAGGCTCACAACATAACCATCTCACCCAAACCTGATCAGTATCATATACAGGATCTGCGCAATCACTAATACCAGTTGCATTGACATCATTCCAAAATTGAACATCACAATCA
>Ga0209635_10004501_pt1 | contig 10939 bp, 6 predicted proteins | sample DeeMarSWOR230_32_FD_187463 | JGI IMG/M metagenome (GOLD analysis project Ga0209635, IMG submission 187463) | Marine sediment microbial communities from White Oak River estuary, North Carolina - WOR-2-30_32 (SPAdes) (version 2) | ecosystem: Environmental > Aquatic > Marine > Intertidal zone >...
ACCCTGCACGATGGGAGCCGCGACGACCGTCACGTCGGGATCGTAGTGCCCCTGCTGGATCTGTTCGCTGCGGCCGGCACGATGCAGATGCGTGGCCTCCGTCTCGGCGGCCTCCACGCCTGCATCGGGTCGCAGCCGAGCAACGATCTGGATCCAGTACATCGTCCGCAGGTGCTCCCAGGCATCGCTCTCCCTGATCAGGGAGTAGGCGTGCAGTGGCGCCCACAGATCGACCTGAGTGAGATCGATGCCGGTGAACCCCCGGGGCGCCACGCCGATGATGGTGAACCGGCCTGGCCCTGCTTGCAGCGTCTGGCCGAGCACCGAGGGGTCGCCGCCGAACCTCCGCTGCCAGAAACCGTAGCTCAGGACGGCCACTTCCGGTGCTGAGCGGTCGTCGGACTCGTCGAAGAACCGACCCAGCGCAGGCTGCACCCCGAGGAGCCGGAAGAAAGATTCCGTTGCCAGGCCTCCCGTCACGCGAACCGCGTCCAGACCACGGCCCACGGTCACCTCGTCGGTGGCATAGGCTGCGACCGACTCAAAGCTCCGGCAATTCGTCCAATCCACGTAGTCGGGGTACGACAGATACGTTTGGTGGTACAACCCACCGGTGCTCCTGCTGTGCATTCGCGAGTACAGGCGGCGCACCTGGTCGGCATCCTTCACGTGCGCCGGCGGGCTCAGCAGCAGCCGATCGACCACCCCGAACATGGTGGCATTGGCGCCGATCCCCAGGGCGAGCGTGAGCGCGACAGCCAGGGTGAACCCGGGCGACCGCCGGATGCCTCTCAGCGTGTAGCCGATGTTTTGTCGAAGGATGAGAAGGAACTCCGCCAGGCGGTCCATCGTCAGCCTCTTGCGTCCCATGCTCTCCAGCTCCCTCCGGTACCGCCGTAGATCCCCGAAGCGGCGATGCGCCTCCTCTCGCGCGGCAGACGGTGTCATCCCCCGTGCCACCAGATCCTCGACGGTGCACTGGAAGTGGAAGTCCAGCTCCTCGTTCAGGTTGGCCTTCACGTCACGGCGGACGCCAGCGATGCGGAACACGCGGCGCAGGCCGGGGAAGGGAGTCATGCCGTCGTCTCCGCTTCCGCCGCCCCCAGGATCTTGAAGACGGCCTCTGCGTAGCGGGTCCAGCTCCGCGTGCTGGCGGCGAGCTGCTTCCGCCCGTCGGCCGTCAGCTGGTAGTACTTCGCCCTGCGGTTGTTCTCCGAGACCCCCCACTCCGACTCCACCCAGCCGCGCCGTTCCAGGCGGTGCAGCGAGGTGTAGAGCGCGCCTTCCTCGATCTGGAGGGCGGCGCCGGAGGTGTCCCGGATCCAGCGGGCCACGGCGTAGCCGTGCCGCGGCGCGAAGACCAGCGCCTTCAGGACCAGCAGGTCCAGGGTACCTTGCAGCAGCTTGAGTTCCGATTCGCCCATCTTCCCCTCAATTGTTTAGGGGAAGATACGCTCTCAACCCTAACCGCGTCAAGTCGTACGCGACGCTGTGTGGCCTTCTGCGCGAGGGAGGGCTCGCTGTACTTTATCACCCCTTGGCAGTCGGTCGTCCTTGGGTGCAGGAGAACCCCCTTTGCGTTTCACCCCTCCGGGACCACACGAACGTCGCCGGGCCATAGGCCTCACCGAGGAGTGCGCCGAGAGGTTGCGGAAGGCACTGGAGCCGGGGGGAGATTTTCGACTGATCCCGCAGCCCGGCCCGCATGACTGGCTGGCCAATCATGACGAGCCGGGTCAGAGCTTCGAGGACTTCGTCAGGTCCCGCCCCAACGAGCCGGACGACGTGTGGAAGAGGATCTATCTACAGCCGCTGGGGGAGCTTCCCGCAGGTAAGGGCCCGCCTCTCGAGCGGCTCGTGCAGTTCGCTGAAGCGTTTTTCGCGATGGACGTGGCGATCCTTCCGATGGCCGAGCTCGCGGCGGGCGAGATCACGACCAGGGCGAACCCATACACGGGGCAGGTGCAACTGCTGACCGGTGACATCCTGGCATATCTCAGACGACGCGTACCGGATGACGCCTACTGCGTACTCGGCATCACGGTCTACGATCTCTATCCGGATCCGGCCTGGAACTTCGTCTTCGGCCAGGCGTCTTTGCGAGATGGAATCGGGGTCTACAGCTTCGCTCGCTACGATCCTGCGTTCTACGGCGAGCAGGTGGAGGACGCGGAGAAGCTTATCCTACGACGTTGCTGTAAGGTGCTTGCGCACGAGACGGCACATATGTTCGGCATCCAGCACTGCATCTTCTTTCATTGTCTGATGAACGGGTCGAACCACCTGGAGGAGAGCGACGCGCGTCCGCTCCATCTCTGCCCGGTCGATCTGCGCAAGCTGCACTTCAGCGTGGGGTTCGACGTCGTGGATCGATATCGGCGGCTGCACGACTTCTGTGCTGCCGTCGGCTTCGACGACGAGGCGCGCTGGTTGGCCGAGCGTCACGAGCGGGTCGGGGGCAGCTTTTCCCCATGACGAAACGCCGCAATCACGCTAAGTTCCAGCGCAGATCACGATCGGAGGATGGCAAAGAAGGAAGGACACTGGCCTGCTTCGGGCTCGGCCAGCTTCAGGTAACAGGAATGAATCGACGTTTACACACGCGCCGGCCGCTGGCCGGCCTGCTCGTTCTGGCGGCAGCCCTGGTTCTCACGATCACGGCAAGCACCCCAAGCTTGGCAGTAGCGCAGGAACCCGGGCTCTACAGCCGGGCCCGCTCACAGCTCGCTGCGGGTGACACGCTGGCGGCACTGGCCAGCCTGCGCGAGCTGACGGAGGCCGAGCCCGACTTCGCGGCGGGTTGGGGACTGCTGGGCCGGGTGCTGACAGAGAGGGCGAGCGGTGTGGCCACCGATTTCCGTGAGCGCCAGGAAGCGGACAGGGCTCTCCGGCAAGCCCTTGCCCTCGATCCCGACCACCCGCTCTACCTGCTGGCGCTGGGCCAGCTGATGCGCAAGCAGCAGATGTACGTGGACGCTCAGCGCGTGCTGGGCCGGGCGAGCGAAGCCATGCAGAGGAGCCCCGAACGGCTGCCGGCGGAGGAACGTGCCGAGCTGTGGTTCCAGCGCGGCCTCTTCTACGAGGACGCGTACCTCGATACGCGGGGGCTGATGTTCGTGCCGGACCTGCCGGTGCAGTCGCCCGACTGCGCGGTTGTCGGCACCTTTTGCCTCAACTTCGCGCGCCCGAAGGACTTTAACGAGTACTTCAGGCACGCGGGCGATCTGTCCGAGGAAGGTGACGACGACTTCGAGCGGATGCTGGACGCGTTTCGACGAGCGCTTGATGCGTATCCCGCGCATGACGCTGCCTTTCGGCGACTGACGATCCACCTGGTCGATCGCGGCGACTACGCCGAAGCACTCCGACTCGCGCGCCGCTACCGGGCTGAGGCGCCGGACAGCCCCTGGGGTTACTTCACCCTCGGGCTCATCTACCAGCGTACCGGGCGCGACTCGTTGGCGGAGGTCGAGTTCGACCGGGGTCTCGAGCTGGCGCCGCCCAATATCGCCGCCCACTACCGGGATATCTCTCCTCTGCTGCGTGCGACGCCGGCGGAGAGCTATCAGCGGCAAGCGGACCAGGCGCGGCAATTGATGGAGGGGATCCTCTGGCGCAAGTCGGATCCATTGTACCTCACACCGGGCAACGAGGTGCGCGTCGCCCATCTGGCCCGGGTGACCTTCGCCGACCTCATGTTCGAGGACCCGTCGGAAGGTGTCTGGGGCGCCGAGACCGAGCAGGGTGTCGTCTACGTGCGCTACGGCGCGCCTCAGCGCATCTGGCAGGTCCATCGTGACGCGGCGAGAGAGGAGTCGGCGCAGGAGGCGTACTCCGCCATGGCAGGGCAGCCTGCGTCGGTCGCCAGCGTGCAGGGCGGCGGCCGCTGGATCTTCTGGAACTACGGGTGGGAGCTGCCGAACTTCATCTTCCAGAAGCAGCTCCGCTGGCGCCACGCGAGCCACATCCTCAGCGGCTACTCGAAGGCGATGGAGGAGGAAGTGCGCGAGGCGATGCCGGCGGTCTACACCACCAGCTTCGATCTTCTCGGTCACCCGCTCCAGCTCGCCCGCTTCAGAGGTGCGGCCGACACCATCATCGAGCTCGACGTCTATGCCGAGGTGCCCGCCGACGAATTGCTCAACGCTGCGGACAGTCTCGAAGTCGGCTTCTTCCTGTTCGGCGGCGCGCAGCATCAGGAGATCTTTAGGCGCTCCTTGCGCATCGCCTCGCCCCCCAGGCCGCAAGCGCTGACCTACTCCGTTCCGCTGCTGGCGGGACGTTACACGTACAGCGTCGAGGCACGGGCAGCGAGCGGGAAGGCCGCGGTACGCCGCGCCGAGGTCGAGCTCGATCCCTTCCGCGATGGGGTGCTCGCCCTGAGCGATATCGTGCTGGCGAACTCCGTCGTCCCGAGGACGCAGAACCCGGCCCGTCGCCGCGACTTCGCCATCAACGTGAATCGCCGCTTCGAGTTCGATCCGGACCTGCCGCTGGCGATCTACTGGGAGGTCTATGGGCTGACGCGGGACGAGGGGGGCTTCGCGCACTACCAGGTGACCCTGAGCGTCAGCGATGCCGAGGGCGGAGGCGTGCTGGCGCGCGTGACGGGTGCACTGGGCAGACTGTTCGGCCTGTCCGGCGCGGATGCGCTCGAGCTGACCTATGAGCGGCTGGTCGAGCTCACTGGCGACCGTGTGCCCGAGTACATGTCGATGGAATTCGCCGATAGCGAGCCGGGCGAGTACCGCGTGCGCGTGCAGGTTACCGACCAGCTGAGCGGCGCGAGCGTGGTCGGCGAGCGCACCTTCACGGTGACCGGGTCATAGCCGGGTTGGCACGCTCAACATCGGCGCCGAGCGCTTATATTGATATGTAGAGTCACCACGTAGCTCAGGGCAGCACGAGCCCTCGTAGTCGCCCCGGGAGGTCGGGAATGCGGTACAGACCTCCGTTCCTGACAACGGCCGCCTCCTCACGATCGTGGCCGCCGCCCCACCGTCTTTACCCGCTCAAGAGGAGCCGGAGCTCTACCGCCAAGCTCATTCCCAGCTCGCCACCGGCGAGACCGTCGAGACGGAACGGCAATCCCGGATTCAGGAAAGACCAACCTCTGAAGGCAGCGAGGCTAGCCGCGGTAGCTAGAAGTGTCGGAAGGTGGAGAATGGTTCGCAGGTCTCCGGCGCCAAGTGGGTGAGCTTTGCACGTGCTGAACCAGGTGTGTCGTGTCGACACGGTCGACGGGTCGTAGGCATACGGACAGGGCCGTCAACAGCTTGGACGAAGCCGCAAAGCTCAGTGAGGTTAGGGCGTATCAGGTCGAGCTGCCTGGCACGGTGTGTGCCCCACCCGTGACGGGAGCCAAGAGTCATCGAAACCCTTAGGTAGTTCGTTGGGCCCCTTCGGGAGATCGAGAATGCTGTAGGAGGTCGAGAATGCTGTACAGGTTCTCGGTGCTCAAGGCGGCTGCCCTTCTCGTGACCGCCGCCATCGCCCCACCACTGTTGCTCGCCCAAGAGGAGCCGGAGCTCTACCGGCAGGCCCAGTCCCAGCTGGCCGCCGGCGACACGCTGGCCGCCATAGCTACACTGCGCGAACTGACCGAGGCCGAGCCCGACTTCGGGCCGGGCTTTCTGCGCCTCGGCGCGCTGCTCAGCGCGCGCTCCAGCGAACTGGAGAGCGACTGGCCACAGCGGAAGGAAGCGGAGAAGCTGCTGAGGGAGGCGTGGCGGCTAATGGGCGCGGATCCGGAGGTGCTGCTGGAGTACGGGCTACTGCTTCGCAAGCAGCTCATGCGTGTCGACGCGGAGCGCGTACTCAAGCGGGCCTGGCGTGAAGCGGACCGAAGAGGTCGCGAGCTCGATCCCCGTGAGCGGGCACGCCTTCACTACGAGCTAGGCCGCATCTACGAGACCTGGTGGGAGGACTTCCAGAATATGGTCATGATCCCCTGGTCAGCCCAGCAGATATCCTGCTCGAGGATCGACGTCACGCTTCCCTCCGACGAACTGGCGTCCCTACCACACAGGGATCAGGCGGTCCTTTGCCCGGAGGAGTGGGCGGAGCAGCTCGCTGGTCTCGTACCACTAGCCGACCTGCGATCTCACGATCGGCAGCGTATGGTCGAGCACTTCCGGCTGGCGTTGGAAGCGGATTCGAGCCATGCGGATGCCGCCCTTCGCCTCCTGGGACATCTGGCCGATGGGGACGAGTGGGGCGAATACCTCCGGGTGGCCAGACGCCTTGTCCGCTCGGTGCCGGACGACCCACGCCCGCAGCTGTTCCTTGGGCTGGGATACCACCAGTTGGGGCTGGACCGGGCCGCCGATAGTACTTTCGGTCGTGCACTGGCTCTGCTGCCTGCAGGCGAGCGGCTAATGTTCGAGGACGTGACCCCGCTACTGACCCGAGCGCAGCGCGCTCGCTACGCCGAGCTAGACCGCTCGGCTCGTGAGGAGGCTGCTCGCATCTTCTTCACCTCGGCTGACCCGCTCTTCCTGACGGAGGTGGAGGAGCGCCGACTGGAGCACTACGCGCGACTGGCCTGGGCGGAGCTCAAGTTCGGGGACCCCACCGTCGGGCGTCGCGGCTGGGAGAGTGATCGCGGTGAGATCTGGGTGCGCTATGGACGGCCCTGGCGATGGTACCAGTGCTGCTTTGCCGAGCCTCCTCGCCTTGTCTATTGGTCGTACGGCCGCCGTGGTCCGGTCTTCGTCTTCGCCAGATCGCTCACCTATCGGCACGCGCGACTGACAGACGTCGCGAGGTGGCAGGCGAGTCAACTCGCGGTGCGTGCTCCTGAGCTGTATCGGCCGGTCACCGTGACCGTGGCATTCGAGATGCCGCACCAGCTCGTGCGCTTCCGCGGTAGCGAGCCGGACCTCACCCGGGTCGAGATCTACGCGGCGCCGCCCCTGGACTCGCTGCAAGCGGCACCTGGCAGCTCGCTGCACGCCGGCATCTTTCTGTTCGATCCGGACTACCGCCCGCTATGGAGCCACCGCGACACCGTCGAGGTAGGCGACGTGCCGGTGGGACTCAGCTACACGTTGGACCTTGGGACCGGCGAGTATCACTACGGCGTAGAGGCGCGTGCTTACGGGCCGGAGAGCGAAGCCCGACCGGCGGCACGTGCCCGCGAGTCGTTGGAGATTCCGGGTTTCCCGCCGGGGGAACTGAGCGTCTCCGACCTGCTTCTGGCCGATGCGATCCGGCCGCTCGAGCCGAGCCCGGACAGGCGTGAGCAGCTCCGCATCTGGCCGAGCCGTACGTTGCGTTTCGCGTCGGGCGTGCCGGTCCATCTCTACTTCGAGATCTACGGCCTCGACACGGGTGAAGAAGGTCTGGCGCGCTATCGAGTGGACCTCGCCGTCGAGGATGCGAGACAGCGTAACGTGGTCGAGCGAGTCCTCCGCGGTGTGGTGGAGCTATTCAGCCGCGGCCGAGAGCGGGAGCCGCGCGTGAGCTGGGAGCGTGTGGTGCCTGTCAGCGCCGACAGAGCCATGGACTTCTTATTCGTGGAACTGCCCGAGCTCGATCCCGGCGAGTACGTCGTACGGTTGCAGGTCACGGACTTTGCCACGGGCGAGACCGTTGAGAGGGAACGGCGGTTTCAGATTGAAGCAGGGTTCGGCACGTGAGGATTGGCAGCGTCGCCGCGATAACCCGTGAGCACTCCAAGAGGCCGCGAATGCTGTGGAGACCTGCCAGGCTGACGGCGGCTGCCCTTCTCGTGACCGCCGCCACCGCCCCACCGTCTTTACCCGCTCAAGAGGAGCCGGAACTCTACCGGCTGGCCCAGTCTCAGCTCGCTGCTGGGGACACGCTGGCGGCACTGGCCAGCCTGCGGGAGCTCACGGAGTTGCAGGACGATTTCGCGCCTGGGTGGGGTCTGCTCGGTAGTGTGCTGACCGAGCGCGCCAGCCACGTCGCCACGGATTTCCGCGAGCGTAGAGAGGCCGAGCGCGCGCTCCGCCGGGCGCTGCAGCTGGAGCCCAACCACCCGCTCTACCTCGCGGCGCTGGGCGCGCTCATGCGTAAGCAGATGCTGCATCTGGACTCCCATCGTCTGTTGAAGCGGGCCGCCGAGCTCGCTGAGGAGTCTCCTGAGCGGCTACCGGCCGAAGAGCGCGCCGAACTGTGGTTCCAGCGGGGCCTCTTCTACGAGGACGGATACCTGGACACGCGGCACCTGGTCTGGGCCCCCGACGTACCCGTCCAGTCGCCCGAGTGTGGTATCGCCGGCACGTTTTGCCTCAACTTTACGCGACCGAGGGACTTCAATGCGTATTTCAAGGGCGCGACCGATCTGTCGAAGTATGGCGAAGACGAGTTTGAGGGGATGGTCGATGCCTTTCGACGGGCGCTGGAGGCAGATCCGACTCATGACGGCGCGTTTCGTCGGTTGAGTATCCACTTGATCGATCGGGGTGAGCTGGCGGAGGCCGAACGCCTGGCGCGCCGCTACCAAGCGAACGTGCCAGATAGCCCCTGGGGCTTCATCACCCTCGGACTCGTCTACCAGCGCAGCGGCCGCGACTCACTGGCAGATATCGAGTTCGACCGGGGTCTCGAGCTCGCGCCGCCCGGGATCGCCGCCCACTACCGAGATATCTCGCCGCTGCTGCGCGCATCGCTGGCGGAGCACTACTTGAAAGAGGACGACGCGGGGCGCCGGAACATGGAAGAGGTGCTCTGGCGCAAGTCTGACCCGTTATACCTGACTCCAGGCAACGAGGTGCGGGTCGCTCATCTCGCCCGGGTGGCATATGCGGATCTCATGTTCGAGGACCCGTCGGAAGGCGTCTGGGGCGCGGAGACCGAGCAAGGCGTCGTCTATGTGCGCTACGGTCCGCCCCAGCGGATCTGGCAGCTCCACCGTGACGCCACTAGAGAGGAGTCTGGTGAGGAGGCCATGAATGCCTTGGAAGCGGCCGTGGCCAGCCAGCAGAGCGATCCTCTCTGGTATACCAACCGGCAAATGAGTTCGCAGGGTGGGGGCCGCTGGGTGTTTTGGAACTACGGCTGGAGTCTGCCGAACTTCATCTTCCAGAAACAGCTTCTCGTGCGCCACGCGAGCCATCTGCTCAGCTCGTACTCCAAGACATTGGAAGAGGAAGCGCGGCGGGCCGTGCCAGCGGTCTACAGCACGAGCTTCGACATCCTAGGCTTCCCGGCCCAGCTCGCGCGGTTCAGAGGCGTAGCCGACTCTATCATAGAGCTGGACCTGTACTCCGAAGTGCCGGCCGACGAGCTGCTCGCGGGCCCTGAGGACGTTGATGTAGGTCTCTTCGTGTTCGCGGGGGCTGATCACGTCCAGATCTACGAGCGCAAGCTCCGTATCAGCTCGGCGCCCGAGCCCCAGCCGCTGACGTATTCGGTTTCCTTGCTGGGCGGGCGGTACACCTATAGCCTTGAGGCGCGGGGCCCCAGCGGCAAGGCTGCGGTTCGGCGTGAGGGCGTGGAGTTGCAGCCGTACCTGGACTCCGAGCTTGCCGTCAGCGACTTGGTTCTGGCTAGCACGGTGGTGCCCAGGATTGAGAGTCCCACCGGTCGCAGGGACTTTGCCATCAAGGTTAACCGCAGACTGGAGTTCGAGCCCGACGATCCTTTCGCCGTGTACTGGGAAGTGTACGGACTAACAACGGACGACGAAGGCTTGGCCAATTATCAGGTCACCCTCAGCGTGACTGACACAGGAGGCCGCAGCGTTCTCGCCACGGTCGTGGGAGTGATCGGTGAGTTGCTTGGGCTTGCCGGGGAAGAAGGGCCCCAGCTGACCTACGAACGGATCGTCGAGTTCAGCGGCGACCGGGTCCCCGAGTACCTGTCGCTAGAGCTGGTGGATGACGACCCGGGTGAGTATCGGTTGCGTATCGAGGTGAGCGACCGGTTGAGCGGCGCGACCGTTGTAGGAGAGCGCGTCTTCAATGTCCTCGACTCCACCTGACGTCGCTGGCCGGCGTATGTGAGCGATCCGCCACCGCTGCAGTCTACCGGTGCTAGTGAATCGTAGCCGATCCCGATCTCGTCAGGATAGCCAGCGGCTTCCTGCGGCATAGGCCCGAGAAGGAATAGCCGGATGGCAGGGCACATTCGGATGACGGGCGCGTTCGGCCGCGTTTTCGTGGCTGGATTGCTGTCCTTTCAGGCGTGCACAACCGTGGTCGTTCCACCGGTCGCGCCGAACCAGCCCCGCCCGGTGTTCCTCCTCGATCACGGTCGGCACGCGAGCCTCGCCGTGCCCAGGGAGGACGGCGGGATCGTCCGCTATTCCTACGGCGATTGGCGGTACTACGCCCAGGTGAGGACGGGCCTCTTCCGGGGCTCGGCCGCGATTCTCTGGCCGACCCGGGCGGCGCTGGGGCGGCGCGAGTTGCCGGGGCCGCTGGAGGCAGCGGCTGTGCGACGGAATGTGAGGGTTTGGAGCGAGCAGGTGTACGAGTTGATGGTCGATTCCCTAGCGGTCGAGGGCCTGCGCAGCGAGCTGGATTCGATCTACGACGCCAATCTCGACACCCGGATCTACAACTCGGCCTACGATCTCGAGTTCGTCCAGCACCCGCGCGCCTATTGGGTCTTTCACAACTCGAACCAGGTCGTCGCGGGCTGGCTAAAGGAACTCGGATGCCAGGTTCGAGGACTGGCCCTGTTCTCGAAGTGGAAGGTGAGGCCGCCGAGCGAACGGGTGGTGGCGGCGACGGAGAGCGATCCGGCAGAGCGCTTGCGGCATGGTTGGGCGCGCATCTGGATCGGGCACGTCCACGACGTCACGGGCGATCGCGACCGCGCGCTCGCGTTCTACCGCAGCGTCTTGGATTCGGAGGGTACGAGTGGGCCGCTGCAGATGGCCCAGTACAACATCGGTCCGGTCACGGCGAAGGAATGGGCGCGCCAGAGGATAGGGGTTCCTTTCAGCAGGAGGGACTAGTGTTCTGTC
>Ga0209635_10004503_pt1 | contig 10937 bp, 10 predicted proteins | sample DeeMarSWOR230_32_FD_187463 | JGI IMG/M metagenome (GOLD analysis project Ga0209635, IMG submission 187463) | Marine sediment microbial communities from White Oak River estuary, North Carolina - WOR-2-30_32 (SPAdes) (version 2) | ecosystem: Environmental > Aquatic > Marine > Intertidal zone >...
GAAAACGTTATAGTGGGACAATCCATACCCATTGGCACAGGCTTAGTGGATCTTTATATGTCAACTGCTGGTCGAGAGAAAACAAAATGATCGACGTAAACAAGGCTATCGTCACCACCGTGAAAACCGGAAAGGTCCTGTTTGGAACTAACAACGCTATAAACAACGCTAAGACAAGAAAAGCTAAGTTAATAATCGTTGCATCAAACTGTCCACAGAAAATTCGCGGAGACATTGAATATTATTGTAAGCTTTCTAACATTCCGGTGACTATTTATAAAGGGAACAGAATAGACTTAGGCGCGGTATGTGGAAAACCGTTTAAAATTTCAGCCTTGACCATAAGAGAACCAGGAGATTCAGACATCCTCAAGCTCACGGAGGCAGAGAATGTCTAGCGGAATAAAATTCACGAGTCGAGAGATGCGCTACATCGCCCTATTTGAAAGCATAACAGGCGCAACTGTGAAAGACTGCATAGTCGACAACGATCTTAACAGGATAATTTTCGTCGTAAAAGAAGGAAATATTGGAATGGCTATAGGGAGGAGAGGCAAAAACATCCATCTCCTAGAAAAAATGACTGGAAAAAAACATGAAGTAATCGAACACTCAGAAAATCCTACCCAATTTATCAGGAACGCTCTGAAACCCGCCAAGATAGATGAAATACGCATAACCGAGCGCCCAGACGGAAAAACAATTGCCGTAGTCTCCGTGAACCCTAAATACAAAGGCGTTGCCATCGGCAAAAATGGAAGGAACGCTGAACGAATCCGATTTCTAGCGAAAAGGTACTTTCAAATACAAAACGTCAGCATAACGTGAAGTTATTTCTGAGAGAAGCATGATTTCAAGATCGTTTGCAAAATTACTTCTTTTTTGAAAGCATCCTCTCGAGTGTAGGTCGCAATTTCTCATTTTCTACTTTAATTTTCTCTTTTCCCAACGTTTCCATTTGCTCAGTCATTTCACTCATTAGATCGGCAAATTTGACTCCCTCTGCCGCCGATACGTATTCTACCCTAAACCTTTCAGGGCTAACCCCCAGTTTTTCGAACATTTTTGCCAAGGCTTCCATTCTCGCCTTCATCTTCACGTTCCCCGAAATGTAGTGGCAGTCATAGGGCAAGTGACAACCGGCCACTAGCACCATACCCGCGCCCAGCCTAAAAGCCTCTAAGACAAAGTCGCGATCAACTCGCCCCGAGCACATGACCCGTATCGCTCGCAGAGTAGGTGGATACTCAAAGCGGCTTGTTCCGGCAAGATCCGCGCCTGCATAACTGCACCAATTGCAGAAAAAGCCCAGTATCTTATCTTCGGGATTCTCCTCTAGAGCGGCTCGGATTTGAGCGAAGATTTGTGCATCTGTGAAGTGCATCTGAGTGATGGCGCCAGATGGGCATTCGGCGACGCAGGTGCCGCATCCGTGACACATGGCCATTGTAACCTGAGCTGGCTGGCCCTCAGGAGCTTTTATGGCTCCGTAAGGGCAGCTTTTCTCGCATATGCCGCACTTCACCTTTGTGTTTCGGCATTTGTTTGGATCCACCACGGCGATGAGGGGTTCGATTTTCCAAGTCGGTTGAGAAAGGATGGTTGCCGCTCGTGCCGCGGCTCCGCTTCCCTGAGACACGCTATAAGGTATATCCTTCGGTCCTTGGCAAGCTCCAGCAAGAAAGACTCCGTCCGTGGCTGTGTCGATGGGCTTGAGTTTCGGGTGGCTTTCCATAAAGAAACCGTCGGCTCCACGTGTCACGTTAAGGATTCTCGCCGTCTCTTCGGTTCCCTTGCTTGGAATAGCCGCCGTAGACAGCACCACGAGTTCAGCCTCTAGCTCGATTGGTTCTCCAAGTGTCATGTCCTCTGCGCGTATGATGAGGTTTTTTGTCTTCGGGTCTTCCATTATCTGTGAAGCTTTTCCTCGGATGAAATTGATCCCTAGGTCGCGAGCTCTTCGGTAGAATTCTTCGTAACCTTTGAAGTGGGTGCGTATGTCTATATATAAGATGTAAACCTCTACATCGTCTCCATACTTCTCTTTAAGTTGGACGGAATGTTTCAGGGCATACATACAACAGAAACCTGAACAATATTCGTACTTGTTCACATCTCTAGAACCTACACATTGAATTATGACTACGCTGTGCGGCCTTTTCCCATCAGAGGCACGCACCACTTTCCCACGGGTTGGGCCAGCGGCCAGAATCAATCTTTCCAGTTCCAGTGCCGTGATGACGTTGTCGTATCTGCCGTAGCCGTATAGGCTGTTGTCGTATGGTAGGTAAATGTCGAATCCAGTTGCAGTGATGATTGTTCCTACTTCAAGCTCGATTTCCTCGGGTTTTTGATCAAAGTTGATGGCTTGAAGGGCTCCACAGGCATCCACACACTTGTAGCATTCAATACAGTAATCCAAGTTAATGGTATACACAAGGGGAACAGCTTGATCGAAGGGAACCGAAATTGCCTTCCTCACGCCCATGTTCATATCCCATTGGTTAGGGAACTCTATGGGACAAACGTCTCGACACTCGCCGCAGCCTGTGCAGTTCTCACCAATCACATATCTAGGGTTTTTCCGAATCTTCACCTTGAAGTTCCCCACAAAACCTTCCACGCTGAGAACGTCGGCATACGATATTATTTCGATATTAGGATGACGGGAAACATCCACCATCTTTGGTCCTTCGATGCATATCGAGCAGTCGAGGGTGGGGAATGTTTTGTCCAGTTGAGCCATATGCCCGCCTATGCTTTCACTTTTCTCGACGAGGTATACCTTGAAACCCATGTCAGCGAGGTCTAGGGCAGCGCTTATTCCAGCGATTCCTCCGCCCAGAATGAGAGCCTTGTTCGTCACAGGGACCTCCATCGTTTCGAGGCTTTGAAGCAACCTTGCCTTCGCAACAGCCATCTTAACGATGTCCTTCGCCTTTTCAGTCGCCTCCTTAGGCGTGCTTGGGTGACACCATGAGGAAAACTCCCTTATGTTCGCCATCTCGAAAAGGTAGGGGTTTAATCCAGCCTCGGCAACGCATCTTCGGAAGGTTGGTTCATGCAGGCGTGGTGAACACGCTGCAACGACAACTCTGTTCAATTTGTGTTCCTTTATTGCCTTTCTGATCTCTTCTTGCCCCGGGTCAGCACATGTGTAACGGTTGTCCATAGCCATCACCACGTTGGGTAGCGTGTGGGCGTAATCGGTCAGTTCTTTTACGTCGATTACACCAGCGATGTTGAGGCCGCAGTGGCAGACGAAAACCCCTATCCGCGGCTCCTCAGACATCTTAAAACTTCCTCCTCCATAGAAACCTTTTCCCGATAGATTCTTTAGCTTTAGTTGAGCTTTTGGTTCGCAATTCATTCGTCATCACTTTGGTAGACGTGAGTTTTTCAAGGGCCTTGTTCCACGCTCCAGAGTGAACAGGCGTGTGACGTATGTAGGTTCTGTGAAGTTCCAACGCCTCCTCCTCCGGGCAAACGATCCTGCAAACGCCACAATAAACGCAGTACAACTCATTAACGTACACTTTTCCGTCGTCCGAGAGATACAAGGCTTCAGGGATCGGACAGACATCGAGACAGTCTTGACAACCTTCAGGACATTTTTCACGATTTATCCGAAGGTTTCCGTGAAATGTTTTTTCTACATGAATGGCTCTCTCGGGACACTTCATTTCACACAACCGACAGCAGGGGCAAAAGTTTTTTTCTATGTCCACCGTAACTGTGAGGTTTTCTTTGTTGAGTCTGGACTTTATGTCTGTAACTTCTTCTCCGTTGGCATCGTGTACGCTGACCTTGATGAGGTTTAACGGGCATGCTTTTTCGCAGTCTACGCAATCCAAATCGCATCTAGTTGTGTCAACTTCTATTTCACGTATGAGTTGAGGGAAGCTTTCACTATCAATCACGGGTATCACGTGTTCTCCGTTGATCCTTACCTTCAGTGCTCCGAAGGGACAAATGGGGTCGCACATCCCACAGTAATGGCATTTTTCTTCGCTGATATCAATGGTGGGAGGTTTTGTCTTTTCTCCATCTGCTTTAGGGGTCTTTTTGGTTTCAATGGCTTCTCGGGGACAGATTTCCGTGCAGATTCCGCAACCCGTGCATCTGGTTTTGTCTAAAGTTAGGGAGTAGCGCTTTGCGTGCAGAATCATCTCTATCGTAAGTTCGTTTTCTGTTTCGTTTTTGAGCAGTTTCATGGGCGTTTTTTATCCCTACCCCAAACAACTGCGTGGTGTATCCGTTTGGAAATGAATTAGGCAACGTAAACTGTTATAAACCTTATTAATTGTTGCTTTCCACAGTCCTCAAAAACAGGTTGACGAAAGAAGAAACTTCAAGTCAAATTGAACTCTGTGTTTACGCTTTCTAGGTAGTGTTTAAGAATGCCCGTTCTCCAATGTTTCTATGGAGAACTTGGTCATGGAACGAATAACTATGGCTCACGGCGCTGGCGGAACCGTCATGAACGATCTAATCAAGAAGTATATGCTGAGACACCTTGGCGGAAGCGGCGCTGAGGTTCCGCTGGAAGCCCTCGACGACTCGGCGGTAATCAACGATATAGTTTTGAAGTCGGATTCCCACGCGGTGAAGCCCATATTCTTTCCAGGCGGCGACATTGGAAGGCTGGCTGTTGCGGGCACGGTTAATGACATAGCAATGATGGGTGCCGAGCCCCTTGCTCTCACGTCAGGCTTTGTGTTGGAAGAAGGTCTTCTAGTAGCAGATTTGGAGAAAATTTTAGAAAGCATGGAGAAAACGTGCAAAGAAGCTGGAGTATACATAATTACGGGTGACACGAAGGTCGTTGAGAAGAGTGGTCTAGGAGGATGTGTCATCAATATTTCTGGAATAGGAAAACGCAACGAAGCGTTGGAAAGAAACATCGTTGAAGTGAAGAAACATCGTCCCTTTAATTCGCGCTGGATTTTAGACTCCAATCTGAGGAAAGGCGACAAGATCATCGTTTCCGGCACCATAGGAGATCATGGACTAGCCGTTTTGTCGGCTCAGGAAGGCTACACTTTTGGAAGCCAAATCGTGTCTGACGTAACTCCGCTGAACAAATTGGTAATGAAGTTGCTGAATGTAGGTGGAATAGTGGCCATGAAGGATCCAACTCGAGGCGGCCTGTCCAACTCGCTGAATGAGTGGAGCGAAAAGTCTAAGGTTGGGATATTGATACGGGAGGAGAAGATACCGATACGGGGAGACGTGAAGGCGGCTTGCGAAATGCTGGGCATAGACCCGTTGGAGGTTGGAAACGAGGGCAAGGTAGTGATAGGAGTCGTGCCCCAGAAGGCTGAAGAAATATTGGCAGCGTTAAGAGAGACTAGGGAGGGCAAAAATGCCCAAATAATAGGAGAAGCAACGAAGGATTTCAGCGAAGTCGTTCTCGAAACGCTGGTAGGTGGAAAAAGAATCTTGGCGCCTCCAATCGGAGATCCTATCCCAAGAATTTGTTAACAGTATCCAACATCTAAACGACAATTTTGCTTTCACCTAAGCTTTTGTGACTTTGTGTTTGGCCCAGATTCTGCATGTGCCTTCAATTGAGACCATGCACGCTCCTTTTGGAGCTTGAGGTGTGCAAGCCTTCATGTAAAGGGAGCATTCGGGAGGCCTTATTTTCCCAATCATGACTAGGTGGCAGAGGCAACCGGGCAGCAGGTCTCTGGAACGTTCAATTTTTATATCGTACTTTTTTCTTGCGTCATACGTTGCGAACTCTTCCTTTAATGCCAGCGCTGACAAGGGAAGCTTTCCAAGGCCCCTCCAACGTCCATCCACCACATTAAACACTCGGTCCATGAGTTTCTGCGCCTTGATATTGCCTTCCCACGTGACAGAACGTTTATACGCATTCTCTAGTTTGGCTTCGCCGTCTTTTATTTGCTGGAGTAGCATAGAGATGGCGAAGAGAACGTCTAAGGGTTCAAATCCGGCTATCACAGTAGGCATACGGTAAGCTTCAGGAAATATTTCGTATGGCTTCATTCCGATAATGGTGGAAACATGACCAGGCGCTATGAAACCGTCTATGTGCAAGTCGCCTACGCCTAGGAGCAGTTCCATGGCTGGAGGAATTAACCTATGAGAGACGAGAAAGCTGAGGTTTTCAGGCGGCTTGTTTAAAACTTCAACGGCAGTAGACGGTGCTGTGGTCTCAAATCCGATGGCAAAAAACACAAAATCCTTGTCTGGCTCCTTGTCAGCAATTTTCACAGCATCTCCTAAACCGTATACTATTCTGACGTCTCCACCAGAAGCCCTCGCCTCCTGAAGAGACGTTTCTGAGCCGGGGACTCGAAGGAGGTCACCGAAGGTCACGACGGTTACGCCCTTTAGAGCTAAGGATATAGCTTCGTCGATTTCGGCTGCGGGGAGGACACAGACTGGGCATCCAGGTCCAGCGATTACGTCTACGGTTTCGGGAAGGAGGGATCGGAGTCCATAGTGAGTTATTGTCCACTCGTGGGTTCCGCATACGTGGCAAAGTTTTACGCCGTGGGATGGAGCTAGGTCTATAATGTGATCTGCAGCCTTCTTTGCTAAAGCTGGATCCCTGAATTTTAACTCTTCACTCATATTGTTTTGGTCCTTCTTACGTGACTAATTTTATGCTCTTTATCGTGCACTCTCTTCCTCCAACGATGTTGACTATTCCTCCGCATTTTGGGCAACGAAGTGTGGGGGTTGGAATATGGTATATCGGATTGTCTTCGTACATGAAGTCTCCTTCGTAGTCGCAACTGGAGCATTTGACAATGCCATTCTTCTCCTCAATGTAGAGCTTTGAGCCCTCCATTATGGTGCCATCTATCAGTATGTTATAGGAGAAACGAACCTGTTCGATGCCTAGAAACGTCAGTTTTCCTATTACCAGACGAACTTCTGTAACCTTCTTTGCATTGTGTTTTTCAGCCTCTTGAAGAACGTTTTCCACGATTTGTGTTGTCATAGAAAACTCGTGCATTTTTCGGCTAGCTCCACTAAAGTGGTTGGTTTGGGTTATAGTTCCAACGCATCGATCACTTCCTTGACGCCCTCTCCGCTTCTGCCATTGGTCGCTACAGCCTTTACGTTGGGATTTATCTCTTTGACATCCGCCTTCAGTTTCTTAACGTCCACGCCCATGGCTTGGGCCAAATCCTTCTTGTTTATAACCGCTACGTCAGCGTCCATGAAAATGAAGGGGTGCTTGACAACCATGTATGGGCCTTCCGTGACGCTTACAACCACAACACGCTTCTCGGAGCCTAAGGGAAAATCGGCTGGGCAGATGAGGTTTCCAACGTTTTCAATAAACAAGAGCTCGATGTCTTCCAAGTTGATTTTTTGGAGAGCCTTTCTCACCAGATTGGCGTCTAGGTGACATTCTTTTCCAGTATTGATTGGAACAGCTTCGACCCCGTGTCGTCCAATAAGCTCCGCGTCGATGGTTGTGGTTAGATCACCCTTGAAAACTGCGATTCTGTATTTCTTCTTTAACGCTTGGACAAGTTTTTCGATTAGAGTGGTTTTTCCAGATCCGATGGAGCCCATAACATCGATTGCCATTACACCATGTTTCCTCAGAAGCTCCCTATTTTTCGTCGCAAGTTCTTCGTTGGCTTTCAGAAGATCTGCTTCAAGCTCTATGTCGTAGATTTCTCCTTCCTCAGCTTTGACGACTTCTTTCAAATGCACCAAAATGGAACGCCTCTCAACCTTCATCATACTTTAAAATTTCTTCCCACAACCGGAGGGTTTCCTCAGCCGCCTCTTGATCAACAACTTGAATGGCGTATCCGGCGTGAACCAAAACATACTCTCCCACATGAGCTTCTACAAGCATGACATTCACGTCTCGGGCAACTCCCTGCCCAAAATCGACTTTTGCAACGTCTCCTTGAACTTCCAAGACTTTAGCCGGGATTGCAAGACACATCTAACATCACCTATAAACTGGATGCCCAAAATAAATTGATTCTGGTTTACGGCTTTTGGAAGCCTGCAGCGATAGCTTGACCAAAGGAGATCCCTCCATCTCCAGGCGGAACCCTGTTATGAACGAGAAACTTGAAACCGTTTCCCTCAACAATCTTTCTAATGGTCACCGTAATGTGCTCGTTGTAGGCAACACCTCCAGAAAAACCGACGTGGTTAACGTTCAGTCGTTCCGCCTCTTCCACGGCTAGCTGAGCCAAACTCCTAGCAAGGTAGGATTGGGCTGAATGGGCCAAGTCTGCGACGGAATACTTGTCTTTCTGATTAAAGATTTCGTAAACAAGAAGCTTTGTATCGATAACGTTTCCCTTGAGCCGCGGCGTTAAGTTTAACACGTCTTTCCCCTTTAAGGCGGCAGATTCCAACTTCATCGCCGGTTCGCCCTCATAGGTTCGCTCATAACATAGGCCTAGTATGGCTGAGACAGCGTCTAACACTCTTCCGCAACTCGTAGTCTTGGGCACCAGTCCCTTTTCCAGCTGTTTGACGATTACTTCAACTTCCTTTTTGCCGTGGGGAAAACGGTCGCTGTTTAAAAGCAACCATTCTTCAACATCCACCTCACCACGAAGTATTCCTGCAACCATTCTTAGAGGATATAGTGTAGCCAAATCTTCTCCCACCATGGGTTGCTCTTCAAGATGACCTAGACGCTGGAAACCTTCTTGGTTGCAGTAAAGAATTTCTCCGCCCCATGCGGTGCCGTCTGAACCGTAGCCGAAGCCGTCGCAAGCTATGCCCACCATTTCGTTGATGTTCCATTCGCCCATAAGAGACGCTATGTGAGCGTGATGATGCTGAACCGGAACAACCGGACATTCAAGTTTGTTCCTCAGGTCTCGAGCCAACTTTGTCGTGGTAAATTTTGGATGAAGGTCGCAAGCTATGACTTCAACTTTGCTGTTGGTCAATTTTGTTAAATGGTTTATGGAGTTTTTTAGGAATAGGAGCGTTTCTAGATTCTCAACATCTCCTATATGCTGTGAAACGAACGCTTTGTTTCGCAACAGCAGGCAGGAAGTTACGTTGAGTTCAGCGCCAACCCCTAAGACGCAACGGTTAGCCAAAAGCTTCAGGTGGATGGGTTCAGGAGCGTATCCTCTTGATCGACGAATTATGCTCGGATCTTCACCATGGAAACGAACAACCGAGTCGTCGCACCTATGGGCGATGGTTCTGTTGTGGAAAAGGAAAAAGTCGACCACGGAACCAAGCTTTTTTATAGTCTCAGCGTTTTCTGTGACAATCGGTTCGTTGGGGGGGTTTGCGCTAGTCATAATAAAGGCGGGTTCGCTTACCTTGTCAAATAGCATTGCGTGCAAGCCTGTGTAGGGAAGCATTACACCAACGTTGTGTAAGCCGGGAGAGATAAGTTCTGAAAGGTAATAGTCATCTCTTTTTTTCAGCAGAATAATTGGTTTGAGGTAGGAAGTTAGAAGTTCAGCTTCTTTTGGGCTTATTTCCGCGAAGGACCTCACGGTTTCCAGGTCGGGAGCCATTATCGCGAAGGGTTTTTGGGTTCTGTGCTTAACTTTTCTCAGTCTGACAATAGGCTCTGATCTGGTGGTGGCTGTGCCAACGTGAAAGCCTCCGTTCCCCTTAATCGCAACAATGTATCCCTCTTCCAAAAGCTTTCCTGCTTCTCTAATGGAGTCTTCACATTCCATGGGTTCGCCGTCATTTGTCGCGAGATAAGCTTTTGGACCACACTTAGGACACGCCACTGTCTGAGCATGAAACCTGCGATTTAACGGATCCTCGTATTCTCTGGAGCAGAAGTCGCACATCTGAAAATCCTGCATCGTGGTGTTAAGCCTATCGTAAGGAAGCTTCCTGATTATGGTGTATCTAGGACCGCAGTTCGTGCACGTGATGAAAAAATAGTCGTAACGTTGGTTTTTTGGATCGCGAAGTTCCTTTAAACATTCATTGCAGATCGAAACATCGGGGGGAATAACCGATCCGGAAAGTTCAACTTCCTTAGAACTTTTGACAATTGTAAATTTTTCGAATTTGCCTTCATCTCCAATATAGTTCGTTGTCAGGTCGTAGATTCGAGCGAGGGGAGGCTTTTCACCCCTCAAATTTTTAAGAAACCGTCTAACGCTGTTTTTCTTTCCTTCAACAACTATTTCTACGACAGCGTCTCCTCGGTTCCGCACATAGCCAACTAATCCATTCTTTACGGCAGTTCGATAGATAAAGGGACGAAAGCCCACGCCTTGAACGATACCACTGACCTTGATTTCCACACGCAAAGGCTAGTCGAACTCCTCTAACGGAGAATAAATTCTTTTGAACGTGACTAATAAATTAGTTTCTTTAGGGAAAATTCCCTAAATGCCTTTTATCGAGATATTTAAAAGCGTAAGGTTACACTAATACCACTCTAAAATAGGGCACTGAGTAGCCACATGCCGATGGAGCGGGTTGAAATGGCGAAAAAAGAAGAACCTAAAATCGGAGTATACATTTGCCACTGTGGAGGAAACATAAGCGATACGGTAGATGTGGAAAAGGTTAGAGAAGCTGTTGCCAAATTAGACGGAGTGAAGATTGCGAAAAACTATGAATACGTGTGCAGCGACCCTGGACAAGAAATGATAACGGAGGACATAAAGAACCACGGGCTCAACAGAATCATAGTGGCGTCATGTACACCACGGATGCACCTTGGCACCTTCAGGCGAGCGGTGGAATCGGCTGGTTTGAACCCGTATTATCTCGACATGGCAAACATCAGGGAGCAGTGCAGCTGGGCTCACGACGATGTAGAAGCTGCGACGTCCAAAGCAACAGACCTTATTCGCGGGGCGGTGGCGCGAGCTCACTATCTCGAGCCGTTAGAGACAAAAAACATACCAGTGAATAAGAATGTCCTCGTGATTGGAGGCGGAATCGCGGGCATCATGGGTTCCCTTGAGTTGGCG
>Ga0209635_10004505_pt1 | contig 10937 bp, 9 predicted proteins | sample DeeMarSWOR230_32_FD_187463 | JGI IMG/M metagenome (GOLD analysis project Ga0209635, IMG submission 187463) | Marine sediment microbial communities from White Oak River estuary, North Carolina - WOR-2-30_32 (SPAdes) (version 2) | ecosystem: Environmental > Aquatic > Marine > Intertidal zone >...
AATACATAAAGATCATCCTGCACGCCAAGCACGGGAACAAAAGCCAGACTGCAAAAATTCTGGGAATAGACCGCAAAACTCTCATGGCTAAAATCAAGAAGTATAAAATTCAGTAAATAGAAAAAGGGGACAGGCCCCTTTTATATAGAAGAGGGACAGTCCCTATCTTTCTTTACATAAGGACTGAAAGGGACAGTCCCGAAAAAAGGGGCCTGTCCCCTTTTTCTTTTTTTATTCATTTCTTCCCCAAAGAAACCCTTCGCGTCGGTGTTGATCCCCTTCTTCGGCTTTAAGCGACAAATGAAAATCTCAGACGATCTCATTCACGTCAAAATTGAACACAGTTGAGGAAAAATTCCCCACTTTTACTTTTCCACCGTTCCTCAGAGATTAATCCTTCAAAACAAGACCAACCTAACTTATTCTCTAACAATAACTTATAAACAACCTATTATTTTCTTTTTTTATGCCAATCAGGCATGTAATTTGCATATTCCATTCATCTTGGAGGTTCAGATCACTTTAGACAGTTCTTATGAATTCAAAAAAAGAGCTTCTCATTTGGGGAGCGAGAATAGCTCAAATAAAACTAAAGGAAGTTTAAATGAGAATTATCAAGCTTAAAAAGGATAACCTGTTTCCATTCTTGGAAACCATTTCTGAGAAAACCGCGCTTTGGGCTCCTGTCAAAAAAGGAGACAAGCACGTCTTCAAAGAAACAACCGACTTCTCTCAAATTGAGATGAACACTACGCGTACCATCCTCCCCCCTCGAAAAATCTTACTTCCCCCGGCTTTCAGCATGTTCAATACTAATGAGGAGGAATACAAAGAAGATTTTTCCCATGCCGCTAAAAAAATTCTGTTCGGCGTTCACCCCTGCGATATCCATGGATTACTGATCCTAGATAACTTTCACAAACAGGCCTTCCTCGACCCCTATTACCTTAAAGCGAGGGAAAATACTCTGATCATCGGTCTCTCTTGCTGGCCGGATGAATACTGTTTTGCCAAATCCACGAACACACACATCATTGAAGAAGGGTACGACCTCTTCCTGACAAACCTCGAAGATTTCTTTCTCGTCTGGATCGGCTCCAGCCAGGGAGATGACCTCATCCGACTCAAGCCGGAGCTTTTTGATGAAAACTTGACAGACAAGGATATCCAATCTTACCTCAAATGGCAGACAGAGAGAGACAAGGCCTACAAGTGGGATTTAAACTTCACCGCTATGCCTGACCTTGTCGAGCTCAAATATAATGACCAGCTCTGGGAAAAGCTGGGTCATGCCTGCCTGGCCTGCGGATCCTGTTCGAATGTCTGCCCGACGTGCAACTGCTACAACATCATGGACAAGCAGTTCCTGGGTGGAAAAGACGGAAAAATTGTCCGCCACTGGGATGCCTGTACGCTTGAAGAATATTCCGAAGTCGCTGGAGGAGAAAACTTCAGAGAAAAGAGATCCGACAGGCTGAAGCTCTTCTACACTCACAAACTCCAGGCTTACATTTCCAAATACGGGAAACCCAGCTGTGTGGGCTGCGGCCGCTGTATCGTTACCTGTCCGGTCGGGATCAACGTCAGGACAGTTGGGAATGCTCTCCTCGGAGAAGAAGAGGACACCTTCTGGGCCAGACTCCAAAAAGAGGTGACAAAATGAACGGAGAACATAAAATCATCACTCAATCTAATCCCTTTATCCCCGAGCCGGCAAGAATCGTCCGCACCTATCATCTCACTGAAGATGTGAAATTCTTCCAGGTCCGGATCGTAGACATGGAAAAAGCCCTCTCCTTCCAGTATAAGGCGGGCCAGTTTGCCATGATTTCGGTCCTGGGCGCGGGCGAAGCTCCCTTCTCAATATCCTCCACTCCTTCCCGGCCGGGCCTTCTGGAATTCTGCATCCGAAAAGCCGGCTCAGTGACCAATGCCATCTTCCGCTTAAAGGAAAACGGGCTGGTAGGAATCAGGGGGCCATACGGAAACGGATTCCCGGTGGAAAAAATGAAAGACAAAGATATCCTCATTGTTGTCGGCGGGCTCGGCACCGCACCTCTTCGTTCCGTTTTACTCTACTGTCTCGACAATCGTGACCGGTTCCGAAGAGTTATTGTTCTTCACGGCGCGAAAAAACCAGCTGAAATGATCTTCAGAGAAGAGTTTCTTTCTCTGAAGCAGAGAGAGGACCTGGAATGCCATCTGGCTGTCGATGCTGATGACACGGGAAAATGGACAGAAAACGTAGGTGTTGTCACGACTCTTTTCCCCCTGGTGAATGATATCGACCCGGCCAACACTTATTCCCTCGTCTGCGGCCCGCCTATCATGTATAAATTCGTACTCAAAGAGCTCGTCAAGCTCAACATTCCCAAAGATCAGATCCTGATGACGCTGGAAAGAAGAATGAAATGCGGTGTGGGCAAATGCGGGCACTGCGCCATCGACTACATCTACACCTGTCTGGATGGGCCTGTATTCACCTACTGGGACGTGCTCCACATGAGGGAGCTGATTTAGGGAGGAAGAAATGCCAAAAGACAAACCAAAAATCGGGATCTTTGAACTGACCGGCTGCGCCGGTGATGCCCTCCTCATCCTCGACTGTGAAAAAGAGCTGAAGGATATTTTCCATGCAGCTGACATCCAATCCTTTGTCATGGCCAAGAGCGACAACATCGACGGGAAAATGGATGTGGCTCTCGTGGAAGGCTCTGTCTCCACTGAGAAAGAAAAGAAGGAGCTTCTGGACATAAGGAAAAGAGCAGAAGTCGTAGTGGCTATAGGTACCTGTGCCTGTTTTGGAGGAATCCAGGCTGCTTTCCTCGAAGGAAGCGAGTGGGAAAAGAATTACAAAGAGGTTTATGGCAAAACAAAAATGACCCATACCAAGCCCCTTCAGTCCAAACCTATCAATGCCCATATTAAAGTGGACTTCTATCTACCCGGATGCCCCATAGGCAAGGAACAATTTTTGTCCACTTTCAACCGGATCATAAGAGGAAATCCGCCTGAGCTCTACCGCTTTCCAGTGTGCGTGGAATGCAAATGGAACGAGAACGATTGCCTTCTGAATAAAGACATTCCCTGCTTGGGTCCCGTCACAGCGGCAGGCTGCGGGGCCATCTGCATCAATCATAACCTTCCTTGTGTGGGCTGCTGGGGTCCGATACCAGGAGCCAACTTCACTTCTGAATATTACCTTTTAAAAGAAAAAGGATTCGATGACGATTTCATACGGAAGAGAATGGGCAATTTCAGCGGCACGGGAATCGCTGATTTCCTCGGAAAAATCAAAGGAGAGAAGAGATGAAAAGGATAAAAATTGACCACCTGGCCCGAGTGGAGGGGAATGGAGGCGTTGTTGTAACCATTGACGGCAAGGCCGTGATAGATGTCAAATTTGTCATAAATGAGGGGCCGCGCCTCGTCGAAAGATTGACACTGGGCAAGACTCCTGAGGAAGACGTCAGTATCGTCCCCCGCATATGCGCCATCTGCTCCATATCTCATAAATATGCGGCTCTCCGTGCCATGGAAAATGCTTTATCAGTGAAAGTCCCTCCCAAAGTGGCTCTCTTCAGAGAGTTGATGCACATGGGAGAGATGATCGAAAGCCATTCGCTGCACGTCTATTACCTTGCCTTACCTGATTATGTCGGATTTCCCAACGCCATCGCCATGGCTTCTAAATTTGACCTCGAAGTCAAGATCGCGCTTGAAATGAAAGAATTCGGAAACCACATCATGGAAACGGCCAGCGGCCGGTATATCCACGGAGAGAATCCTGTGATCGGCGGGTTCGGGAGATATCCCACGAACGATGAGCTTCTCAGGATAAAAGCCCGGGCGATCCAGTTCATGCCTTTCGTTCTCAAAACCGTCAGTCTTTTCTGCGAACTGGATTATCCCTATGTCCCCGAGGAAAAGACCATATTTGCCTGCTGTAACCCGGAAAAGAACCAGTACGGTTTTGCTGGAGACGAAATTATCCTGTCGACGGGAGAAACCCTGAACAAGGATGAGTATAAAAAATTAACAAGCGAATTCATTGTCTCCCATTCATACGCCAAAAGAAGCCGCTATAAGGGACAGCCCTATTCTGTTGGGGCCTTAGCCCGAATCAATAACCTCGGAGAAAGATTAAGAGGAGAAGCCGGGAAAATGTTTAAGAAGTATTTCAACCGGCGCTGGAAGATCAATCCTCTCTTCAATAATGCGGCCCAGGCAGTGGAAATCTGTTATGCCTTCGAAAGAATACCTCAAATCATCGATAAAATGCTCAACCTCCCCGATCCTCCTCTCATCAAATACAAAACAAGGGAAGGAAAAGGGACGGGAATCGTCGAAGCTCCACGCGGTCTTCTCATCCACTCTTATGAGATTGCAGAAGGGCTTGTCTCTTCTACGGACATCATCACTCCCACTGCCCAGAATGCCGAAGACATAGAGCGTTACTGTACCATTGCGGCTCAAAAACTTCTCTCCAAAGGCGAGGAAGATAAAATCAGGGACAGGATGGACCTGGTCGTTCGGGCTTTTGATCCTTGCATCAGCTGCTCTGCCCATATGGCTGAAGTCAAAAAAGCTCTTCCTGAAAGCTGGAAGAGTCGACTGGCTGAAATCAAGGAGCACGGTTTACCCCTCTTTGTCGGCGTAGGAAAAAGTGACTGTTCCGACGATGGAGTCGGCCTTCAGCTGGCTCTCGAACTAAGAAAGCAGGGAGTCAAAGACGTCTGGCTCGAATCGGAACTCGCCGAACAGGATTGCCCGTGGAAAAATGGTCTGGATCGTCCTCTGGTGTTCCTCGATGCAGTGGATTTCAAGGAGAAACCCGGAAAAGTAACTCTTCTTCCGTTTCACACCATTCTGACCAACACTGTACTCAGCCATCGGTTGCTGCCCTTCCTCTCTTGCCAAATCAGCTATGACCATTTAAAGAATTCTTATATTCTCGGCATCCAACCCCAAACGATTGAAAAAGGACGCAAAATTTCAAAGCCTGTTCGTCAAGCCTTGAATAAAGTGGTCAGACAGATCACGAACTGAGTCATAAAGAGGATAGTTCTGTGAAGCCCGAAGCGAGATGGCTGCTTCCTTCAGCCCTCGAAGTGTTAAAACGGAGCATTCCTCCATATAAATCGTCCAGCATGGTGAAATTCGGGATTAAGAAATTCAGTCATTAATCCCCTCCTTTACCCCTACTTCTAGTTTTCACCGCTGGACGATTCCGTTTCCAAGAAAGAATCCTGCACTCCTCGCATTGGCCTGAGTAATAAAACACCATCCCTTCACAATCCTTTGCGTTTGTCCTTTCTTCCTTCCAAGCTAAAACTGGCTCCTCCGGAAACTTCCAACGTGTAGAAGTGACGATGTTAAAACGGTAGAGTGTTTTGCACCAAAGGTGAGGAATAATTCCCCATTTGTACTTTCACTCTTTTTTTGAAAAAAGAAAAAGCCTTGGGCCTCTTCTTTATATCTTTAATTCTATCAATAACTTATAAACTAGGTTGTGCAGATGTTCATATTACGAAATATGGCACACGAATTGCATTAGTATGTAATGAGGAATCAGTTAATGAACGAGATGGAAAAAAGAATCCTGATCATCGACCCGAACTGCACGGAAAGGACAGTCATGGCTGCTTTTTTACGAGGCGAAAATTTCCATGTTGAAACAGGAAAGGGTCTTCCGGATGCCATTAAAAAAATATCCGCAAGTGGTTATGACTGCTTGATCATGGATGTGAATCTCCCAGAAATGAAAGGCTATGAAGCCGTATCCATCATAAAAAATATAGACCCAAAAATAAAAATTATCATGACCACGAAAAAAAACACAAAAAGACTTGAAGCAAAAGTCAGGGAACAGGATATCTTTTTTTACTTCATCAAATCTTTCGGAAAGGAAGAATTAAAACTGGCAATCCATAATGCCTTTTTAAATAAAGGAGGAAAAAATGGAAAAAAAGGCAAAAATTCTAGTCATCGATGATGATCCCGATTTCAATGATGCTGTCACCACGATCCTCGAATCAGCTCTCTATGATGTCGTGACGGCTGCAAATCCTGATCAAGGGAAGGAGAAAATATTTTCTGAGAAGCCGGACCTTATTCTTCTCGATATCATGATGGACAGTCTGTTTGATGGGTTCTCTCTGTGCCATGCCATCAAAACATCCGATGAATACAAAGACTTTAACAAGACTCCGATCATCTTTGTTTCCGCCGTCAAAGAAATTACAGGTTCACGGTTCCAATTCAAAGGATATGAGCAAGGTATGGTCGGACCGGACGACTACATCGACAAACCCGTTAAATCCGATGATCTTCTTGCTCGCATCGATAAATTGCTCAAATATGAAGGCGAAGAAAAAGGAACAAAAAGCTGAAGGATTCTTGAAAAAAGCGGATAATCACCAAAATGAGAAAAGGTTGAGGGTAGAAAGACGTTTCTCTATGAACACATCGGCACGCTCGTGCCTTAAAAGAGAGGGACTGTGTTAACGAAAAAACCTGTTGTACTCGTGATTGATGATGAGGAGTCTATGCGGGACTCCTGCAGTCAGATCTTGGCTAAAGATGGATTCCAGACTGAAACAGCTGAAGACGGGTCCATAGGTCTGGAGAAAATAAAGAAAATCAAGCCTTATCTCGTGCTTGTTGACTTAAAAATGCCTGGCATCAGTGGAATGGAAGTCCTGGAAAAAATCAGGGAAATAGACCCGAATATCATCACTGTAGTCATCACAGGATACGCAACCGTAGAGTCAGCTGTGGAAGCCATGAAGATCGGCGCCTACGACTTCCTCCCCAAGCCTTTTTCGCCAGATCAGCTGCGTATCATCATCCGGCGCGGGCTGGAGAGACGAAAGCTCATTCTGGAGGCAGAAATCCTCCGGCAAGAGAAAAAATTGATGGAGGAAAACTTCATCACCATGGTCTCTCACCAACTCCGAAGTCCATTGGTGGCGATCATGCAGTATTACGAAGTGATCCTGGGCGGAATGGCAGGGGACGTCCCTGAAAAGCAAAAAGAAATAATCCTGAAATCGAAGGCCCGTCTGGAAAGTCTTTTAAATTTGATCACTGACTGGCTGGATGTCGCCAGGTTAGACAGCGGCCAAATCGTGGATAATCTCAAACCCATTTCAGCCAAAAAGATCATCAAGAAAGTCATCGAAAACCTGCAGCCTTTGACTCAAAAAGAAAAAATCTCCCTGGAACTCGGCTCCGGCTGCAAAAACGACCTTGTCCAGGGTGACGAAGACACTCTGGAGCAGGTTTTTTCTAACCTTATCACCAACGCCATACGCTACAACAAGCCCAAAGGAAACGTAACTGTCAACATCAAAGAAAACGCGGATTATATCGCCGTTGAAGTCCAGGATACCGGAATCGGGATCGCCAAGGAACATCTGCCTTTCCTCTTTGACCAGTTCTTCCGGGTCAAAAGAGCTGAAGGCCAGAAGATTAAAGGAACCGGATTGGGCCTCTCTATAGCCAAAAAAATAGTGGATGCTCATGGAGGCTCCATTCAAGTCTCGAGTGAATTGGGAAAAGGAAGCACTTTCACGGTTTTACTGCCCAAACTGAAAAGCCGAAATGAACAGACCGGAAGGAATTCATGAACTCATCATTTCACTGTGAAAAAGAAATCTTTTTAGAGGCGAACTCAGAGAGAGGGCTTATTTCATAAATCAAAAGAGGAGGCAAAAATTGACAGCCGCATTGGTTCTTGTTTTTGTTAGTTTGTGCCTCATAGTGGAGCTCTTGGCAAAGAAGAAACAGCATTGAGCTGTAGAGATCATTCATTCTCGTAGATCCAACGCAGAAAGTGAGATGCAAAATATCTATCGGTTAAGAATTGTAGTAAAATTGAAAAAAGCTATTTGTGGACTGACATCTAGGATGAATAAAGGCTGTTAAATGTTTCAGGAGACTAACCGAACACAACACACTTAACGCTTTAAATTCTTCTAATAATCAAAAGCTGCAGCCCACTTACTAAAAAGCTTTAAAAAAAGAGTAGAGATGAAAAAGAAAAAGTCAGACAGAATTAAACCTCAAAATCAAAGCCGGGATTCCTTTGAAGATTTTCGGATTCTGTCACACAAAATAATGTTACTTGCTTTGCGTGGTCTTTTAAGGATTGACTTCTTGCATGAAGCCTCGATAATTCTTTTAGAATTCTCAGGATGCAATTCTGCAGGATTGTGGCTGAAGGAGCGCGGCAAATACTACCGGAGTGAGGTTACTCGCTCCCGTAAACAGCTCTTCCATCTTGAGATCATGCCTGCTCTGCAAAATGAGAATGGCAAAACTATACCGGACACACAGAAAAGCACGCCCCTTGAACAACTGTGCATCGACATCTTACTCGGCCACTATGATCCTGATCTACCATTCTTCACAAAAAATGGAAGTTGCTGGACAGCCGATACAGAAAAATCACCTACTTTACAATCAAAAAAGGAAAGTGGATCCCGGGCTGGCAAACTAGCCGTAGATGGAAATTACAGATCGCTTGCTTTGATTCCGATCTCTGTAGCCAATGAGAACATCGGGCTTTTGCAATTGAAGAGCTCACGCCCAGGCTTCTTTACAGAAGAAGATGTCGAGTTCTACGAAGGCATCGTCCAGACCCTTGGGATAGCGCTGACACACCGAAGGGCTCAGGTAGAAGTGAGAGAACGGGTCAAGGAATTAACTTGCCTTTATGGCATTGCCAAGCTGGTGGAACGGCCAGAAGTCTCGATTCAAGAAATTCTCCAGGGAATCGTGGAGCTCCTTCCTCCTGCGTGGCTATACACGTCTATTGCTTCTGCGAGGATTGTAGTTGATGGAAAATCATACTCCACGCCTTTTTTTCGAGAAAAAGGGCAAAAGCAGTCAGCAGATATTGTCGTAGGCGGTGAACATCGTGGGGTTGTCGAGGTCATCTACAGAGAGAAAAAGCCGGAATTAGATGAAGGGCCTTTTTTGAGGGAAGAACGCAGTTTAATTGATACAATTGCCAGAGAAGTGGCGCTCATCATCGAGCGAAAACAGACCGAGGAGGATAAAACGCAGCTCCAGGAACAACTCCGGCATGCTGACCGCTTAGCCACTATCGGTCAACTGGCCGCTGGAGTGGCTCACGAATTGAACGAGCCTTTAGGGAGCATTCTTGGATTTGCCCAGCTTGCCCAGAAGCAGCCAAGACTATCTAACCAGGTGAAGGAAGATATTGAAAAAATAATGAAAGCCTCTCTGCATGCGCGGGAAGTCGTTAAAAAACTCATGCTGTTTGCTCGACAAATGCCTCCTCAAAAAACACGAGTCAAACTGAATCAAATTATTGAAGAGGGCCTTTATTTTCTTGAATCCAGATGCGAAAAAGAAGGCATAAAAGTCGTTCGTCTGCTCTCTCAGGGCATCCCAGAGATCACTGCCGATCCTGCTCAGCTAACCCAAGTTTTGGTTAATCTTGTCGTCAACGCCATACAGGCGATGCCGAACGGAGGTAAACTCACAGTGAAAACAGAAGTCTCGAATGACCATGTCAAATTCACTATAAAAGACACAGGGATTGGCATGGGCAATAAAGCCCTGAAGAAGATATTCCTTCCATTCTTCACCACAAAAAATGTGGGGCAAGGAACCGGGCTGGGTTTACCTGTGGTCCACGGAATCGTGACCTCCCATGGAGGTACTATCCATGTTGAAAGCAAAGAGGGATCTGGTTCAACCTTCGAGATCAAGCTTCCTGTTAGAGGGCCACAAGACAAGAAGGAGAGGAGTTAGAATGGCAAATTCGAGTAAGGAAGAACATATCCTTGTCGTGGATGATTCCCGGGACACGCTGGAAGTCTTAGAGAGAAACCTAACATCTAAACGATACAAAGTCTTTACATCGACGGGAGCGATTGAAGCCATCAAGATTCTCGAATCAACTCCCATAGACTTAGTCATCACAGACCTTAAGATGCCCGAAGTGGATGGTTTAAGTCTAGTCCGACACATCCAGGAAAATTTCAAAAATACGGAAGTAATGATGATCACTGGATACCCTTCGATTGAAGGGGCAGTCGAAGCCGTTAAAACCGGAGCCGAAGAATATCTGCCTAAGCCATTTACTGATGAGGAGCTTTTATCTGCCGTTAAACGAGTACTCAATAAATTATACACGCGAAGGGCTGCCCAAACCCGGACTCAAAAACTCCCTTCGACTCCACATGGTCTCATCGGTGAATCGAAGGCAATGCATAAAGTACTGACTGCGATTAAAAAAGCCGCATCAAGCTCGGCAACCATCCTCATAACAGGAGAAAGCGGGACTGGCAAAGAACTTGTAGCCAGGGCTATTCACTACAACAGTCCCCGCGCTTCAGCTCCGTTTGTTCCCATAAACTGCGGAGGTATCCCTGAAACATTACTCGAAAGCGAGCTGTTTGGATATGTCAAAGGAGCTTTCACGGGTGCGATTGAGACTCGGGCTGGTTTTTTTCAAACTGCCGAAGGAGGCTCGATTTTCCTCGACGAAATCAGTGAGACAAGTCTCTCCATGCAAGTCAAGCTCCTCCGTGTCCTTCAGGATAAAGAGGTTTTTATGGTAGGCTCCAGACGTTCACAGAAAGTGGATGTAAGAATTATTGCGGCAACCAACAAAGATTTACTCAATTCGATAGAGAAAGGAGTTTTCCGGGAAGATCTCTATTATCGCCTTAATGTGATCTCGATAGACATCCCTCCTTTGCGGGAAAGAGAAGATGATGTATTGGCCTTAGCACAGCATTTTGGCTTAAAGTTTGCTAAAGAATATGAAAAAACTCAACCGAAATTTTCCGATAGCGTGTATCAGGTCTTGAAGGATTATTATTGGCCGGGAAACGTGAGAGAATTGGAGAATATCATCCAGCGTCTGGTAATCATGAACGAAGGCAATACTATAGATG
>Ga0209635_10004508_pt1 | contig 10935 bp, 12 predicted proteins | sample DeeMarSWOR230_32_FD_187463 | JGI IMG/M metagenome (GOLD analysis project Ga0209635, IMG submission 187463) | Marine sediment microbial communities from White Oak River estuary, North Carolina - WOR-2-30_32 (SPAdes) (version 2) | ecosystem: Environmental > Aquatic > Marine > Intertidal zone >...
ACGCCTGGGACTTCCTCCGAGATAGTAGGTCCTCAGGCTCTCCGCGGTGCAGTCTCCAAGACGCCGCCAGTTCCCGGGCAACGGTGCGTGATTCACCTGGACCCACTTCTCGTATTCGACGACGAGCCTCAGCAGCCACGCCCTGCCATAGGGCATCTCGAATTGGGGGACCTGCTCCAGCTCATCGATGACGGCCGATATCTTCCCTTCGGTGAACCGTCTGCTCACCTGATTTACCACGTCGTGGTACCGACCGGAGCCCGTGAGATCCATGCGAAAGAGAGCCCAGTGCCCGTGGACCGAGGAGTGCCAGTCATGGCAGCCGTGAAACAGGGTCCTATCCCCGTGCACGTCATCCACCCGCTCAATACACCTCGAAGGTATTATGCCCAAGGCGTCGATCCAACGAATGCGTCCATCAAAATCAAGCATCAAGATCTCCTCCTAGCCCATGCATCCACGCACAAAGAAGCCGGTCTAAGACTTGACACCGTCCGTCACATCCTCCATTTTATCCACTTGTTTAAATAACGCCCGTATTTTGATCATCAACAGTTCTGGGGGCATAGCTCTGACGGGAATCCTAGAGAGAACTCCGAAGTCTCCTCCTGAGCATCCGAAGGAGGACTCTCATCTCTATGGGATCGTGAGGTACGAGCCCCACGAGCTCCCCTACGAGACGAGGTCGATCTGCCCTGACTGCCTTTTAGAGGATGGCGTGGTGAACGTCGTCGACGCCACCATCCACGAGACTGGACGCGGAGTAGTGATGACCAAATCCTGCCCCGAGCATGGCGACTTCGAGGAGGTCGTCTGGTCCGATGCAGCCCTCTACGAGAGGTCCATGGAGCGTTGGTACAGGTCGGTGGGCACCCTCAACCCCGGGGCCGACTCCGTGAGGGGCTGCCCCCTCGACTGCGGACTCTGCCCCGAGCACAGGAGCCACACGGCCCTCGCCATCATCGACGTCACCAGCAGGTGCAACCTAAGCTGCCCCATATGCTTCGCCAGCTCGAAGACGACCGGGAGCGTCTACGAGCCCTCCCCCGAGGAGGTGAGGGCCATGATGACGGCGTTCAGGGAGAGCCGCCCCGTCCCTTGCCCGGGCATCCAGTTCGCCGGCGGGGAGCCGACGCTTAGCGAGAACCTGGTTGACTACGTCAGATGGGCGAAGGAACTGGGTTTCGACCACGTGATGGTGGCCACGAACGGCGTGAGGTTCGCCGAGGACGCCGGCTACGTCAAGACGCTCGTACAGGCCGGGTTGAACACAGTCTACCTCCAGTTCGACGGGGTCTCGGAGGGGCCGTACATAGCGGCGAGGGGCATCGACCTGAGGGAAGTCAAGCGGCGGGCGATAGACGGCTGCAGGGAGGCCGGGCTTGACGGCGTAATCCTGGTGCCGACGGTCGTGGGCGGCGTCAACGACGGCGAGCTAGGGGAGATAGTCCGCTTCGGCCTGAATAACACGGACGTCGTGAAGTGCATCAACTTCCAGCCGGTGAGCTTCACCGGTCGCATCGACAAGCGGGAACGGGGAAAGATGAGGGTGACCATCCCCGACGTCATCAAGCGAATCGAGGAGCAGACAGGGGGCCTCGTGAAGGTCGGGGACTGGTACCCCATCTCCTCGATGCTCCCCCTGGGGCGAGCGCTGGGGCTGATAAAGGGGAGACCCGAGGTCGAGCTAAGCGCGCACCCGGCATGCGGGATGGCGACGTTCCTCGTGCTCGAGGACGGCAGGCCCCGGCCCATCACTGACCTCGTGGACGTCGAGGGTTTCCTCGACGCCCTTGAGGACGTCTGCAACCTCTACGCCCGGGGCTCCGTTTTCAAAGGGCTTCGATCCAGGCTGAGACTGGGCCGCGCCCTCAGGGGGGTGAGGGGGCAGCTCCTGGGCAGGCTGCTTGGCTCGCTCCTCGAACAGGGGGACTACGGGAGCCTGGCGTCGTTCATGGACGAGGTGTTGATGCTGGGGATGATGCACTTCATGGACCCATGGAACTACGACATGGAGAGGGCGAGCCACTGCGACATCCACTACGGAACCCCCGACGGCAGGATGGTGCCCTTCTGCAACTACAACATGTTCTACAGGAAGGAGGTTGAGGGCCGACATGGATAAAAGGAGATCCTTCTTAACCTGAAGTGTCTGCACGTGTTCCCCGCCTCCACTCGGCGCGTGTTAAGTTAACACCCTTCGTAAACTCACCTCAGTGATTGAAATCACATATCGCGCGCGCCCCTCTTCTTCCCCCTCTCTTACACTTTCTCATTCTCTCTCTATACACCCACACATCTTTCAGATAGATATCAAAATTAGGTTAAGAATACTGCACGCGCAACCTATTTTTATATTAAAATAATATTGTGTCGCGTAAGGTAGCAATGTCAATAATTACATTTTTACACGCGCGAGATGATGGGGAAAAAATATGGATGTTTACAACTTGAGCTTAGATGTGTATACTCCGAAAACTATCTTTGTAACAAAATCAAGCAACAGATAGCCCGCCTCAGCTATAGCAGTGTTAATTACACCAAAACCCGTTGGTGCCAATAGAAACACGAAAGGGAAAAGGGTCCACCCAACAATAACGAACAGCTTCAACGACTGAAACCCGGGATTATCCTCACCCTGCATCACCTTGTATAATAAACCTATGAAGGCTAGGCTGCCCAACATGTAGAACATCCACTTCTCAGAGGACACGATGTAGCTTGACAGGAAACCGTTAAACATGGTTAACCAAGTGAGTAACACCATCCACGGGTACTCGTTATCCGGTATTTTTAGTGCCTTCGCGGTGTCATACATAAGCAACGAGCATGCTATCATGTAGAAAAGCCATCTTGACCAGTAGATAGTCTGACCGCTTACCGCGGTGACGGTAGCTATTCCTGTACTCATCAAGGAGTAGCTGGTTGTTGTGATGAAGCTTATGAAAAACTCGGTGCTGAACTCGGGCTTGTTTTTTCCGGATACTAGGAAATATAGGGAGGCTGCCGCGAATAATATGGTTCCTGCCTGCATTATCGAAGTTTCAGTTGACATAATAACTTCAGAGAATCATTTAATATAAAGATATGTTCGGGTGCACGAAGTCATAGACCAGCAATATAATAAAATGGTGGAAATTATTTTCCTATTGAGATAAATTACTCTCCTGGTATCATGACGGCGTCGATTACGTGTATGATGCCGTTGCTGCATTCGATGTCAGTCTGAACCAATTTAGCTTCATGACCTGAAGTGTCTGCGACGTATTCCCCCCTTCACTCTGCGCGCGCTCGGAGTGGGATGCATCGACAGAACGAAGCAATCATATGGGAGTATTTAGGAATATAGAACGCAATTGTTACTGGGTGTTATTCTTAGTTTTTTTCCTTTCATCCAGTTTCTTTTATAAAATATTAACTATCCCAAATACCTCTTCATAGGTACAATGTCACATATCATATGGAAAATATCTAACACACCAAGTTCACTTTAAGATGTAGTCTGAGAGTTTGTAAGGGAAATTTTAGATTATAAATGGAGTATCTCTTACTATTTTTTTAAAAAAGGGAAGATGAGGGGGAAGGGAATAGCACTAGGCCGGCTTAAGCTTGGCTCCGCAGATGGAGCACTTGCCTTCAGCTGTGATCTTAGGCTGCTCAGGTACCTCTTTACCGCATATACCGCACTTAGGCATTAGCGATCAAGATTTGGAGCAGAACGGCAACATATAAACCGCTTCTTGAACTGTACTCGCAAGTTCTTCAGTATAATTTACGATACATCAATTTTTAGATTAAATTGACATTTTAATTGGGTTTTTATGTTGCCCTTCCGGAATTCATTTCGGAATTGTGAAAGTAATGAATAAAAATACATACGTGATTGCAGCAGTAATTGTCGTTATACTAGGCATAGCCGGATATTATCTCTGGACATCAAGCCAGCCACCGGCAGAGGAGCTTCTCGACATCGTTGACACGGCTGTGGAGGCCGGATCCTTCACGACGCTGGTGACCGCCGTAGAGGCCGCCGACCTAGTCGACGCATTGAAGGGCGAAGGACCATTCACCGTCTTCGCCCCAACAGACGACGCCTTCGACGCCCTTCCCGAGGGAGTGCTGGACAGCCTACTGGCCAACACGACTGCCCTGGCGGACGTCCTGACCTACCACGTCGTAGCCGGCAAGTACATGGCGGCCGATGTGGTAGCCCTCACCTCTCTGACCACACTTCAGGGCAGCGACCTAATGATAGACACCACCGAAGGAGTTACGATCGACGGAGCGAACATAGTTCAGACCGACATCGAATGCAGCAACGGCATCATACACGTAATCGACGCCGTCATGATACCAGGAGAATAAAGATCTCCATAAAAATAGTTACCCTTTTTTTCTAATATTTTATAACGTGTAACATACATTTTTAATACAATGAAAAATTAATTTATACTATAAATTTGTTGCACAATCATAATTTCAGTACAACCTAAAATCAAACAGAAGAGAATGCTTGATCTATAACACTAGAATGAACAAGATGGAGGTTCTCATATTTCTATATTCAAGAGTTTTTCTACATCTGTATCCTCGATATCCCTAGGTTCGAGTATAACAAACCCGTCATCTGTTGCGAATATCGCTTTTCCATGAGCCCTGATGATAGGCATTATTATATCTGTATAACCGGTATCAATTATAATCTTTAAGTTATAAGCGCATACAGCCTCCATCGGTATCGCGAGAACTTTGTGTAGTGCGTATTCGTATCTCAACAGTTCTCTAACCATGTTCATCTTTAAAAAGCAGGCGAGTTCCCCTGAGGCTCTAAGACCGAGGCCTCTCTCCTTTAATTGCCCGTATAAATCATTCCATTTACCAATAATTCTAATTGGCTCTGCCTTTCCCTTATCGAAGTACCACTCGTCATGTCTCTTGATCAGGAGTAGATTGGATAATTCATCTATTGGGGTATCTATGTAAAACAATAATCCTTTCTCAAAGTTCTCTGGTGTCTCCTCATAACAGATGTATACGATTGCCCTATCTTTCAAGAGGCCATCAGTAAGATAGGGGTAAATGAAGGATCTCTTACTCTCAATAGTGTTATAGAATAAAACATAGTGATCGTGTGGTTTTATCTTATTAATTATGTTCAATGGGTCAGATAAAGCCATCAAATCACGCGTAATGCTATATATTTTTGGGTAATATTTATTTCTAACTAACTATATTCGAGCGTGCGATCAACGTAGCGCATACAACGAGAAAAAAAGGAGGGAGTCGGATCTCAGTCATCCCAGTCGTCGTCATCGTCGCGTGCGCGGTGTTCCAACGCTCTATATTGACAGGCCGTTCTTCTTCGAGATAAGAGACGACGGCCTACCTGGGAAGATATCGTGAGGCGGTGTCCATATACTCAATGGGGATACACTGATGACGCCGCCTTCCATCAATTCCCCCACGAGCCCATCCATGATACCGCTGCGCGCGCGCAAATAAGTGACAAAATAAGCTATCAACAACCATATAACTCGAATTGTCATATTCAGGTTATATAACACGCGCTTGCGCGCGCAAGTCAAGAAGTTTGGATAAGAGTTGAAGTGTGTATTAGATTGTGTATTACAAATATGAACTTACATATGGTGCATCGTTAAATCTGCATGAAAATTTCAATTAGGTTCGTAGCTATGCTCATTACAGTGGCGCTATACACATTTCGAGTTTTCCATGTGACTATAATCTTCAATGTCAAGCTAAGTATGTTTGAGACAGTCCAAGGTAGAGTTGACGCAATAAACATTTGGTAAGCAACTATCGAGATGAGTCCAAGCAGTATGCCATTCTCCTCATCTAGAAACATGTTGAATAAGAATCCATTGTAGAATAGGGTTTGAGCAAAAACTGAGAGGATCGATACAAGTAGAATCCATAAAACAAGTCCATCTAGCGTGTACTCGTTTATCCATTTTAATCCAAAAAGGGTGTTTGAGATTAGGAAAAGGGCTGTGTTGAATACAAGTCCTAGAAATGTGTATTTCACTGTCTGTTTGAGGTCGATGATTTTCAATCCAAGTTTCTCCAATGTTGTGTCATTTCTTAGTAGAATGTTAAGTAGTTGTGGGAAAACGATGAAGGTTAGTATACTTGTCAGGGTGTAATTGTATGTCAGAAAATTGTCGATGAGGGGTCTTTCTGGTATTTGGATTGGGAAGATTATTTGTAGGAGTCGCCCATGTAGTGTGAAGTATAATATTCCAGCAAGGAATAGGTGATAGGAAGTCTCGAAGAGTCTGGTTTTTCTATTGGAGCGTTTATTATAGATGGCTATCATCAATACAATCAAGCCAACTACGATTACGCCTAAGTTGACTCCGATTGGACCGAAATACTCACGCCAAATCATGAACGATTCACTTATTTCCGGGCAGAATAATGAGTCCATATTGAATATTCTTTGTGGTACACTCTTTTACGATGTAGTACAATCACTTACCAATATGATTAATAGAATAGACACCCCACTTTCCTCCGTGTAGAGGTTGAGGCGGATACGAGCGCAGACATCGTTCATCGTTCTGATGGTGCTCTCCGTATCGATACTCGGCCCGATGCTCAATGACGACGAGCATCCCCCGCAGGTGGGGCTGGTGGGCATCAGCGTTGGCTGGGCATCCATATACAGATCGCCGCTAGGACTAAGATCGGGGCTGCCTGGTCCCCCTGCCCTCATCAACTCCTCGACCCGACTTGCCATCTTCAATTATGTCACGAATAACCCTGGGGTTCACTTCAGGGGTATCTGTAAAGGTCTGGGGCTTCCTGTAGGCGTAGCCCAGTACCACCTGGCGCTCCTCGCTAACGCGGGCCTCCTCGCATCGTACAGGGATAAGAAGTACAAGAGATTCTTCGAGGCGGGCAGATACAGCCAGGAAGAGGTCGAGGTCATATCGGCCATGAGGGGCGGGACAGCGAGGGAGATCCTCCGAGCCCTCCTGGAGGGGCAGCCAACCCCCCACTGCGAGCTCGCCTCGACCGTCGAGGTTACCTCACAGGCCCTGACATGGCAGATGAAGCACCTGAGGGCCTCGGGCCTGATAGAGGCCGAGACTGACAGCAGGAAAGTGACATACACTATAAGCGGGGACTACCTCCCCACCGTCGCGAAGCTGATGGACGTCATCTCCTGAACACTCGCGCGCGGGGCTTTCTGAGCACCTTTTAGCTCATACATCAAACGGGAATCTTCGCAGACCTTCTTAGAAGGTATCAATCCCATCCGAATCACGGAACTGGTATTCCAGGGACCCAGCTTTCACCCTGCGCGCGAACATTTGATGATTGGAGATTGGTTAAGGTGATATTTTACCATAAAAACTTACAAACCAGCCTGCTTCGCCTAGAAAGGTTACAAACCTACCAAATGGAAACCAACCAACTTCTATGGGGATATCTTTTACAGCCATATCCTCACCAAGATAGTTAAAACGAGTTTCAGGACCACCCAGCTTCTCAACCACCTTATTAATAGCAAAATCGTCGGTAATCCAAGGAGCCCAAACTAACAGTAATAAAAATAAAACAAGGATAAGGATGATAGTCTTACTTCGTTTTCTAATTCTTACAATCACCTACATTGACTTCCTCCTACTACGATATACTCAGAAGCATCTAGCCAAACCTCAAAATAATGCCCAGGTCTTTTCGCTTGTACAAATCTAATGACCCAGCAAGGTCTAATCTCCCTAATCTCAGGTCTTTCCCACTTTAGCATCCTATCCCAGATACCTAGCCTATCCCATTCAACATCCGATTTGAGTGCGATATCCCAGTAAAAATTAGGTTCCCTCTCCTCATGCTTGATGTACAAGACCCTTCCAGTCTTGCGACCCACTCCATCGAGAAAATATCTGCCTATTTCGATGGCTTTTCTCTCATCTGGGTCACTCTTCCGCTAACGTCAATGCCTGATATGTAGTAATGCATGCAAGGACAATGGTTACCACGATTATGAGATTATGCTCCTCCATCTTACGTCTCTCGTTAAGACTCTGAAGCCGAGCCTTGGAACCGTAGCCTATTTTCAATAAATGTTAAACTGATATTTTATACCAAGCATTAGAACATCCACGCAATTGATTCTTGAGCCATAATCGTTGCGCGCATGAACCGATAATCTAATCTTATAATATCGGGGATAGTAACGCACGTTCGTAAGGTGATGCTCCTGAAATTACAGATTGAGGACGTTTCTAAATCGTACAAGGGGAGCGATTTCTACGCACTCCATGAAGTAACTCTAGATGTTGGTCCCGGGATTCTGGGTTTGCTCGGCCCCAACGGAGCGGGTAAATCCACATTGATGCGTATCATAGCTACAATCACTAAGCCCACTCGTGGAACAATAAAATGGAACGGAGTTGACACCGCCAAAGAACCGGATAAAATACGGAGTGTGTTGGGTTATCTCCCGCAGGACTTCGGCGTGTACCCAAATCTTAACGCGGATGAATTCCTACGTTACATGGCTGCTATCAAAGGAGTCGAACCCAGAGCCGCTAAGGAACGGATTGAGGATCTCTTGGCATTCGTCAACCTCCTTGAGGCACGCAAACGTCCTCTAGGAGACTACTCAGGAGGCATGAAGCAGAGGATCGGGATCGCCCAGGCCTTGATCAACGATCCCAAGATACTGATCGTAGACGAGCCTACTGTCGGGCTGGACACGGAAGGTCGGGTGCGCTTCAGGCATCTTCTAGCGGAGCTAGCCACTGACCGCGTCGTTATCCTCTCAACCCACATCGTCTCCGACATCGAGGCGACAGCCAACGACATCGCTATCATCGATAGGGGGCGTCTGCTGGTCCGGTTGCCCCCAGAGGAATTGCTCCTGTCGGTGCAAGGGAAGGTCTGGGACTGGGTCATCCCTAGCGCCGGGCTCGCCGACGCGAAGCAGAGGCACCTCATCAGCAGCGTAGTCCCCCATGGGGACGGCCTCCACACGCGGGTGGTCGCCGAGACAAGCCCAGCCGACGACGCGCGGCCATCCAGCTCACCCACCCTGGAAGAAGCATACCTCTACCGCATCTCGTCCCATCGAAGGGTGGGAGACGGATGAACAGGCTGCGAGCGCTCTTAGTCCTAATACAGGCTGGTTACCTGAACAAGGTCCGAACCTACCGCTTTCTCATAGTCTTAGGCCTCACAATCATCGCTGGATACGTCTTCGTACCCGCCCCGACCGCCAACTACGTAACCCTCGGATGGGGCTCATCCACCACCTTCTACAGAGGAACCTATGACAGTGCCTGGATCGGCGCCATGGTCGCCCTGCTGACGAGTAGCTTCCTAAGCCTGACAGGATTCTATGTCGTCAACGACTCAGTCAGACGCGACGAGGAGACACGGGTAGGGCAGATCATCGCAACCACACCCCTCAGTAACTCGGTCTACACGCTGGGCAACACCCTCTCCAATTTCATGGTCCTCTCGACGATGAACGCTATCATATTCCTGACGTCGATAGGGATGCAGCTCGTCCGGGGGGAAGACCTAACCATCAACCTGTGGGCGATGATAGCCCCATTCGTTGGGCTCGTACTGCCACTCATGTTCCTTGTCTCCGCTGTTGCCGTCATGTTCGAGACACGGCCAAGGTTGAAGGGAGGAGCCGGGAACGTCGCATACGTATTCATCTGGATGTTCAGTCTCCCCATCCTGTCTGAGAGCATCGACTTGTTCGGAATCAACGCGATCCTGTCAAGCATGAGCGCAGCGGGCCTTGCCAGGTATCCCGAGCTTGCACATAACTCCTTCATACTGGGATATGGATGGGGCTTCCCCGTAGGACGGGCTCTCGCGACTTTCACTTGGCAGGGCATACAGTGGACGAGCCAACTTCTCCAGACCCGCCTCCTGCTAGTGGGCGCTGCAACGGGGATCTCTCTGCTCTCCTCCGTGGGCTTCAGCCGTTTTGATCCCGCACGTGAAGGCCGGAAGGCTCACGAAGCACCGTTGGACATACTCGACGTCAAAGAAGCTGACATACCCCCCGTCATTCAATCAATGCAGGTCCAGTTGAGGCCGCTGCATGATAAAGAGTCCCATTTCCTATTCAGGTCTATGCTGTTAGCTGAATGTCGTTTAATACTTGGGGAGTCGAGGGATCTACCCTTCTTAGGGATGTACGGATCCTCAGTCGCAGGAGCGTTGATCATCATGGGCCTTTTCCTCCCCCTCGAACAGGCCCGGGGGATGATGCTTCCTCTCGCCTGGCTCCTGCCAGTGCTGATATGGTCGAAACTTGGCACCCGCGAGGTTCGCTATCGGACAGATCAACTTGTATTCTCCTCCGCGAAGGCCCTCCAACGCCAACTACCAGCGGTGTGGATGGCGGGGGTACTCTTGGCGTTAGTCACTGGAGGCGGGGTCGCGGTGAACATGGCACTCAAAGGCGAGTGGCCTGGGGTGATAGCATGGGGTGTAGGAGCATTGTTCATTCCCTCATTGGCGCTCTGTCTGGGGATCTGGACGGGCTCCAGCAAGTCATTTGAATTCATCTACTCCCTGCTCTGGTACATCGGGCCAATCAACCAGGTAGAAGCCCTCGACTTCATGGGGGCTGTGCCCGAATCTGTGAAGGCGGGGATCTGGCAGTACTACCTCTTCATCTCCCTAGCCCTCATCATACTGGCTTTCATCGGAAGGAGATGGCAGATTCAGAGAGGGTAATGGGACCCCAGCGAACTCGCTGAACAGAGAGAAGTTGAGAGACTTCACACGCGCAGACTTTCTTTTTGTGGATCCCTCTCACCCACGGGTCTCCATATGGTATATGTACCCCAGACAGGCTTAGATCCGTGTTTCTTTTAGGAAGCGTGGGTGCCCGCTCGATATAGTGTAGTCAAATATGGAGTATTGCCTACACTATAT
>Ga0209635_10004509_pt1 | contig 10934 bp, 10 predicted proteins | sample DeeMarSWOR230_32_FD_187463 | JGI IMG/M metagenome (GOLD analysis project Ga0209635, IMG submission 187463) | Marine sediment microbial communities from White Oak River estuary, North Carolina - WOR-2-30_32 (SPAdes) (version 2) | ecosystem: Environmental > Aquatic > Marine > Intertidal zone >...
CCTCTCTTTAGCAAGGCTGGCGACGGGCACCGAGTCAGCCCCGGCGTTGCTCATCGCTTTAACCACTGAACTAAGTTGTCCCTTACCGCCGTCGATAAGAACCAGGTCGGGCATTATTGCCCAGCTACTCGGTTCGGTGGCGTCTCTTTTGATATGACCGAAGCGGCGCTGGATTACCTCCTGAAGCATAGCATAGTCATCGGCAGAAGGTATCGTTTTAATCTTAAAGCGACGGTAGTGGACTGGTTTGGGCTTGCCCTTCTCGAAGACCACCATACTGCCCACGGCGGCTTTGCCCTGTATGTTTGATATGTCATAGCCTTCCATCCGCAGCGGCAGGCGGGGCAGGTTGAGCTCCCTCTTTATTTCCTCCATTGCGTTATCTAGTGCTTTCGGCGCCGATAGCTGTTTTATCCTTTGCTGTAGTAGCGATTGCCTGGCGTTTTCGGCGACGGTATCAATAAGCTGTTTCTTGTTGCCTCGGCGCGGCATCTGCAGGCGTACGCGGCTGCCCCGCTTGCTATGCAACCAGCCTTCAATAATGGCTTTATCTTCAACCGGGTGCTGGAGAAGTATTAACGGCGGGATATAAGCGGCTGAATCGTAGAACTGCTTGACGAAGCTGGTCATTATCTGCTTTTCTTCTTCCGAGTGGGTGCCCTGCAGGGTAAATCCCTCCCGCCCGATTACCTTGCTGCTGCGGATAAAAAAGACCTGAACGCAGGCATAGTCTTTCTCGCGGGCAAAGGCAATAACGTCCTGCTCGCCGCTGACGGTAGTGGCTATCTTCTGCCAGGCGATAATCTCCCTAACTGCCTGAATCTGGTCTCTTAATGTGGCTGCCTTCTCGTATTCTAGGGCGGCAACAGCCTGCCGCATCTTCTTATTGAGTTCGCGGACTACCATTTCCTGCCTGCCTTCAAGGAAGAGAATGAGCTGGTTTATCATTTCGGCGTATTCCTCTCTGGTGACAGCCCCGATGCACGGCCCGGAGCACTTTTTGATATCATATTCTAGGCAGGGACGGGGCAGGGGGGTGGTTAAATCTTTGGCGCAGGTACGGAAGGGGAAGATATTCTTGACCACCTTTAGTGCTTGGCGTACTGACCTGGCACTGGCGAAGGGGCCGAAGTATCGCCCGCCATTATTTTCCAGTCGGCGGGTAATCTGCACCCTAGGCCAGTCCTCGCCGGTATCTATCTTGAGGTAGGGGAAGTTCTTATCGTCTTTAAGGCGGACGTTGTAGTAAGGGCGGTGCCGTTTTATCAGGTTAAGCTCTAGGATAAGCGCTTCCTGCTCCGAGCCGGTAATAAAGAAATCGACATCGGCTACCCGGGCGGTCATACGTTCGGTTTTGGCTGTGGACTTCTGTCCGGGGCTGAAGTAAGAACTTACCCGGTGCCTGAGGTTAGACGCCTTGCCAATATACAGGATTTTACCCTGGGCATCTCTCATAAGATAAACGCCGGGATTGGTCGGCAGTTGCTTGACGAGATCTAATATATGGTTCTCAGTCACTTTTAACCTAAAACGCTGTCAATTGTATTTTAGCATAGCCAGCATAACGGGCAAAGCATATAAGGATTTATAGATTTCTTGGCAAAAATAGTATATAGTGCTAGGATATAATATAGGAGCATATATTTGAAGATCTTTTGCAGGAGGTGACTGGCGGTGAAAAGCCTGCCTGTTGGGGTGAGGGTATTATCTGTAGCTCTGGCGCTGATGCTCCTGGCTGTAAGTGGTTGCCAGCTTAATAACGATATGGAAAAAGATAGTAATCTGGAGACGGTGGAAATAAGGGAATACGAGGGCATTGACCTTTCCTCTGCAGACGCCTTCCGGGAGAATTCCATAAAGGGGCCTCAGGCTATAGATATAGAGAGCTATAATCTGAGTATAACCGGTCTGTGCCAGGAGCCGAAGAGCTATACCTACGATAAGGTTATCGGTGACTATACCAACTATAAAAAGGTCTCAACATTACACTGTGTCGAGGGCTGGAGTGTCACCATTCTCTGGGAAGGTGTGCTGGTGCGGGAGTTGATAGAACAGTCAAACCCGTTGTCGGAAGCCAAAGTGGTCATCTTCCATGCTTACGACGGCTACACAACCTCTTTCCCTATAGAGTATATAATGGACAACGATATTATCTTAGCCCATAAAATGAATGGGCTAATCCTTCCGGCGGAGAGGGGCTTTCCCTTCCAGCTGGTGGCGGAGAGCAAGTGGGGTTACAAGTGGATAAAATGGGTAACGAAGATAGAGCTGTCCGACGATGTTGATTATGAGGGTTACTGGGAAAGCAAGGGATACTCGAATACAGGAGACCTGGATGAAAGCTTCTATGATTAGGTACCAAGGAGTAGTAAAGCCATTATTAAAGGAGATAAGTAGCCACTTTGCCTCCGGTCTATTTAATTAACACTTTAGTTATGTTAAAATAGAGTGTAACTATACGACAACCGGGAGGCGTATTGCGACAGGATATAAACAGCTTTCTGAACTACCTCACCGTTGAGAGGGGCTTCTCCAAAAACACGGTGGACGCCTATCGCAACGACTTGTGCCAGCTTCAGGAATTCGCTGAGGCGGAGATTGCCAAACGCAATGTTGCGCCGTCCTGGGCTGATTTCAGCCGGCAGGACATGCTAAGCTACCTGCTCAACCTCAAGGATAGGGGCTATGTCGTCACTACGATTGCCCGCAAGGTAGCTGCCACCAAGTCTTTCTTTAGTTTCCTGCTATCCGAAGGCAAGATAAGGGAAAATCCGACGGAGAATGTAACCTCGCCGAAGGTGGGCAAACCGCTGCCCGATGCCATTTCAATCAGCCAGGTTCGTCAGCTACTGGCTCAGCCGGCTGAAAAGAAGACCCCGGATGCCAAAAGAGATAGGGCGATGCTGGAGCTCTTATATGCCAGCGGTATGAGGGTCAGCGAGCTGGTATCCCTGAACCTGAATGACGTGGACACTGAGGGCGGTTACGTGCGCTGCTTCGGCAAGGGTAGTAAGGAGCGGATGGTTCCCATTTATCCCCAGGCGGCACAGACGGTTGAGGAGTATATCAAAGAGGTCCGTCCGAAGCTGGTGCGTAGCGATGAGGAAAAAGCATTATTTGTTAACCAGCGCGGCGACCGTCTTACCCGGCAGGGCTTATGGCAGATACTAAAGGCTTATGCCAAATCAGCCGGACTGGGAAAGAAGGTCACACCCCATACCTTAAGACATAGCTTTGCCACTCATATGCTGAGCGGCGGTGCCGACTTGAGGTCGGTGCAGGAGCTCCTGGGACACGCCAACATATCGACGACACAGATTTATACCCATCTTACCTCGGAGCATATCCGCAATACCTATAATAAAGCCCACCCCAGAGCCAAGCAGTCGGAATAGAAGGGCTTTTACTATTTAGGGAGGTTCGGAATGTCGGGCAAATCACGACGCGGCAGGGGGAAGGGCTCATCGCAGAGTAAAAAGAAAAGAAGCGGCCGAAGAAGCCAGCAGTTTGCGGTTGCCCGTCCGCAAGCGGTTGCCCAGAGTGATATACCGACCATCGTTTCTCCCGAAGTGACGGCTCCGTCGTCAAGTATAGCGGCTACGGTACCAGCTGGACTCGATTACCCAAACCTGCCTTACGAGTTACGGAGAATCGGCATTCTGGCCGGGGCGATACTAGTCACCCTCATTATACTGGCATTGCTCTTGAGTTAAACCGCTCGAGATAGGTAATCGTAATGAACTTTAAAGCGGCGAGAGCCGATTTGATTGATTATCTAAGAACTAAGATAGAAGACGAGCGGGTGCTTGAGGCGATGTTGCGTGTACCGCGGGAGCGATTCGTGCCGCTTGGGGAGAAGCACCTGGCTTATGAGGATAGGCCGCTACCTATCGGTATAGGACAGACGATATCTCAACCGTATATCGTGGCGTTGATGACCTCGTTACTGGGGCTTACTGGCAGGGAAAAGGTGCTGGAGGTAGGCACCGGCAGTGGCTATCAGGCGGCTATTCTGGCGGAGCTAGCCCAGCTGGTGGTTACGGTGGAGCGGTTGCCGGGACTGGCCGAAGTGGCCAAGAAGACGCTGGACAACCTGGGCTATAAGAATATAAAGGTGAGGCTTGCCGAGCCGGCGATAGGCTGGCAGCTTGATGCCCCCTACGATGCTATTATGGTTACCGCCGGGGCGCCCAAAGTGCCGGACAGCCTCCTTTCCCAGCTGGCAATAGGCGGGCGGATGGTAATACCGGTGGGGCATCGTTATGAGCAGGACCTGTATAAGATTACAAGAGGCCGGGATAAGAATAAAGTCGAGAACTTAGGCGGTTGTCGCTTCGTCTCCCTCATTGGTGAGGATGCTTGGGATAGCGAGTGACCAGGTTCCCTAGAAACGTTATCGACGATAGAATTGCCGGCGCTGGCGGCTATCATAAAATCGCATTTTAATCCTTTATCTTTAACTGTCGCTATGTTTACTTGAGGCTTTGCCGACTATTCTTTATAATAGGTCAAATAAGAAATGCAGGTGATTAGATGAAACAGTTCCAGCCAGAGAATATCCGCAATATCGTATTGCTATCCCACAGCGGTGCCGGTAAGACTTCGCTCGCAGAGGCAATACTTTTCAACGCCGGGGCGATTTCCCGGCTGGGGAAGGTTGATGTCGGCAACACTGCCTCTGATTACGACCCGGACGAGATAAAGCGTAAGATCAGCATAAACCTGACGCTGCTCCCCTGCCAGTGGCAGGATAAAAAGATAAACCTGATTGATACCCCCGGCTATTCCGACTTTGCCGGCGAGGTCAGGGCGGCGGTCAGGGTGTGTGAAAGCGTCGTGATTGTGGTTTCGGCGGCGGCCGGTGTCGAGGTCGGCACCGAGCAGTTATGGGATTATAGCGAAGAAGCCAAGCTGGCTCGACTTATTTTCATCAATAAGATGGACCGTGAAAACGCCAACTTCTATAAGACCGTGGAACAGGTTCAGTCCAGGTTCGGCACAAAATGTCTGCCCCTGCAGATACCCATCGGTGCCCAGAAGGACTTCAAGGGCATAGTCGACCTGCTGTCCCTGAAGTGCTATCTCGGCGATAAGGCTGAAGAAGCGGAGATACCGTCTTCGCTTCAGGAGCAGGTGAGCTCCTTCCGCGAGAAGATGATAGAGACCATAGCCGAGATTGACGATACCCTGATTGAGAAATACCTCGGTGGCGAGGAGTTGAGCCCCGAAGAGCTGAAAGCAGGTCTGCAGCAGGCGGTGAGAAGCGGTAAGATAGTCCCGGTGATGACTGGCTCGGCATTGCAGAATACTGGTATCAGCCAGTTGCTGGATGCCATAAATAACTATCTGCCATCGCCCACGCAGAAAGAGGTGGTCACCGAGGATGGGGAAGCGATAGAGATGAGCCCCGAAGCACCTCTGGCGGCTCTGGTATTCAAGACCAGCGCCGACCCTTATGTCGGCAAGCTGACCTACTTCCGGGTCTTCTCCGGAGCTATCGATAGTAATTGTCAGGTGTGGAATGCAACCCAGGGTGATACCGAGCGTATCGGGCAGATATTCACTCTGCGAGGCAAGACCCAGGAGCCGGTGGACAGGGTCGGGGTAGGGGATATCGGGGTGGTAGCCAAGCTGGGCATAACCAACACCGGTGATACGCTAAGCAGCCAGAACAAGCCGTTGAAGCTGGCGCCGACGACATTCCCGGAGCCAGTTTTCAGCGTGGCGGTACACCCCAAGACCAAAGCCGACCTGGACAAGCTGGGGACTGCCTTAACCCGTCTTACCGAGGAGGATCTGACGCTTCGGGTAAGCCGTGATGCCGATACCGGTGAGACCATATTATCCGGGCTGGGTGATACGCAGCTTGAGGTCGCCGCTGAGAAGATGCAACGCAAGTTCGGTGTCGGTGTTGACCTGAAAACGCCAAAAGTGCCATACAAGGAGACCATTACCCAGCCGGCAAAGGCGGAATACAAGCATAAGAAGCAGACCGGGGGTCACGGGCAGTACGGGCATGTGTTGCTGGAGCTGGAGCTATTGCCCCGCGGCAGTGGCAACGAGTTTGCCAATCGGATAGTGGGTGGGGCTATACCCAGGAATTATATCCCAGCGGTGGAGAAGGGGGTCAACGAAGCGATTAAAGAGGGGGTGCTGGCTGGCTACCCGGTTATTGATATAAAGGCGACGGTCTATGATGGCAGTTTCCACCCGGTGGACTCATCGGAGATATGCTTTAAGATTGCCGGCGCCGGAGCCTTTAAGAGGGGACTGTCTGAAGGGCAACCTATTTTACTAGAGCCGATAGTCAACATAAAAGTGACGGTTCCCAGCGAGTTCACCGGGGATATCATCGGTGACCTGAACACCAAGCGAGCCCGGGTGCAGGGTATGAACCCGGAAGATAGCTATAACGTCATTGAAGCCCAGGTACCGCTGGCGGAAGTGTTACGCTATGCCATTGACCTCAAGTCAATAACCCAGGGGCGGGGGAGATATACTACCGAGTTCAGCCACTACGAGGAAGTGCCGGCACATATCTCGCAAAAGATAATTGCCGAGAGGCAGGCGGAAAAAGAATAGAAGAATATCGGGCAAAAGATAGTGAATGCTCTAAAGAGGAGGTAGATAGAGGTGGAGATTAGCGCTCGCAATAAGCTCCCCGGGGTGGTCAAGGCAATGAGGAGCGGGGCTATTCTGGCTGAGGTTACCATTGGCGTGGGCGACAACGAGGTTACCGCTATCATCACCAAGGGTTCCGCCGAACACCTTGACCTCAAGGTGGGCGACAAGGTCTTTGCCATCGTCAAGGCTACCGAAGTGATGGTTGGCAAATAGGGCTAAGGCTTTCCGGATATAAGATCTTTTATTCTTTCGGTGAAAGCCGGTAATACCTTTTTCCAGTCACCGACTATGCCGTAGTGGGCAGCCCTGAAGATATTTGCCTCCGGGTCCTTGTTTATGGCGACGATGTTTTTGGCTCCGGAGCAACCGCTGGTGTGCTGGCTGGAGCCGGAAATGGCTACCGCCAGATAGAGGTCGGGGGCGACAATCTTACCGGTGAGCCCTATCTGGGCCGAGCTGGCAATCCAGCCGTTGTCGCAGGGTGGCCTGGTGGCACCGACGGCTCCATTAAATAGATTGGCCAGTTCTTCCAGTTGCTTGAAGCCATCGGCACTGCCGATACCACGTCCCCCGGCAACCACCACTGCAGCATCCTCCAGCCTGATACCCTCCTCTACTTGGTATACCCTTTCTAAAAACTTTACCTTTGGTGGCTCCAGCTTGGCATCAATAGCAATTACTTCCCCCTGCCTTGAGGTATCTGGTTCTGCTGGTGGGTATGCCTTAGCCCTGACGGTGGCTATCTGGGGGTAGCAGTCGCTGGTGAAGGTAGCCAGGGCATTCCCTCCGTAGACAGGCCTTGTCTGCAATAGTTGTCTGGAGTTAGGCTCAATCGCCAGCTCGATACAGTCCGTGGTGGCTGTCGTTCCCAACCGGAAAGCCAGGCTGGGTGCCAGGTCGCGGCCGATAGCGGTATGACCTATAAGTATAATCCGGGGCATTATCTGCTTTGCCGCGCCTTCCATAGCCTGCGTATATGAGCCGTTTACGTAGTCCTTTAGCAACGGATTATGAATTGTATATACCCTGTCGGCACCGAAGGAGATGGCTAACTGCGCCAGATTGGTTATACCGTTGCCTAGGAGAATAGTGTGTAAATCCTCACTTAAATCGTCAGCCAGTTTTCGACCGCAACCGATAAGCTCCACAGTAGCTGTTGATAGCTTATCATCGGCAGCCTCGGCTAATACCAGAACGCCTTTATATTCCGCCACTTTATCTTACCTTTCCTGATTCATTATCAGAGCAGCTTTTCCTGCCTTAACCTCTCAACCAGATTGACCGCTACCTCTTCTGGGGTATCGCCGTCTATAATCTGGCAGCTGCACTCGCGCTCCGGCTGGAAGAGCCTGACCACCTGGCAGCGACGCCCGGCAACACCGACCTGCGATGGCTCAAGTCCGATGTCGGTTGGCTGCCAGATAGTCGGCTCCGTCTTTTTAGATGCCATGATGCCCCTGATAGTCGGGTAGCGGGGTTCGCCAATCTCGTTGCTGACTGTAATAACTGCTGGCAGTGGCGTTTCTATGACTTCGTAACCGTCGGTGGTCACTCTTTCCACTCTGGCACTGCCATCAGAGATGTCTATCTGGCGCGCCAGGGTTATAACCGGAAGACCGAGAAACTCGGCGATGCCGGAGCCCACCTGCCCGGCATCGCAGTCGGCAGACTGGCGGCCGCAGAGGATAAGGCCATAATCACCTATCTTTCTTATCGCCGCCGCCAGGGCATAGGCTGTTGACCAGCTATCGCCGTTGGTAAAAGACTCATCCTCCAGTAAAACCAGCTCGTCGGCTCCCATTGCCAGTGGTTTCTTAATTATCTCTCTTAGCAAGCCTGCTCCCAGGCTTATAACTGTTACTTGGCCACCATGTATATCTTTGAGCTTAAGAGCAGCCTCCACAGCATACTCGCTGTAGGGATCAAGCACGGGTAGGATATCCGCCGGTGGCACTACTTTGTTGGCGACGGTATCTATCTTAAAGCTGGACGGTGGGGCTTCGGGGTCGATGATCTGTTTGGTACAGACAATGGTATTCATTGTAAATTTTTTATCCTCTGTAAAGCCTTTCTAATTCGGCAGTGTCATGCTCACCACGCGGTCGATACCGGCAAGGTCGGAGATTACCTCCACCGTGGCGGTAGGGAAAAGACGACTTAGAAGGCCGGTTATCGCCTCGCTTTGACCCAGCCCTATCTCTAGAAGCAGGCAGCCGCCGGGGTTGAGCTTTCCTTCTATCTGGTAGAGCAAACGCCGTATCTTATCCAGCCCGCCGGCGCCTCCATCTAGGGCCGACAGCGGCTCGGGGCAGCGGGCGGCTATGTCAGATAGCTTGACATAAGGTAGGTTGGCAACGATGAAGTCTGCCGGCTCGGGCAGCGGTTCCAGCATATCTCCATAAAGAAGGTGGACTCTTTCGGCGACTCTGTGTTTATGGCAGTTTGCTCTGGCTACCTCAAGGGCGGCGGCCGATATATCGGTAGCATAAATACTGGCTTGCGGTAGGTTTACTGCTAGGCTGACGGCAATGGCGCCACAGCCGGTGCCAATATCGGCGATAACCGGCGTCCTGTGGTTGATAACCAGAGCAAGCGTCTTTTCTACTAGCAGCTCGCTTTCCGGCCTGGGGATGAGGACGCCGGGGCCAACGATAAAATCGAGACCATAGAATTCGCGTCGACCGATAATATAGGCGGAAGGTTCGCCATCAAGGCGGCGCCTGACCATTCGCCAGAAGGCAGTTTCCTGCTCTGGGTCAATATTATGTCCAAGGTCGGAAAAAAGCCGGGCTCGGCTTAGTCCTAGAGCTTGCCTTAGCAGCAGTTCGCCTTCAAGCGAGGCATCATCGATATGGCCGGCGTTAAGGAGTTTGCGAGCGTAGTTAAGCGTTTCTTTAACAGTCATACCGCCTGCGTCTCTAACTGTTTTGCTTGCTCTCTGGTAGCCACGGCATCGATGAGCTCGTCGAGCTCACCTTCCATAATGCGGGGTAGGTTGCGCAGCGTCAGGCTGATGCGGTGGTCGGTAATTCGGTCCTGGGGATAATTGTAGGTTCTTATCTTCTCGACGCGTTCGCCACTGCCCACCTGCGAGCGGCGCTGTTCAGTTATCTCGCCTTCCTGCTTGCTCCGCTCGATGTCAAAGAGACGGGCTCGCAGCACTGACATAGCTTTGGTCTTGTTCCTCAGTTGTGAGCGCTCATCCTGGCAGACAGTAACGATGCTGGTGGGTATGTGGGTTATACGTACTGCAGTGGCTACCTTGTTAACGTTCTGGCCACCGGCGCCACCGCTGTGGAAGATGTCTATCCGGAGGTCGTTGGGATTGATATCGACATCAACATCTTTGGCTTCGGGGAGAACAGCGACAGTAGCCGTCGAGGTATGTATCCTGCCTGACGACTCGGTAGTGGGTACTCGCTGCACGCGGTGGACACCCCTTTCATACTTTAGGCGGCTGAAGGCGCCCTTGCCCTTGACCTCAAATATTATCTCTCTAATACCGCCAATGGGAGTCTCGTTAACGTCTATGACATCTATCGCCCAGTTCCTGGCCTGCGCGTAGCGGCTGTACATACGGAACAGGTCGGCGGCAAACAGCCCGGCTTCCTCGCCACCGGTGCCGGCTCGTATCTCCATAATTATATCGCGTTCGTCGTTGGCATCTTTGGGTAGCAGGGCTAGCTTAAGCTCCTGAAGCTGGTTTTCTACCTGTGATTCAAGGCTTGCTATTTCCTGGGCGACCAGAGACTTCATTTCCTCATCCAGTTCTTCAGACAGCATGGCCTTTGTCTTTTCCAGAGTCCTGGCCGTGTTCTTGTACTGCCTATATTTGGATGCGATGTCTTCCAGCCCAGCCTTTTCCTGAGCTAGCGATTGCAACTGCTTCGGGTCGGATGCTACCTCGGGTTGGGATATCTGGTTTTCCAACTCGTTATAGCGTTTCTCTATTTTTTCTAGCCGCTTTAGCATGATCATTCCTTCCTTGCCACCTTAATTATAGCATAAGCTATGACGGAGTCTCATATGCGGAAGGTAGTGTGTCAGGGGTATGCTTTATATGGAATGATGAAACTGGCATGATTTTCACTAGCGGATATTTAGCCGACAGAAGTACCGGGCTGAATGCGGCTATCAGTTGCCATATGGTAATCCTTGGCTACTGTTACATTGTCTGATATAACCGAGCCTTCGACGGTGCTGCCGGCTCCCAAACGGCAGTCGTTGGCGATGAAGGAGCGTCTGACGGCGGCTCCAGCCTCTATGGTAACTTGGTGCCAGATGATGGAGTCCTCGACTGTGGCTCCCTC
>Ga0209635_10004510_pt1 | contig 10933 bp, 13 predicted proteins | sample DeeMarSWOR230_32_FD_187463 | JGI IMG/M metagenome (GOLD analysis project Ga0209635, IMG submission 187463) | Marine sediment microbial communities from White Oak River estuary, North Carolina - WOR-2-30_32 (SPAdes) (version 2) | ecosystem: Environmental > Aquatic > Marine > Intertidal zone >...
TATACAGCCAGAGCTCGTACATAGGAAATCAACATTGTACTATCCGGAATGGCAGGTACTGATCGGAGAGTATGGAATCTATATTGACCAGGATGGGACAGTAACCTACATAATCTTCAAATGATAACACACTATAACCTTCCTCTTTCTTTTTAGAGTTCCTCTTTCACAGTTTCAAAGCAGGCAAAGGTTACGGTTTTTCCAACACCTTTAAGTTGTCTTAGCTTGTCTACAACTAATTTTCCAATATCTTCTAAAGAGTTTTCTCTTACTTTTAAAAGTAGATCATATTCGCCAGATATGATATGAACTTCATATACCCCAGGTAATTTTGCGATACGTTTTGCAAGTTCTCTTTGAGAGACATCGGGATTAGGGAGAAACGAGACGAAAATAAATACTTCTGAGGAGAATCCAATTTTTTTATAATCAATAGTCACATTAAATGATTTTATTATACCCCTTTCCACCATCTTATTTATCCTATCATGAACTGTTACTCGGGGTATTTTAACACTAGTTGCAATAGCTTTTGTCGATTTTCTGGAATTTTTTTTCAGTTCATTTAATATAATTTCGTCTTTTTTATCAAACATAATTGACATTATGTCGATTATAATATATATAATTTACTTTTATATCGAATTATTGTCAATAATATCAACATAATGTTTATATAGCATATTTTACAACTTTATAAACATGAAAAAAGGCAACCTCACAAAAACAAAAGCAATATTAAAAATTCAAAGTGAGATAAGAAGAGTACTTGGCGAAGAACTAAGAAATAAAGATTTCATTGAAATTTCACCCGTTATACTATCCCCAATAACAGATCCATTAAATCATCCAACATCACCTGCCAATATTAACTGCTACGGCAACACTTACAGTTTAACTCAAAGTATGATCTTTCACAAACAGTTAGCACTACAAAACTTAGAAAAAATATTTGTTTTCTCACCCAACGTTCGTATTGAACCACCAGACAGAAAGCATACCGGACGTCATTTATTTGAATTTACACAACTTGATCTAGAAGTAAAGGATGCGAAAAGAGAAGAAGTAATGAAATTATGTGAGGAAATAATTGCAGCTTTAATTAAATCAGTAAAAATGACTTGTAAAAAAGAACTAGATAAGCTAGGTAGGGGACTAAAAATACCAAAGGTACCATTTAAACAAATTAAGTATATAGATGCATATAAGCAGTTCGGAAAGGATTTTGAAACTGCTATTTCTAAAGCCCATAAAGAACCGGTATGGATAATTGATATTTCATTAGAAAGCAGAGAATTTTACGATCGAGAGGATTCTAAGAATCCAGGTTATTTAAGGGATATGGACCTCATTTACCCAGAAGGATATGGCGAAGCCCTTTCTGGTGGAGAACGAGAGTATGAGTACGAAAGGATAAAACAAAGGATCCTGAAAAAAGGACAAGAACTCTCTCAGTTTAAGGACTATTTACAATTAGCAAAGAATGATCTGCCACCATCTGCAGGGTTTGGTATTGGAATCGAAAGATTAACAAGATATATCTGTGGACTGAAAAGAATTGAAGAAGCATCACTATTCCCTAAGATACCTGGAAAAGTGTGCATTTAAGTTTCGCTATCTAGTGTCCACTGAATGTTTCCTTCCTCGTCAACGTATCCTTCTTTAACAAGGATCCATTCTGCGTAGGTAGGTGCCACCTGAGGTTGAGCGTAAATCCTAAGACTTCTATTGCTTAGATAATCATCGTCATCTATTTTTAAGTGAGCACGCCAATGAGTCTCAATAGGATTTATAAAGGATAACCCTGCATTGTTTTGGATTAATTGATCTGTTATTTCTTCACTATAATTCCAGCCCTCGAGCCCATATTCAATTGTTTCTTCAACTATTCCTTCTGTTCCTGGAGGTTCAAAGAATGGTTCTTCTATAACGCTAGCCTCAGTCTGGAATGTTGGTAAATAAATATGTACCCAATCATTTTGATCATAGGGGGGACCATTACTTCCGTCCGAATAATCTACCAACTTGGGGTTGTGCATATGATAGTAATTCATGACACTATAGTAGTTACCCCATGTCTCATCAAAGTGTTGTTTTGCAGCTTTACCCCCAGAGTAGGTACGATTATCGCATCCTTCGAAAGTCCATGGAGTTATCCCTAAGGTATGTCCTATTTCATGCATTATGGTAGAGGCAAGTGATATTCTCCATGTTCTAGGGGTATATGCTTTCTTTGGGCCAAATGGATTAATCATTCTTTTCAAACTGGCTCCCACTGAAAGTGTATCATATCGGTTGAATTCTGAAGGATGACAAAATCCACTAGAATGAGCTACTACTAAATACCTGAATATGCCCTTCCTCTCATCAGCGAAATGATTGTTATAAAATTGTAACATCATTCCTGAATCTTGTGAGATCACTTCATAGTGGGGTAATAGTTCACCGCCACCATTAATTGGTCCGCCTGGCCAACCATAATCAAAATACATATTGATTCGATGTTGACTGAAAAGCTCGATAGCAATCTGTTGTGATTCTTCCCAACAGACATGCGCGGGATCAAAAAGACCTCCACGAACCATACCATCTGCCTCGATATAGATATCTTGTGAAAATGGGTTTGCACACCATTTAGCCATTTGATATTCTTCGATATTTTCTATTCCATCAATATCTGGATCAAGGTTTTCATGATCGTCCCATATATGTGGATCATAACCCCATTTCCATTCCCATACAGTTGGAACACCATCTCCATCAGGATCACGATTTGAATCATCAACTTTCGGATCTGTGTGGAGAACATTTACTTCTGTCCAGTATGGGATACTGTCACCATCATAATCGGTCTGATAAAGATTGAACCATATTTCGAAATATTCTCCCAGATAATGACCATATCCATCTTCATCCATAAAGTAGTCATCACCGCTCCATTGACCTGTTCGATAATCATATGTCACTTGGATTTTATCCCGTTCAATATCCTGTGATCTACGACCTAGTAGCCCTTTTTTCTGACGTTCCATAATAGTAAGCGTAACACTTGAGGTCTCCTGTTCTTCTTCAACATTTCTCACGATTTTGTTTTCTTGAAACATAGTGTCCCAAGTTTTGAACAAGGTTTCACTGCCACCACCGCTTGCTTGCACGTCCTTACTTACATATTCTAAATCATCCATATTACTGATAAAATAGAACATGGGTTTATTTCTCCAGGAGATGCCTCGTTTCAATATTTTATCAAGCAAGCCTCGATGACGAATACGAATAATCTCTAGAATCAATCCTTGATTTGTCAGAGGGCTTATCCGATCGTCTGGTTCAAATTCTACAGGTTCCTCTGTTACTATTTCTTCTTTGGTAAAAAATTCAAAATATACAAAAACACTGGAGACAACTAAACATCCTATTACTAAAAGCGAGATGCCTAGTATCAATCTTTGCCTGTATCGAAGGTACATTAATTAGCTGTCCCCCAGTATATGGAATAATATGGTTTGCAATTTATATAAAACTATCGTCCAAAAATATAAAATTTTATGATTATTAATTATATCTGTTGATGTTCCGAGATAGAGCTGACAAGGTAAACCAGTATTTCATTGAGTTTTGTATCAACACCGTGTTTTTTTCCAATATTAACTAATTTTCCATTTATAGAATCTATTTCTGTTTTCTTACCTTTTCTGATGCTTTGAAGCATTGACGAATAGTTATCAGACGTGTCTCTAATGACATCTTTAGTTTTTTGAATCATGGATTTATCTGAAAGGTTTATTCCTTTGGAACGAGCAATATTTGTAGATTCGCGACAAATGCTTGCTAAAATATTTTCCAATATTGGATTCTCTAAAAGATAACCATTTTTACATCGAAAAAAGGATGTTAAAGGATTAATACTTGAGTTTACTATTCCCTTAATCCAAATTTCTTTGGTTATATCGCTACTGACCTTTGTTTCAATGTCCGCCTCATTAAATTTATCTGCAATGTCACAAATGCGTTTTGATTTTTTCCCGTTTAATTCTCCCAAAATAGTCTCTCCAAATCCTGTATGTCTGATAACGCCTGGTTTAGAAAATAAAGCACCATGGGTAGTTATACCCGCAATTATTTTTTTATGATGTATGATTTTCTTTATTTTATCGATGTTGTCCAGTCCATTTTGAAGTGATAACACCGTAGTACTATCGATTATGATGTGCTTAGCTTGATTTATTGCTAGTTCTGTATCATAAGCTTTAACCGTTAAGATCAATAAATCTGGTATCAACGTTACTTTATCGATTGTATCCTCAGCTGATATCTTGACATTCAATTTGGTCTTTCCATTTATAGTAAGGCCTTTTTTCTGAATTGCTTTTATATGTGGAGTTCTACCAATCAATACCACTTTGTTTTGTTCTGATAGTAATGCACCAAATAGTGATCCTATTGCTCCTGCCCCAAGAATTACTATATTCATTTTAGAACTCCTATCTTTCTGCATCTTTGTTTATTTCATCATTTTTCCGTATCCATTAATGTAAATAAAAAGCAAACTTAAATAATAGTCATTTTAATCCGACTTTATGGCTCATAAAAAGAAACCTACACCAGAAAAGCGGGCTGCACCGTATACAATTGAAGATGCAATGAAAATCACTAACGATATATTTGAACTCTCTAAGGAAAAGAAATATCATCCTGGTGCACTTGTCCATGGATTGATTTTCGCTCTTGAATTTGCACAAATGTCTTATAAAATCCCACATCAACAAATTGCTGGAATAAAACGAGATTGTCGTCGATATTTTAAACAGATGGAGGTTACTCAAAAACCCAGATAAACTACTAAATAACCCGCCAGTCTACACATATCCAGAATTTTAACAATCTTTTTATACTCCCACAAAAGCCTAACAATCAGTAGTTTTATTAATATGGAAAACATAGCAACTATCGAAGGGGGTCAATCTTTTAGAAAGTACTTATCCATACCTTTCTTCCCTTTGACCCCTTTTTCAACCTACCCAAAAACCCATAGGATTAGTTTTTAAGGAAAATGATGTTATCATATGTTAAATTAGGGGAATTATATGCCTAAAAGCAGTAGAGAGCAAATTAGAGAAGATGAACTAAAAGTGATAAAGGAGTTACAGAAAAACTCCAATGCAAGTATTGACAACATTGCGAAAAACTGTGGTTTCTCTAGGCAGAAGGTTTGGAGAATCACAAAGAGATTGGAGAAGAATAAAACTATCTGGGGCTATTCAACTATCGCAGACGTTGAAAAACAGAATCTCACAGAATATACAGTGCTTATTAAACGAACAAATATTCCTCTTACAGAGAAACTTGCTGAGGATATCATTGTACGGAAAATCGAGGATTTACTACCATCTACAAGAATGAAAATTGAAAATAGTTACTATGTGCACGGTGAATATGATTGGATTATTATCTTTACTGCGGAGAACATTCAGCAGGCAAAGAAATTCTGTGAAACGTTGAACAATATATATCAAGGATATATCAAAGAATTACATCTGATGGAAACGATGTTTACGATCCAAAAGCAGGGTCTTTTAAACCCAGAGGCTAACAAGTTGAAAGAATTTTTATGAAAAAAACAAGAAAATAACATATTGACATAAAGAGGTGGGATGTTGGTATGACTAAAGTTATAGGTTTGAAACTACCAGATAAGGACAAAAACCTGATAAAACAAATAGAAGACTCTGGATTATCTAATAGTGAACTACTTAGAAAAGCATTAAAGTATTACTTTGAAGCGGTTAACCAGCCGGTTAACCAAAAACAACAGGAGAGAAACACTCAAAAAATAAATAAGGTTAACCATACTCAACAGGAGAAAGAAGAAAAAACGGTTAACCAAGTTAACCAACTGGTTAACCACAAAGTTCAGGTTACTGAAAACTATGAACTCATGGAATATCTCAAACGTGATCATGAATGGCTGAAAGACAGGATCGAGCATTTTGAAAATACACAGGATCTTATACTTGCTAAGCTTGAGATTAAACCTGTTAAGGATAAATCATCGGTGTCATGGGTTAGGATGTAATAGAGGAGCCACAATTCGTACAAACTTTACCATCTAATCTACTACTGGTAAAATGAAAAATGCCTGAAAATCATCTTTTACGTAACAAAACAGGTAAAAACTTATCTAAAATTCCAACATTGGTTATGCAGGGAATGGTATGATAAAGAGAATTCATTTTTATAGATAGTCATAATCTCTATCAGAATCTTTAAAAGAATATTGTGATATTAAAGTAGGGGCAAAGCTTTATTTAAAAATCCCTCTGCATATTGGATTGCTGTTTCAGCGCTTTCATGATTATATGATAAACCATAATCTGCATCATGACGAAGATGTAAACAGAGTTCAAAATTGTCGACCATCTCCTGATCCAATAAATCTTGTTTTATATAAAGCTCTTTGAATGCAATAATTAAGCAATAATGACTTTTTTCCCGGTAACCTTTCTTTAGTACTAATGCTTTCGCTGCATGAAACATCGAATAATATGCTTGGATGGCAGCCCATTTAAAGTCCTTTTCTTCTAAACTCTTTTTACTTCTCGCTAGATCATATCTTGCACTTGCAATCTCTTTTTGAACCATTTCTTTTGAAGCTTTCATTCTTAACAGACGTCGTTCTGATAAACATCGTTCAAACTCACTCATGATGCCCATCCCATAATATTATTCCTTTATTGACTTCCTTATAAAAGCCCTTATCTTGTTCTTTTAATTTCATAAATTCTGCTGTGTTAACAATAACTGGTTTAATATCGCGCTCTCTTATTTTTTTTATTGTATGTTTTTGCACAGATTCCTTTTCTTTCGTAAGAATGAGAAGATCAATATCGCTTTCGGTTGTATCATCTCCCGTGGCACAACTACCAAAAAGAATAATTTTTTCTGAGATGTTTTTTAGTATGTTGATTAAAGAATGTAGTTCATTAATGGTCATAAATATCTTGAAATTCTTTATTGAAGGATTTTTCTGATTGATTTGATAGTATATATTTTTACCACTCTTTCTTTCGGAGATAAGATCCTTTGATGTTATTGATTTCAACGTTTTATGAACTCCTCCAACGCTTTTATTCAATTTTTTTGCAAGTTCTCTTACGTAAAATTCTTTATTTGGATTACGTGCTAAAAAGATAAGGATATTCATACCAAGTGGAGTTATGTTCATTTTTTCGAACATATGTTCATTTTTTCGAACCATAATATAGGCAATATCTGTACTTTATTTAAACCTTCTGAAAGCATAACTGTACAAGATAAAAACTAAATAATAGTACATATATGAGAATATGGGGAAAGGATATGAAAAATAAATTCCTCATTGGTGTGAGTACTGTTGCTGTAGTTGTTTTAGTTCTGGCATCACTTAGTCCTGTGGTTGGATACAACAGCGTAGAATCATCTGCTAAAGAATCACCATTATTCAATGTTAGAACTAAAAGAGCAATTAATCAAGAACAAGAAGATATAACATACAAATATATCGGAATGGGAAAGACATTTTCAATACCACAACGAAACAATCAAACAGAAATTGTAATGAGAGTAATTGATGCAATAAGCAAAATGGATGAAGAAACATTCAATAAATTCGTAGGATTATTTATTACTCGTATTAGTCAATACACAATATTTAAAAATGAAATTATTGAGGAAATGGTAAGAGTAATACGTCTTTTTAGAACTAAACCAGCAATATTAAGGGACATCGTGATAAGTAATAGTGATGACGATACCTCACAATTTGTTTCTTGCCGATGGTTTCGTGGTTGTTTTATATATAATGTTTTCGTCTTAATTGGTGTAATTGGTATTGTTTTTTTGGTTTTGGGTATTATGTTTACACAATATCTTATATACGTTACTCGTGGAATGCTTACTTTATCTGAAGACTGCTTTACTAATCAGCCAGGTTGTTAAATATGAACAAAAAAATCCTTGCAATCGGAAGCATCACCACTTGCATCATCTTATTAGTTGCAGGACTATCTCCTGTTGTTGGATACAATTCAGCACGTTCTGGTGGGAAGGATTCTCCGTTGTTTAGTATTAGGACGAAGAGAGCAATAGACCAAGAGAGTGAGGGTTTAACATGTGAGTATGTAGGAAAAGGAGATACTCTATTTATTCCCCCACAACAACACAAAACTATCATACTTCAAAAAGTAAGGGATATAATTAGTAGATTAGATTATGAAACATTTACTAGAGTCGTAGATTCCTATAAAGAGAAATTAAATCAGTTAAAAGCTCACAAAGATATTGAGAAAAGTAACTTACCCACGTTAAATGGTGCATGGCGTCCAGGATGTCTCCTTTGGTATTTCTATTTGATAATTGAAACTGGTTTTCTGATAATGTTGGAAATCTTGGCGATGATTCTGGGACCTATCTTAGATAAGCTTTATCCCACTTGGTACACATGTTAGGTATATAATATGATGGATATGAATAAAAAAATCCTTGCAACCGGAAGCATCATCGCTTGTATCATCTTATTAGTTGCAACGCTATCGCCAGTTGTGGGATACAATACAGTACGTTCTTCTGTTAGGGATTCTCCGTTGTTTAGTGTTAGAACATCTAGAGCTACAGATAAACAGAGCGATAGGTTGACTTGTGATTATGTTGGTAAAAACATAAGAAATACGATATTTTTTCCAAGACGAAATGATGAATTATCACCAGTTCATAGTTTCACGAAGAGTATTACAGAAATGAATGAGAATGAGTTTAGATTTTTTTTAAGTCAAGTTATTTCACGAGGACTTAGGCGAAATTTAATAAAACCGGAACAGACTTTTGAGATAAGACATGAACTTCATAAACTGAGAGAAAATCCCGCATTTTTGGACATATACGATTATCGATATGCCTCAATTTACCCTCCTACGCATGAGTGTTGCTTCACGGTGAGCGGGCCAGGATGTTGGCTTGCTTTCCTATTTCTAGCCCTTTTTTACTTATTCTGCTTAATTATTCCTGGGCTTACAGTCTAGTACTATGTTCTTATTTGGACTTAAATAATTTTCTGTCATAACTATCAATAGTAATCTTAAATCCTTTATATGTGAACATAAGCATATTAAAAGTCGAGAGAAAGACATCATTTAGCAAAAGGATTTTCAATTACCCTATTATTGATATTATGTGAATTTAAAATGCCTCTAGAAACCATCCCAATATCTCTCTTATTCAAAGACAAATAAGATAATGGCATTACTACTTCAAGTTCTCCCCATGGGCCCCAAAGGTAATCAATATCTCTCGCTCGAGCTTTGATGATATACGTTCCCTCCCTGATCCATGTATGAGATACACTAATTTCCTCACCAGAAGGATATGGACCAACCCAGTTTTCTTTTTCTCCATCTCCCCATTCAATATAGTAGTAGATGTCATCACCATTAGGATCTTCTGCAACAAAGATGTAATCGTATTCTTCTCCGATTTCTCCTTCTATAGGGCCATCAATACCTGGAGCTTCTGGTGCATTAGGATCTAATTCACCAAATGCAAGGAGACGTCCATAATCCCCACTATGAGATGAAACGATATATACCGTTCCATCTTCTCCGATAGCAGGGGAGGATTCATACCACCCAGAACTATATCGCCATTTTTCGGCTCCATTTCTGTTGAGTGCGATAAACTCGCTTCCATGGCCCTCCATAGCTGGTGTTGTTCCAAAATAGATGGTTCCATCTGCTGAAATTGCAGGAGATGAACCAAACCAAATGCGTCGTCCAGCTTCAAATGTCCATTTTATTGTTCCATTAGGATACACTGCACGCAATTTTTCTCCAAAAACACCTACATAAATAATTCCGTCTTCATCCAAGGCAGGGCATCCCCAGATTTCTCCAACACTACATCGCCATTTCATGGTCCCATTTGGCCGAAGTGCATAGAGATACTTATTATCTGAGCCGATGTAAATAGTTCCATCAGATCCTATGGTAGGAGAACCATGCACCCAATTACCCGTATCGAAACTCCATTTTACTGTTCCATTATCTGGGTAAAGTGCATATACATTGTCATCAAGAGAACCACAATAAATGGTTCCATCTTCACCGATAGCGGGTGAACCTGTAACCACATTGCCCGTTTGATATTTCCATTTTCTTGTCCCATTTGGAAATACTGCTTGAATATTACCATTCCAGTCGCTAAAATAGATGGTACCATCCTCCCCTATCGCTGGAGAGGACGTTATATCATTCCCGGTATTATATTTCCATTTTAGCGTTCCGTTATTTGAATATATGGCATATAAATAATTAGGTTGGGCCCATATAGTTCCAATGTAGATGATGCCATTTTCATCAATCGCTGGAGCAGATTGAACACGATAAGGCAGATCATACTTCCATTTGAACAATCCATTTGGATAAATGGCATATAAATCTTGCCGTGCTACGTATATAATACCCTCATCGTCGATTATTGGAGAACTTTGAAAACTATTCCCTTTTAATTTGTACCACCATTTTGTAGTATCTGTTGTATTTAACGTACTGAAGGGACTTTTTCCTGTGTGACGGACATCATGGCTTTGCATTGCCCATGGCGAATCCATAAGACTGTTGTTTGATGCAGTCGTTTTTTCTATTACCAATCCACTCAAGTTTGCTTCAGCTGATTCTATAGATCCTGCTTCAATATCACACCCAATTACCATCGGAATTACTGTTGAAGCAAGAAAAAGAAGTGTTATCACAACAGTCGCACTTATTTCTAAACATTTATTGTTATTCAGATTATAAACCCCTTTTTATTCATGTATGAAATGTTATATATATTTTTCCCGAAAAGCCACGTAAAAACTACTATACAAAACGCTGTTCAAACGACTATCCAGATAACATCCCTAGCA
>Ga0209635_10004512_pt1 | contig 10930 bp, 11 predicted proteins | sample DeeMarSWOR230_32_FD_187463 | JGI IMG/M metagenome (GOLD analysis project Ga0209635, IMG submission 187463) | Marine sediment microbial communities from White Oak River estuary, North Carolina - WOR-2-30_32 (SPAdes) (version 2) | ecosystem: Environmental > Aquatic > Marine > Intertidal zone >...
TAATGGAACGATAGCATTCTGAAATCCCTGGTGTCCAATAAATAGTATTTGATAGCCTCCTTCAACAATCTCTCCCAAACTCATTTGAGATGTTAAGTAGTAAGTTCCAGGGATTGCACCAGATGGGGGGTTTGATATACTTAATGGAAGAGTAGAATCAAAAGGTAACCAATTGAAGAGTCCCGTAAATATTGCCTGAGAAACACCTGCTGCAATAAACAAAGAAATACCAGATCCAATACCCCATTTCGAAATTAGTTCATCCATTAGAAATACGAGGAAGGCTCCCATAAACAACTGAGAAATGATTACAGCGTTAGCCCAACCGCCACCAACCATTCCTATCAGACTATCGCTTGGACTAAGATAACCATATACTTGAGGTATGGCCTCTACTAGTATCATAACAATAACAAGTACCTTCTGGGTTCCCTGATAGATTGCCTTATCTTCTTTTTTGGTGAGATCGAGTTTTATGATTTTCGCACCAACAAAAAGCTGCAAAATAATAGACGCGGTAACAATTGGACCTATACCAAGGTGCATGATTGAACCTGAGGCCCCGGCCATAATGGCACGAAAGCCGGCGAACATATCAAGGACTTGGCCTTTAAGACCAAATATTATTATATTCGTTAGAATGAAGTAAATAATCAAGCAAAGGACAGTCCATATAATCTTTGTGCGAAAGTGTACATGCCCCTCAGGTTTAGTAACAGCTGGCCATCTTTCGATGACTGGTTTCAATGCGTATAGGCGACTTTTTTTTTCCTCTGCCATAGTAAAAACCTTATACTATCTTGACTTCTCCACCTTTTTCAGCAATTTTTTCTATCGCTTTTTGTGATGCTGATCGTACTTTAATTTTGAGACCATTCTTAATCGTTCCGCCACCTAGTAATTTATCGAACCCTTCTTTAGTAAGATCAATGTCTTTTTTCCCAGGAAATTTTTCTTCTAACTGACCGATATTGATAATTTTGATTTCTTTACTAAGACTGGGATGTCGCTTGAATCCATGGACTCCAAAGTGGTCAGGCATATATTTCAGCATGTGCATATATTTATGTTTATGTAAACCTGCATTACCTCGTCCACCTCTTAGACCAGCACCTCTGCCGCCTTTTTTACCTCTGCCGTGCGTCATCGATCCTCTGAATTTCTTTGTTTTCTTCCGTGCCACTTTACATCACTTTCCTTAGTTATGAGTTGAAAGCAGATAAAGTACCATATTATTATATTTTCGGATAAGTCTTATAAAAGACCTCTTTAACCTGATTTTCAAATATCGTCAACACATATCAGTTTTTAAAATTGTAGTATATATTTTGATTATAAACTATCTGTTTGTGATAATTCTAATTAATGTAACTTCGTATTTTATTATGTCTTTTTTGTGAAAGTCGAACATCGATTTTATTGGAAAGAGATAATCTTTTAGATAGACAATCTCTCCACTTAGTGAAGAAATCATTTTTTCTATAAACGGGATCGTTTTTTTCAGATGGAGAGAATATATTATTTTCGATATTTCAAATCCTTTCTCAATAAATTTTCTATCAGCCCTTATATTGCTTTTCTGAGCGCCAAATGGTGGATTCATGATCACAGTGTCACAATTCAACTCTACCATTCTAGTATCTTGTACAAGAAATTCTATCGGCAACTTATTTTCCTCTGCATACTTCTTTGCGGATTTAATAAGATTTTTATCAATATCTATGCCAATAACTTTTTTTGCACCAGTGAGTGCTGCACCTACAGAGAAAATGCCTGTTCCACAACCCAAGTCCACAATTGTTTTATTTTCTATATCGCCAAATTGGTGAGCAGTAAAGATAATATCAGCCGCAATATTAGCAGGTGTAGAATATTGTTCTAAATAAGGAACTGGCTTTGCAGGTAAAGGCACTTTTTGTAGCAATATTTCTAATTCCTTTTTTTTCATGTTTTAATTTAAAGATAGAATTTTGTTTAATAATGTTTTATACACAAGTTTTATTTGCTAAAATTAGTTTTAGTCACGCTTTCGGGCTCGTAGATCAGCGGAAGATCGCCTCCTTGGCATGGAGGAGGCCTCGGGTTCAAATCCCGACGAGTCCATACCCATTTACAGGGAAGATTTTTGGTAAGAGAGCCTATTTTTATCATCTCTTATTTTCACCCTTTATTATGTTTTCTAAGTGCATGTAAAAACCAGTCTTTTGGCTCTTGTCTGTAGTATTCTTCTGCGAATTCAATATAAGTATCAGTTGTGGAAGGTTTTTCATGTCCAAGGTATTTTTGTACACGTCTTGTATCCCATGTTTTTGTTTCTATTTTAGTTCTGATTAAAAGAGCTATGGCACACCAGTGTCTTGAGACATATGGTTGATAGTGTGACCATACTTTTTTTCCATTCTCACTTAATTTTTTACCTAGATATCTCACAGTAAATGGTTTCCCATTTGGTTGCAAGTATAATGCATCGCCACTGTATTGGTTTTCAACCTTTGGTCGCCAGCGCTCTATCCAGTTTTTAAAACTCTTATATGTTGGTGATGAAATGACATATCTTTCAGGAATGATTACTCTTTTTGAATATCTTTTTTTTGTTTCAGTGATTACAATGCTTCCTCTGCCTTTCCCGTCGATGTCAACATCCTTAATTGACATTATCGATGGTTCACTAGGTACTCTCCATCCAATGAAGAAATTATGAAACATCAGATATTGATAAAGTGCGTTTTCATAGGGGTTTTTGGAATATTTATAATTACATAGTTTATGGACAATTTCAGGAAATGGTACTTTACGATATTTATGTCTAGGCATTACTGGGAGTTTATAGAACCATTGTGTTGGATCTATGTCAAAAGCTCTAAGAAACATGTGCATCGCTCTTAGATCATTTTTTAATGCATAACCTGTAGCTTTCTCAACTGTTTCTCTATAGTCCATGTATGCTATGAATTGTCCGTAATTTGGTTTATTAAAATTAATTGGAAATATAGGATGTTTAGACATTCTTCTAGCGCATCTTAGTCTGTGTTCTATAGATGATTTGCTAAGTCTTTGCCATCTTTCAGCATGAAATGATACTTTCTCAAATGTAGCTGTTTTAGGATTTAGTTTAATTGTTTTTTCGATATGATTATTCTTTTTTAGGTCGTGATTTTCTTTCAATTCTATTCACCATTATTAGTAAGTTTTAGTATTACTAAAAATGTTATAGTAATGGAAGTATTTATAAGTTTCGGTGTATTACCGTAATTTATGGTGCGACCAAAAAAGAAAGGGCCGTTAGCTGTAAAACGATCAGTTTCAATAGATCCAGAACTCTATAGCTGGGTGGAATCAAAAATAAAAACAAAACGTTTTTCAACCCTATCTCATGCTATTAATGAAGCATTATTAAAACTTAAAAATGAACTAGAATCAAAAAAATAAATTCAGTAGAGACTCATCTCAATTTAAAGTATAAAATACAGATTGGAGATAAAGAAATTATGTCCCGAAAGCCATCTCTTGATGTTGCGGTTGAGCCAACCGTTCTTCAGTGGGCAGTAGAAACATCAGGTTGGGCTAATGCAGAGATTGCAAAGAAATTAAAAATCAGCCCAACAACATTTCAAAACTGGTTTACCGGGAATGTACACCCCACTGTTAAACAACTCGAGGTATTATCTAATACATTGAAGCGACCATTAGCAACATTTTTCCTTTCAAAGCCGCCGGAAGAACCGCCATTACCTAAAGATTATCGAATGCTTCCTCAGAGAGAAGGAAAATTCGATAAAAAAACCATCCTTGCAATACGAAGAGCACGACGACTTCAGAATGTTGGTAAAGATCTTGCAGAAAATCTCAATGTACCATTACGAACAGCAGTCGCCTATGTAAAACAAGATGATGATGCAAAAAAAATCGCTGAATTTTACAGAAATGATTTTCATTTCACTGAAGAGCTTCAAAGAAAGTTAAAAAATCCATATGAGGTTTTCAATTTTTTACGAGATGCGCTTGAAGAAAAAAATATTCTTGCATTTCAGATTTCTATGCTTCTTGAGGATGCCCGTGGATTGGCTTTGGTTGATAACTCCCCTGAAGTACTAGTTGTGAATTCAAAAGATCAGATCGAGGCACGGATTTTTACTTTGATGCATGAGTTTGGCCATGTTTTATTGCATGAATCTGGCGTTAGCATGCCTGAACGAACCTTATTTGCAAAACGAGTAGGGCCTGTTGAAAAATGGTGTAATGACTTTGCCGCAGCATTTTTACTACCGGAATCGATAGCAAAGACTGAATTTACAACATACAAAGAAGATCTTTCTGAAACAACAATATTAAACAAACTTTCAAGACGGTATAAAGTCAGCAAAGCCATGCTCCTATATAACATGTACAAATTACGTTACATTTCACAAAGTGAATACGATACAATTCTTGAACGATATAAACCCGATAAAGCAAAAGAAAAACCTGGTGGTTTCGCAGCAAGTGCTGATAAGCGCTGCTTACAGGAAAAAGGTCAGAAATTCGTTGCCTTAGTTGCCAATAATCTTGAACAAGGCTTCATCACACATAGTGATGCTCTTGATTTTCTGTCGATTAAAGCAAAGAACTTAGAAAAGGTTCTCAGTCGTGTTAAAAAATGAAAAACACTAATTATTATGTCATCGACTCTAGCTCCCTTATCGAATTAAATGTCAAATATCCTATTGATGTTTTTCCAAGCCTTTGGAAGAAAATTGAATCTTTAATCAATCAAGGAGTTTTGATTGCCCCGAAAGAGGTGCTTAAAGAGATTTCTGTATTTGACGATTCGTTGAAAAAATGGGCGATGAAACAGAAAAAATTATTCAAAGATCTCACAGAAAATCAAATTAAAATTGTTATAGAAATTCTGAAAAAATATCCGTCGCTTGCTAAAGTGGATAGTGAATTACCAGCTGCGGACCCGTTCATTATAGCCCTGGCAATAGAGCTTGAGAGGAGTCCTCAGAAGACGTTGATACCATCTGTTAAGAAACGTATTATTGTTACCGAAGAACGATTACGCGGTAAACGAGTTAGGATACCGTTGGTATGCAAAGAGTACGGGATTGAATGTATAACAATTATTGAAATGTGTAGAATTGAAGGATGGAAGTTTTAAAATTATGCCTTCAATTGTCAAGAATAAATTTTATCATGTTTAAATATTCAGTGGAATATCGTCGTATTCTATTATTAAAATTTAAAAATGAAAATGAATCTAAAAATCATGGAGAATTATCTAAAACTATCATTAAGATTTTTTAGTAAAATAGAATATTGTTTTTCTACTTCTTTTGAAGATTTCTCAAAATCAAAAGGATTCGATTTTAATTCGAAATTATTTTTTATTAAATCTAAAGATGGCACTATAGGAGAAAGATTTAGCTCTTTTAACATTTCAAAATATTTTCTTGCTATCTCATACTGATCTATGGATAAATACAAAAATAACAGTACATGAAATAAATTAATTTGCTGAGAGAAATTTTTTTCCCTAATAATATTGATATAAAAATGGTCAAGTTCAGCAGAAAGATATTCTTCAACATTTTCAATTAATTTTTCAATTTTGTTTCTATTTTTTACCCAACTATCATTCACAACGTATCGGTAAAGGTCTTTAATACCATGATAATAATTAAAACGTTTTTCGAGATTTTTCATTTTCAAAATCTTTTTTCCAAACGGATCAAAATCAGTTGAAACAGGGGGAATAAGCACTCTAACTGTAGGAAAACATAATACTTTGTGAGTATAATCAACTACTACAAAATCACAATTATTGTTTTTACAAATATCAACAACAGTTCTTAAATCCTCTAGACTATCATTATTTTCAATAGAATTTAGACTATTAAAGGAAATATTTTTTCCTTTTTCCAGAAATGTTAAATCCTTATAATAATCGAAATCTTTTACATAAAACCTAAAAGTATCTTTACTACCTCGATATTTCTTATTAAGCATTTCAGTCCAAAAGAAGTATAATACATCTAATTTCTCTTTATGTGAATCTAGAACTTGTAGATATTCAAGAAAACAACGCATAATTGCTTCATTCAAGTTTACATGAGCTCCTACATTTATACGCTTATAGTCCCGGTCTTTTTTCAACTTATTTTTATCATTTTCTAAATTGTGATTAACAAATAGAACTCCAATCACGGGAATAATATTATTTAAAGTGAAATCTTTGATTACTACATCTATGTTTGAAGATTTCAGCATTTTGATGAATCTTTGAATTGTTTCATCTTGTATAGATTCAAAATCTATAGTTGGACATGTAATTTTATTTGACATAATTTTTATAGATGCATGCCTTTCAAAAATTTCCAATGCTGCTTGGACTATGGCTTCTTCTAGAGTATTACCTGAGGCTAATCCATTAGTGTTGCTAATTAAATCTACAAAATGTATTGGAATCTTCTTCACTTGTTTGTTATTAATTAGGGAATATCCGTCAACTAAGAAATCAAATAAACCTTCTTTTTTAAATGTTTCATAATCTTCTTTAGATAACTTTTTATAAAAATATTGGTCAATAACATTTAAACTTGTGAGATTTTGATTATTATTTTTTGTAAAGCCTTTCAAAAAAATTTTTTCATTGACATCTTTAAGTAAATTTGAATATTCTTCAGGTTTTTTAGGAAATGGTATTTTTAATTCAAAACATCCTGTAGAAAATCTTTCTACAAGTTCTGCATATGCACTGGCCTTAGCAAGAACACTGGAGTTTCCCTTACCATATTGACCCCAACCTAATATATCGATAAAAGCACTGCCTAAATATGAAGTAAAAACTGAGTTTCCGACTTTATTTTCATTATAAACTATCTCTAGTCCTAGCTTCTTGAAGCCTTCTTCAATTTTTTTTATCGTATTATTGGGATAATCGCATTTGTAATTTTCAAATATTTTTGGTGAAGAATTTAATTTCATTCTGGCGAAAACGAATTCTTTAAATGAGTTAAATCCTTTTTCAGAAAAGTTTAAATATGTGTTATGCATACATGTATCATGCTATCTAATAGCATAATATTTGCTGGGTGATATATAATGCCGTATGGAATGGTTAACATAGGAAAATTCCTATCTTTAAACAAAGATGAAGAAGAGGAATAAGTAATTTCAAAACTCCTAAAAAAGCAAAACTATGAAAGGTTCTCTTATTTTTTAATATTCACTCACATTACATGTAATAGATAAGTAACTTTAATGGATCATTTCGGTGTACTTATGATAGATGATGTGGATAAATTTCATATATTGCGGGGTGAACATGTATTAGTGTTAAAATCACTAACTGACACAGATTCATCTACATTAACTCATTCTATACCCTTAAACTATGGAACTCAAATACCTATTATGTTAAAAGCAGATGGTGATTTTTTATCATATCGAATATTACAGCAGAATCATCATAATAAGGCAATACTATTTGATCTGCCACCATTGAAAGAAAATGAAGAAACTAAGATCCACTTTGAATATTGGGTATTAGCTAAAAAAATCAATTATGAAGATATTTTGAATAAGGAAAAAATCCCTGTTTCAGTAAAAAATTTGCCTGAATTTACTAAAAAATACCTTGTCTCAACAAAGTCTATTCAATCTGATAGTATTTTCATTAAAATAATGTCACTATTTCTAAAAGGTTTTAATAGAGATCTCCTATGGTTTGTAAAAAAAGTGATGTTTTGGAATGCCTATCATGGAACCATAATCAGTTTTTTAAAGAGACAAATTGTAATTCATCCAATTCTTAACAAATTGTTTCTTCCTGATCAATATTGGATTCGTTTAGAGGATGCTATTTCCACTCTTTTTCTAGGAGGTGTTTGCGCTGGACAAACAAATTTAGGAGTCGCATTATTACGTGCACAAAATATACCTGCAAGGGTTTTAATTGCCACTAGTAATCATTATGGAAAAGATACATGGTTAGATTCACAACATTATATGTTGGAATTTTATTATCCCAGCTATGGATGGATACCAGCATTTTCAGGGAGAGTCCCCTCTCCTTCTAAGAACGATATATCTTTAAGAATTATCAGTATTGACGAGGAAAATATTGCAGGTAATGGTGTTAGTATGTACGGAGGTGAAGCTCCATGGTTCTGGATAGATAATGAAAACATAGTTTTAGGCAAACCAGAAGGTTTTATGGAATATAAATTACCAAAAACAAAAAAGACAGGTGTTCCTGCGGTAAGAGGATGGAAGGAAGATACTGTTAAAATCCCTAAAGAAATTTCGAATAAATTAATCGAAATAACTAAGGAAGTATGGGAGCTTTTTACAAAAAATGCTGGAATATATAACAGTAAAAATCAGAATTTATTTGATAAAGCGATGTCACTTCAGGAAAAATCTATAACGCTTTTAACACAATCAAAATTTGAAGAATATATCAAAACAATGGAAGAAGTTAGGGCAATATTTCAAAATTTTTAAAGAGAGATACATTATGAAAATATTATTCGTTAATCCCATTAATAAGGAAAAAAAATTTATTCCTCAATTTATTGAAAAAATAACACGGGCATCTCAAAAACCTCTGACTTTCCCCATACTGGCAGCTTTAACATCAGAAAAACATATTATTGATTTTATAGAAGGAGATTTTCAAGATATTGATTTTAGTAAAAAACACGATCTTGTAGGTATCTCAAGTATTACTGCGGCAGCACCATTAACCTATAAAATATCTGATGAGTTTCGAAAGCGAGGGGTGACAGTTGTATTAGGTGGCTGGCATCCTACTGCCTTACCACATGAAGCTAAACAGCATGCAGATAGTGTGGTAATTGGCGAAGCTGAAGAAACATGGCCTCAATTACTTATAGATTTTGAAAAAAACAGATTAAAATCTTTTTATGAAATAAGTAGACCTGTAGATCCTAAACTTATTCCTCATCCACGAACTGATATATACCCTAAAAAAGCAAGCATTGTGATTCGAGCAACTAGAGGATGTGTAAATAGATGCGAGTTTTGCTCTATTAGAAGCATGAAATTTAGACATAATTTCAGAATGAGAAACATTAAAGATGTCATTGAGGAAATAAAAGCCTTAACTAGTAAGAGCTTTATTTTTTATGACAACTCATTAACTATTAATCCAACATATACTAAACAGCTTTTTAAAGAATTGAAAGGTTTGAACAAAAAGTTTGTTGCTATGGGAACTACTAATGTCTTAGCAAAGGATGATGAACTTTTAAAACTGGCAAGTGATGCAGGCTGTATTAGTTGGGCTATAGGTTTTGAATCGATTTCTCAGGAATCCTTAAAAATTGCTGGTAAGAATACAAACAGAGTAGATCAGTATCAAATAGCAATTAAAAAGATACATGACTATGGGATGTGGATTCAGGGCTGGTTTGTATTTGGATTTGATGCAGATACACTTGATATTTTTAATGATACTAATGAATTTATTAGGAAAAATGAAATAGATTTACCTGAACCTTTAATTTTAACACCTTTTCCGGGTACACCACTTTATGACAGGTTAAACGTAGAAGGGCGAATTCTAACAAAGGATTGGAGTAAATATGATACAAAACACGTAGTATTTCAACCAAAAAATATGACAGCAGATGAACTATTTATCAATACTGCAAACCTTAACCACGAATGGTATAAATTATCAAATATAGCCAGAAGAACAATAAAAAGCGCTAGTTTTGGTATCAGTTCTTTTCTGTTTACTCCTTCACGTAATTTGTTTAAAAGGACACATGGCCCCCAAAATACATAGAATCAAGTAAATAAAATTTATCAGGATGGAACAGTTATTCTAAATAGATCTTTAAACTTCCTATATCGAGAATACATAATAAATTTGAGAAAATCTACAAGATGCCTTCTCCATTTATATTGTTCTTTATACAAATGTAGAAATATTACATCATAATCATTTTCTTTGTAAATGTTTTTTCGGTATTCGTAATTAAAATTTTCAGATCCACAAACCTCTATATATACCCCAAAATGCACAAGATAAAAATCAGGCGTCCAAACCCTAGGCCTATCATTTTCATCCCAAACATATACTGGTTTTTCATAGGACCAATAGATTCCAAGGTCTTTCAATAAACCAGCTACTTCTTTTTCAGCATTTGTCATCTTGTCATAAATTGAAATCCGCTCCAATTTATCACCCAAAATTCAAGAGTGTTAAAAATGAAAACCTCTTACCGAGAATCTTTCCTGTTAGGTGGTATCGACTCCGACGAGTCCATACTACTTATTTTCACGGTTTATTGTTAACTATACTGATGTGAATATAAACCTGTTTTTCTCGTTGAAAGAAGGTTAACGATTAGTACGATTTTATAGTTACGTGTAAACTACAGGTATTTTGCAGGTAATTAGAATTAGTGTAAGAGTGTTATAAATTTATTACTTTGAGTAAATTATCTAAAAAAAACTAATAATAAAAAGAGTTATCGTTATTAAAAATAACAATATACCAACTCCAAAAGAGAATTTACCAAGCAATTCATCTCCATTTTTAATACCGACCCAACCCAGAACAACTACTAAAATTGAAAATATGAAGAGGATAATAAATAACGAGTAGATGAAAAAGAATAGTAAATACAATCCTGCAAATAATAACCCTAGTTTACTATAATATCTGCCTTGCCAAGGCTGTGGCTTGTATCCTCGCGGTCGTAATCCTTCGAATTCATCCCTTACGTTAAAAGAAATAGCTTGTTGAACTTCAGGTTTTGTTTTAACGTTTTTAATGTTCTCTGTACAACTCATACAGAACAATGCATCATCAAAGTTTTTTTCTCCACAATTTGGACAAATTTTCACCATATATCTTCCTCCTCAAATTATGATTTCAAAACAATTAATCACTTATAAACTCTGTTTTTTTCGT
>Ga0209635_10004517_pt1 | contig 10925 bp, 10 predicted proteins | sample DeeMarSWOR230_32_FD_187463 | JGI IMG/M metagenome (GOLD analysis project Ga0209635, IMG submission 187463) | Marine sediment microbial communities from White Oak River estuary, North Carolina - WOR-2-30_32 (SPAdes) (version 2) | ecosystem: Environmental > Aquatic > Marine > Intertidal zone >...
GTATTTGCTTACTTCATTTCTTGAGGAAATGGAAAAAACTGGACTGGTAGACTTTAGGGCGTCAGGTGTAGCCTTAGATTCTTCAGCTCTCATATATTTGATGAAGTCGAAGCTTCTGCTGGAACTTGAAGAACCGCCTCCGCAACCAAAGCCGCCAAAGGACTTTCTTCCTCCACCCTTGTTTCTGCCATTAAGGCATGAGTTAACTTCAACAACCATACAACACCTGCTGGAAGTTCTCGACGACGTTTTGAAAGGTGAGAAACTTGTCCGTCTGCAAAAGGCTGTTTCAGAATCTATCTTTCCTACTGCTTCGGAAATTCTGCCACAACTAGACCTGTACTTGATGGAAATTGAACTGCAAATGGAAGAGCTTTACGCTTCTCTTTCGCAGAAGGTGAAAGGCACGGGAATAATACAGTTTTCGACTTTGGTCAAAGGCATGGAGCGGCTGGAAGCAATTCGCACATTCATTGTTTTGCTGTTCTTGGCGCAAGATGCGCGCATAAACCTGTGGCAGGATGAAGAGTCTGAAGAGGTATACATAACGATTAACATCATTTCCTAAAATCCTAGCAACCGTAGGCTCCATTTAAGAGCCAAACCAAGAGCACAGTATCTCCCAAATGGTCCGTTTTTTGCTATAGTTTCTGTCGCGCACATGGAAGAAAAACTAAAATAGGATTGCCACTTCACCTTCAAAGAGGTGCCAGTGATATGGTCAAGTCTGAAGATAAGATGATTGGTTACTGTGGATACAGCTGTCACTTGTGTGCAGCTCGATCAGATGATGTCAATGTCCGAAAGAGAATGGTTGACGCGTGGCGAAAATACCTTGGTCATCAACACTATACTGCAGAAAATGTTGCGTGTGAGGGATGTAAGAGTAAAGGTGATAGAATAGCTGATAAGCAATGCAAAGCTCGGCCCTGTGCTCGAGAGAAAGGTCTAGAAAGCTGTGCTCAATGCAATGAGTTTCCTTGCGAGAAAATCCGCCATCTCATGGGAACTACTGCAGGATTGCTGACATTCTTGGCTCCCAAACTAAAAGATATTACAGAAGAAGAATTCGATCTCTGTGTTCAGCAATGGAACAGCATGCCCAACTTGGTGGAAAAGCTTGTCGAAGAAGGGAAGCTACCATCATTTGTACTTAATAGAATTTGACTGACAAATTCTTAGCCCAAGACTGCTTACGTGTCAGCGCACCTGCGCATTTTCTCCCTGATGATTTCATTTATTAGACATATGAAGTTGCGTTTAAATATGGCAACAATAACCATTCTATAACGAATTTGGTGGTGGCCGCAGTCGAGAAAATCATTGTAACAACTGCTCTAATATACGCAAACGGTGAAATCCATTTAGGACATATAACTTCGACGTATCTGCCAGCTGACATATTTGTAAGATTTTGCAGACTTAGAGGCGACGACATAATTCATGTGGGCGCCACAGACGACTTCGGGACGCCCATACTGGTTGAATCTGAGCGAAGGGCAATAAGCCCAGAAGAGTTTGTGGATTATTGGAACAAGAAAGACCTCAAAGACTTCAACGATCTAGGAATATGCTTTGACACATTCGATAAGACAAGCTCCAAAGAAAACATCGAACTCACGCAATATTTCTTCAAAAAACTGTACGACGAAGGTTACATCTACAAACAGCTTATATGGCAACCATATTGTGAAAACTGCAAGAAGTTTCTGCCTGATCGCTACGTTAAGGGCACATGTCCCTACTGCGGCGCGACTGAGCAATATTCAGACGGCTGCGAAGAATGTGGAAGAACTTATCAGTCTGGGGAAATTCTCGATCCCCATTGCGCTATCTGCGGCTCAAAACCCACAAGTGAACAAAGCGAACATTACTTCTTCAAACTCAGTGATTTTTCAGGTAAGCTTGAGAAGTGGTTGACAGAGAACAAGAATCTTCAGCCGGAAGTCAAAAACTACGTGTTAAACTGGGTGAGGGAAGGCTTGAAAGATTGGGACATCAGCCGTGACATACCTTGGGGGATACCCATCCCTCTCGAAGAAGCGAAAGGAAAAGTGCTTTACGTCTGGTTTAACAATCATCTTGGCTACATTTCAACCACACTGAAATACTTGGGGAAAAAAAGGATTGATGGGAACCAAGCTTGGAACTCGTCAAAAATCTACCATTTCATTGGAAAAGACATAGTGTACCATCATTATCTGTTTCTACCCGCCATGAGAATGGGAGAGGGAAGTTTCAAACTACCAGATTTCATCCCAACAAGAGGTTATTTCACACTTGAGGGGCGGAAATTTTCAAAGAGTCGAGAATGGTACATAGGTGTAAGAGAGTTCTTGGACAAGTTTCCACCGGACTACCTGAGATACTATTTGAGCGCAATCACTCCTTACAGCCAATCAGACGTGAACTTCAACTGGGAAGACTTTCAAAAGAGAATAAACAACGAACTTATAGCTAACATTGGCAACTTCATACATCGAGTTCTAACTTTTGTCTGGTCAAACTATGATGGAAAAGTGCCTGAAGCTGAAAGCTTTGACGATTTAGATCGAGAACTGATTGAGAAACTTAAAACAGCGGTGGTAGATGTAGGTCAAGAAATCGATAGAATAGAATTGAGCAGAGGATTGAGGAAAATAATCGAGCTTTCCACTTTCTGCAACCAGTATTTCCAGCGGAAAAAACCGTGGATTAACAAGGACAAAGCCAAGACGACTCTTCACTTATGCGTTAATGTAGTTGGAAGTCTAGCCATCCTGTTAGAACCTTACATACCTTTCTCAGCTGAAAAACTCTGGAAACAACTGAACTTGGAAGGGTCTGTGCATAAAGAAAACTGGGACACGGCCTATGAACTGAAGATTCCCAGTCAACACAAAATTAACAAACCTGCAGTGCTCTTTAAGCAAGTGCAAGACGAAGACATAGGAAAGGAACGAGAAAAACTGCAAAGGTTGAGCACAAAACCGTAAGAAACAGGATTCGAGATCGTGCGGTAGCTTTAACGTTAAATTCTATCGCATATATACATGTGTATTGGAGACTTGAGCCTTGCAGAAAGTTGAGAAACAAGCGATTGAGCCGGATAGAGCTTTTGCGCAGAAGCAAGCCGCGCAGAAAGACCAAAGGGACCTTGCTTTGGTGGAGGCTGCGTTGTATGTTACTGGCCGTCCGTTAGATCTTAATGAGTTATGTTCGGTTCTGAAGACTCGGTCAAAAAATAAAGTCCGAAAACTAGTGAAAATGCTTGTTAAGCAATACGCGAATAGAAGCACAGCCCTTGAAATTTTGGGGTTAAAGGATGAGAGATATGTTTTGCAGTTGAAGACAGATTTCACTCCTCACGTTAAGAAGCTTGTTAAGAAGCCATTGCTTTCCACAGGTCCATTAAAGACACTCGCCTACATAGCCTACAGACAACCAGTGTCTCAGAAGAGGGTTACTGAAATGCGAGGGCATCACGCTTATGGTCACATTAAACAACTAAAAGAAATGGATCTAGTCGCGGGTGAAAGAAAAGGACGTTCAACACTTCTGAGAACAACAGAGTATTTTGCTGATTATTTCGGTCTAAGCCATGAGCTTTCAGCTATGAAAAGACAATTGAAGAAAGTTTTCGAACAGGAAATCACGCCCAAGCAGAAGTGAAAGGCTTCCAAAACGAGACGGATAGATTTATATTTTGAACAGCGATGATACTCAACACTTAGGTTTAACCTTGCATGGAGAAGTGAAAATTGTCAGTTTGGCACGGTGACTCGCACAAGAGAAAGCCTTCGGGAGGCAGAAAAAGAAGCCATAGAAAGAAGAGGAAATTTGAGCAAGGCTCATTTTCAGCTGAAACCATCCTCGGCGAAACAAGGAGGAAGGTGGAACGGAAAAAAGGCAGAAACGTGAAGATCAGGGTTCTGAGAGACAAATACGCATGTTTAACAGATCCTAAAAGCGGGAAAACAGAAAAAGTTGAAGTCAAACGTGTTATTGAAAATCGGGCAAATGTTGACTACGATCGCAGAGGCGTGATAACAAAAGGAGCGATAATAGAAACACCTAAAGGCTTGGCTCGCGTGACTTCGCGTCCGGGCCAAACTGGTGTGATAAACGCCATTCTAGTCGCTAAAGAGGAATAAGCGAAGACCCTACCCGAAAGCCGCTACCCTAATGTTGAGACGGCAGCTTTGATGTCTTCTGCTATCATTTTTCTCTTGGATTTTTCAATCAGGTAGCTTTTTCCTGTCTGCAGGTATGAGGGGAAAACTCTTACGTTCTTGTAGAAGTATTTGGTTTTTCTGATTTTGTATGTGGAGCCGCTGGGGATTATTCTTTTGCCGATGTTTCTTTTGGCTATGTAGTTCATGGCTTCTATGGCAGTGTCTCCCATAAGTAAAATGGCTTTCACGTTTGGGAACAGATCTATTTCTTTTTTCAATATGCTTGAGCAGTTTTCCACTGTTTCGGAAGATATGGAATAGCCCGTTTTTCCACACTTTATTGCCGTGGTAACATATACTGCTAAGTTTAGCACGTCTTTCATAGAGGAAACATTTAGACCTGCGTCACGAAAAGCTTGTGCAGTTGTCTGCATGTAAAAAGGACTATTCTCCGCATAGAAATAATCGCTTGGGTCTTGTGGCGGTGCTTCTGAAATCATGATTGTCTTAATCTTGTCAGGTTCAATCTCTACATTTGGAACTGTGTAACAGTTCTTATTCACGTCTAAACATGGAAAGTCAATGCATTTCACAAACTCAGTGACAAGCATCTTCCCTGGTCTCTCTCCTATGTATTGGGTTCTCATTTTTAGCCGTCGAAATAGTATATAAGCTGTCATATTCTAGCATTTAAAGAATGTTTTTGTCAGACCTCGCTACGAGAAGTCTACAATATGCTTATCCGAAGTACTGGCAAACAACCGAAAAGAAGGCAGATTTTACGGGGAATATCTCCAATAGTGTGTTGGCTAAAAATACAGCTAGAACCTAGGATTTTCTATAGAAAAGCCAGAGTTCCACATGAAGCAACGAAGAGACTATGGAATGGTTTTAAACTCAGATTTGCATATTTGCTGTTATGCTTTACTGCTTTGCCAAGTGGTATAGTTAAGTCCTATTTTCTTCGGGCATCACTCCGAATTTTCAACAAGTGACTACCAATCTTTCTAATCACTTTCTCCTTAGACTCCTTCTTCGCAACCAAAAGCATACCCGTTTCCAGCCACGGAGTCTTCGGATAACCAGCATCCAAAACAACTTCATAGCCTAAACCCAGTTTTTCCACAGCTTCCTTTATCTCCAGGACTTTCGGCGAAGGCACAGCCAAACTCTTAGGAACGCGTCTCCCATCGCCTCTCGTTTTGGTGGAATCGAAATAGGCTGGCCATATGATTATTTTATCCTGTTTGCGCATGTCTTCACGCTTCTCATCATCTATGAGCATAGTAAGCTATTAACTTCACATTAACCTCGTCGATCCTTACGAAGCCGAACCTTTCAAACTGTATTATATCGTCAGGCTTCAACCCCTTACAAGCAGTTTCCGCGATCCCCTCAGCAACATTTGCGTCAGGCATAACAACTTGACAGGGCAAGTCAGCACCAATTGGTATCCAATGGATCAACGGTGCCCCAGCCTTTTTCGCTTCTTCGTACGGTTCGCTGATGAAAGACGCGTCAGCCGAGTACGCATCTCTCCTTTCAATCTTTATGTTGAACAACCCCATGAGGCGTACAATTTTCTCAACTTTCAAGACTTCTGCGTCATCTCTGGAAACCCAGAAGACTGTGGAATCATCTTCGCCCATAGGCTTTATGGCGTATTCTCTAAATCCCCTTTTAGGGTATTCTGGATGAAGACGAAGTTTCGCCTTGAAAGCTTTTGGGATGTTTCTTATCGTCAGTTGCATTGGATTATGAACGAAAAAGTACCTATCTGCCTTTGGATCCAGTATTTTGCGATTATAAGCGTACAGGTTTTCCCAGCTTAGAACAACCTCCGAAGTTTTAGGTCCAACATCAATCATTAGCTTCTTTATTGCCTCTGGCGTTATTCCCCGCTTTCTCAAAGCTGCAAAGGTTGCCAAACGCGGATCGTCCCAGCTTCTGCAAATGCCTTCTCTTATCCTCTGAACTATCTCTGACTTGCTTAGGGAGGCTCCAGTGATTTTCAGTCTACCATAGTGTATGGCCTCCGGATACTGCCATCCCAAATACTCATACATGTATTCTTGCCGCACCATGTTAGTCAAATGCTCTTTTCCTCTAATTATGTGAGTTACGCCCATCAAATGGTCGTCTATGCCACACGCAAAATTGTAGAGTGGCCACACATGGTACTTGCTTCCAACCCGCGGATGAGGATATTTTTCAGAATCCAAAACGCGAAGCGCAGGCCAATCTCGAACCGCTGGATTTGGATGGTCCAAGTCCGTTTTTACGCGAACTACGGCTTCCCCTTCCTTGTAGCGACCTTCAAGCATGCGTTGCCACCTCTTGAGATGCTCTTCCGGCTGCAAACCTCGGCACAGGCATGGCTTGTTGGCCAACGCTTTTTCTCGAAACTTTTCCGGCTGACAAGTGCAAACGTAGGCTTTACCATCCTTAAGCAGTCTTTCAGCATACTCGTAATAAATGACGATTCTGTCGCTTTGAATGTACTCTTCGTCTGGCTTGCAATCAAGCCAAGCCAAGTCCTCCCTAATGCGATCGTAAAACTCTAGGACAGGTCTTTTCAGTTTCGGGTCTGTATCCTCGAAGCGTAGAATAAACTTGCCTTCATACAAACGTGCATACTCATAACACAAAACTATGGCTCGGGCCGAACCCAAATGTAAAACACAGTCAGGATTAGGCGAAAAACGCGTAACAACCTCAGCGTACTTATCAACATTAGGCAAAGGCGGAAGACGCTTCTCCTCCTCAACCTTCTCTTTCACAAGAGCTTCTGGCCATCTCTCCTCAACAATGCTCTTTTGCTTGCTTGGTGATAGACTGTTGACTTCCTGAACAACCTCGTTGACAAGACTGGAGATTTCCTTTGCCCTTGTCCTTAACCCTGTTTTTTCACTTAGGAGTTTTCCGATAACTGAACCTGTTTGCGCTTTTCCGTCATGCCAAACAGCATTAAACAAGGCGAGCTTTCGAATAAACTCTCTAAGCTCAGTGTCTTTCTCAGGACTCAAATGGTTTAGCACTCTTTTACAGTCTAGATTTTCCTTTCAATCAAGAATTGCGCGAACGCCTTTAATCTTTCCTTCGCATCTGAAGTTGGCAGAAGCCCTTCGACTTCTCTCCAGCTGTCTTCAACTATTTTTCTGGCAAACTGTTTAACATATTCCACTGAACCATATTTTTGCATTATCAGGATGGCTTCATCTCTGAGCTTTTGATCTGAAGCCCGCATTTTCAAGATCTCAACCAGCCTTCCCCTGTCTTCAGAGTCTGCAACCTTCAAGGTGTGGATGACAATTAGGCTTCTTTTTCCTTCAGTTATGTCTTGTCCCCGTCCACCTTTCTTTTCAGCAAACTCTGTGCTGGTTAGATCTAGGATATCGTCTTGCATCTGGAAAGCTACGCCTATGCTTTCACCGAAACGCCCAAGCCTTTCAACAAGTTCACCGTTTGCATCTGCTAACACAGCCGCGAGTTTTGCAGCCATCCTTGCCAAGGTTCCAGTCTTGTTTGCACACATCTGTAAATAGTCTTTCTCATCTATTTTGTCCGCATTGACGATGCGTCGATGCCACGCTATGTCCATGGCTTGACCAAGGCTTAGGCTAATCATCTCTTTCACGTATATCTCGTAGATTTCACAAAGTTTCTCGCTGGAAATCTCTTCTCTGTTTTCTAGCAGAGGCAGTAAGGGTAAGTAGTACATGGCGTTTCCAGCGTTCACGGCTATGTCCAAGCCGTAAATCCTGTATGTACATGGTTTTCCTCTCCGGAGTTCGGATGCATCCTCTATGTCATCTATCATTATTGTCCCGTTGTGAATCACTTCAGGAATCATAGCGAAATCAACGAAATCTTCAGGATTCGTACCCAGGGCTTCACAGACGAGTAGGAAAAGGCTTGGACGCCACCTCTTCCCGCCTCTATCAAGAAACTCCCAAATCGGATCAGCAACTGCTTTGTTTAAGGTTTCCAATGTATAGGCATGTTGCGGTGGGTTGATCCTGAAAAGGACTGCGTTTTCGGAGAAAACCCTTGGAATATACTTCTCAATGACCTTGTCTATCAAGGCAGCCTTCTCTTCAAGAAACCTCTCAATATCCATACGTTTCATTCCTCCCTCTTCGCGCGTATCTTTCTGTGTCAAACCCTCTGACCTTCAGCCATTCTGCCGTCTTTCCAGTCATTACAAGGGAAACGTCACGCAAGGTTTCAACCGAATCTGCTCCCACAAGAAACATCACATTCTTCAATTCCTCTGTTAAAAGTGAAAGCACGTTTTTTGTCTCTTTTATGCCTTCAACTGCAGCCTGCAACACTGGTTGAGAAAGGCTCGTTAGACTCCCGCCTAGGACTAAAGCCTTAGCCACATCTACTCCGTTGCGTATTCCTCCGGAAGCGATAACTGGAATCCTTATTGTTTGTGAAACCTCAACTAGGCTTGCGGCTGTGGGGATGCCCCAGTCCCAGAAAACATCGCCTAATCTGCGTTGGAAACTGTTTCCACGTTTTTTCGCACGGTAATACTCAACCGCTGCCCAACTTGTGCCACCTGCTCCACTTACATCTATGCCTCTCACCCCCACATCCTCAAGTTGCTTCGCCTCTTCAGCAGCAATGCCGGCGCCTGTTTCCTTAACAATTACTGGCTTGTCTAGTTCTCTGGCGATCTCACCTATTTTCTCAAGTACTCCTTGGAAGTCTGTTTGACCTTCTGGTTGGATGGCTTCTTGCAGTGGGTTTAGGTGTATCGCAATGGCATCCGCCTCAATCATTTTCATTGCCTTTTTAATTTCTTTCAAACCGTATCCACTGACGAGCTGCACTCCACCGATGTTTGCGATCAGAAAGGCTGTTGGAGCCTTTTTTCTAGCTACTGCAAAGGTTTTCTCAAGTCTTTTATCTTCTATTGCTGCTCGCTGACTTCCAACACCCATTCCTAGACCAAGTTCTTCTACGGCCTCGGCTATTGTTGCATTGATCTTTGTTGCTTCCATCGTTCCGCCAGTAATAGCTCCAACAATCAATGGTGCCGCAAACCTGTGACCGAAAACAGTGGTGGACAAATCAATCTTTTGCTTGTCTATTTCTGGCGAAGCCTTGTGAATGAAATGGACATCTTCGAAACCAGTTGTTGTCTTTCTTGCTTGAACATTCTGGTTCAGCGAGATCTTGATATGGTCTGATTTGCGCTTTCTTGTTTCCTTAGCCAACTTCATTCCTTCTCTAACAAAGCGTTCGTTCCCTTTTCTTCTTTTTTGGGACTTTATAAATATAGTTTGGTTTTGAAGTGTTCGGGGAATGGTTGTCGAGGCATCCTTCACTTCTCTATTCTAACCGTATCATTTTCCAATCGGATAATGTCTCCTGTCTTTATTTTTAAGATATCGATTTTGTCGATGCAAGGTATTTCGGAGATTATTGCGCCGACGGCAACCACGGTTTCACATTCTTCGTTTATGATACCAGCAGGAGCCGTACGACTTTTTTTCATCCTGTAGAGAGTGTAAGATCCAACGGTTGACCCTTTGCCGTTGGGGAAAACCAGTATTTTACCCTTCAGCCTTTTTCCCTCAAGTTCGTGTCCCTTTTCTATGATCACGCCGGTGTCTGGGTTCACTCCGCCGTAAAATGAGATTGGTTGTGAAGTGGTTAAGGCTTCTCCTTTCGCGAATCCTTTTGAGATGATTCTTCCTTTCAGCTCCACTTGCCGTTCACCGCAGCCTCTACACACTCTTCCAGACTTCCCAGTCTTGTCTTCATCCCGTTGTGTCTTGAATAGTAACATCCTTTCGCAGAGGTTGTTGCTACTGATTTGAACCTTCCTTTCAATGGAGCCACTGCCAAGCAAGTGTCGCAAGCGAATTTTGCCCCGGAACTCTCAATTGTGTCTGTGAAGCCTCTTTTGTCAGCGAGTTGTTTGATCAGTCTTGAGGTTGCCACCCAGAATTCAGTGCTCGAGCAGATCCTCTTGTTCTTCAATAGTCTCGCTACCTCAGCGACTTCATTAATTGAACAGTGGGGACAGCCTATGCAGACGAAGTCTATGGTGTCAACGTCATCGTTAATGCTTTCATACGCTTCTTTTATGTCCACATCTTCAATGGTGACAGTCTCTTTGGGTAGTTGATGTTTTTCAGAACCAGGGGTTATCCCCTTCATAAAGAACAACGGTTTTGAACCATAAGTCACCACCGAAGCACAAAACGATTTCAACTCATCCAAACACGCGCCTCTCACGCCCGTTATATACGGTATTTTGTTTCCAGCTTTTTTACCAATGCACCAACCAAGGGCTCCCCAATCAGATATTTTCCGAGGATTAGCCGTTACATCTACATGAACGTCTGGCACTCTGTTCTCTTCCAAGTGTAGCCCGTAGGACGGTGTTTTACCCACAAAAGCCGCTGCAAGGGCGGATGGACCGCCCTCTCTGTTGGTCTTTGCCCCGATAACAGAGTTGGCGAAAGTGACTGCAGAGGACTCGGACCAAGCAATATGCCGCCCATATGTTGGTAGGCTTCCTATCAGGTATGGTGTACATGTGCAAGAGATGATTGTACCCATTTTCCTGAAGGCCTCTATGACCAGGGTTTGTTTTTCGGCGAACTCTTTTGAAATGCCAAGTTCTTTCCAATTCTCCAAGTCCATTCCTGCAGGGTTCAAGGTCGTGAGAACTTTGACTTTTCCGTCCTTTGCCAGTTCATCTAGAAATTCTAGACCTGCATCTCCTAGGTTGTGGTATGATACACCTGC
>Ga0209635_10004521_pt1 | contig 10921 bp, 7 predicted proteins | sample DeeMarSWOR230_32_FD_187463 | JGI IMG/M metagenome (GOLD analysis project Ga0209635, IMG submission 187463) | Marine sediment microbial communities from White Oak River estuary, North Carolina - WOR-2-30_32 (SPAdes) (version 2) | ecosystem: Environmental > Aquatic > Marine > Intertidal zone >...
AGGCACGTAGATTTTTTGCACCTCAGCTCGAAGCGTGTCCATCTCGGCAAGCTTTTCCCGAATCCGTTCCTGGTCAGGATCGCGCTTCTGTTGCTCCACCAGGACCGCCTGATATGCAGCTTCAATTCGCCCCTGAAGTTCCATATCCCTTTCCCGGTCTAGGGTACCGAAATTCTTGGTGCCTTTAAACATCATGTGCTCAAGTAGATGCGCGATGCCGGTCTTACCAGTCTCTTCAAGTGCTGAGCCAGCACGTATTGCCACCCGGCAGGCAACTTGAGGTGTAGTAGGTCGCTCCACAATCAAGAAAGGCATACCGTTTTTCAGTTGGAACTCTTTGATATCTAATTTGATCTCTGAGGCAGGATCGGCCGCCAGGGAGAAATTCCAAGCGACCAACAACAGCAGTAACCCGATGACAAAAGCCTTGAAAAAACGCATGGCTCCTTCCTCCAGTATCATTTTAATGGTATTATTATACCACCTGAAATCTCTCTGTAACATCCTTACTTCCCTATATCTTCATTTTTTTCTTTACCCTATTTCATATCATCCTACCATGGGGATCCACCTTGTTTCCATTATTCCTCCACTTTATCAAAAAAAGCGAGAGAAACCAAGGCCTTATTTCATCTAGACCCGAGGATAGAATAATCACATGGAAGGGCTCTCTCCACCCGCTGCGCATCCATTCACATACATGTACTTGAAGGTGGCGCGGAGTTACGGTATATTCTACACCTGACCAGTCAACCAGTTTCTTAGGAGCGATTCACCCTGGCGCTTGGCTACAGGGTCATTGAGAAAAAAACTTTCATGGGAGTATGGGGATGTCTTTTTTTGCTCCATGCCGTTTAACAGGGGGCCTCAGCGTGCCCCGTAAATCGGGGCACAGGTGCAACGCGGATTTCTCTATCATACACCATGGAGGTTGGTGCCCCGATTTATCGGGGCCTGCCGGTGCATTACGTAGAGGGCATGAGACAAAAAAAGACATCCCCATACTCTTTTACATCACTAGTTTCTTGGGAGGGTGTTTGTTATGAGAGAAAGGATGGAAAAAGCCTTACGCAAGGGTGATGCGGAGTACACAGAAATACGAATTGAAAGCGTAACTTCTTCCTGGGTGAATTTCAGAGGTGAAGACCTGGACAGCATCGGCTCGTCCAAGACACTGGGCGGGATAGTGAGGGCTCTTGTCAAAGGTGGCTGGGGGTACGCGACTTTCAATGATCTCAGCGACCTTGAAACCAGAGTGAGGGAGGCCTGCGAATCCGCTCGACTGGTGGGCAAAGAAGAAAGCACGTTTGCCGAAGTGGAGACAGTCGTAGATGAGATACCAGCAACCTTGGAGAAGGATTTTCGACAAATCTCGTTGTCAGAGAAAAGGTCGGTCATCGAGGAGTACAACAAGATTATTCTCGGCTACCACGACAAGATTGAAACATCCAATGTGGGGTATAGGGACAGCTTCAGAAAGGTCTGGTATAGCAATTCGGAAGGAAGTTACATTCAAGATGAGCGGCCTGATATAGGTGTGGGCATATCAGCTACTGCTCGGGAGGATGACAATGTCCAGCGAGGATTTGAGAATGTGGCTGGTGGTGCCGGCTTCCAGATCATTGAGGGGTTGCAGGAGAAGGCAGAAGCGGCTGCCAGGCGTTCTGTGGACTTGCTTTCCGCCTCGCCGGTTACAGGCGGGAAATATACTATAATCATAAATCCCAGACTGGCAGGGGTTTTTGCCCACGAAGCATTCGGGCATTTGAGTGAATCGGACCTTGTCTATGAAAATGAGCGTATGAAAGAACTGATGGTTCTGGGAAAGCGCCTCGGTCCGGACATCTTAAACATCATTGACGACGGCACTATCATGGCTCAAAGAGGTACGCATAGATACGATGATGAAGGAGTAAAGACCAGAAAGAATTACTTAATCAAAGATGGCATTTTGGTGGGGCGATTGCATTCCCGCGAGACCGCTGCCAAAATGGGTGAGAAGCCCACAGGCAACGCCAGAGCCGTTGGTTACCAACATCAACCGATTGTGCGCATGACCAATACCTACATCGACAAAGGCGATGCCACCTTTGAAGATATGATAAAAGACGTGGGGTTGGGACTCTATGCTATAGATATGGTCGGCGGTCAGACGTCCATGGAGATGTTCACCTTCAGTGCGGCTTATGGGTACATGGTGAGAGACGGCAAGATAGCGGAGCTGGTCAGGGATGTAGTGTTGACAGGCAATGTCTTTGAAACACTGATGAATATTGACACGATAGGCGATACAGTAGAATTGCCGCCAGTGGGTGGTGGCTGTGGGAAAGGTGGGCAGTCACCCCTGCCTGTAGGATTGGGTGGTCCGTATGTCCGCATTCAAAACGTTGTGGTAGGAGGCAGGCAACAATGATAGTTAATCGGTTGATCGAAAAAGTGATGAGGAAAGCCCAAGGCGCGCAGGCGTATTTGGAGCAAAGTGAATCCACAAACGTGTCTTTTGAAAACGACAAGCTCAAATCGGTTAGATCCTCCCAGAGCACTGGGATGGGCGTAAAAGTTATCGTGGATGGCAAAATTGGCTCATCCCACACCACGGACATAGATGATGTGGACGGCGTGGTAGGGAGGGCTTTGGAAGCTGCAGAGTTCGGCAGCCCAGCGCATTTCCGGTTTCCAAGTCCACAAGAAGGACCTGATGTGAAGGTCTATGATGGTGCAGTGCTCCGGGTGACCAAAGAGGAAATGGTACGCATTGGCGAGGAGATGATGACCCTGGTGAAAGGGTATAACCCTGATATCCTTCTAAGTGCTGAGGCGGGCAGGGGGGTAAGCAAAAGTCACTTTGTTAACTCTGCTGGTATAGAGTTTCTCACTGAGACCACAAGCTTCGCTGCGGGGGTTAACGGCCAGTGGATACGTGGAACCGACATCCTGTGGGCCGGACATGGTTTCGGATGGAAAAAACGGGAGATCGACCATGTGGAGATTGCCAAGAAAGCGATTGAATTGTTCAAGATGGCGGAGAGGATCGCTCAGATCAGATCTGGGGATATGCCGGTTATCTTTACGCCTGAAGGGATGAATGTGTTCCTTTTGGCTTTGAGACTGGGATTCAATGGCAAGAACGTATTCTTAGGCTCATCGCCCCTTGCAGGCAAATTGGGGGAGAAGATCAGTGATGACACGTTTGCTATTATCGATAATCCACTGCTTGATTATGCAAGCGGTAGCGGCACATACGACGGCGAAGGTGTACCTCACCAGGTCACCCCACTCATTGAGTACGGTATAGTGAAGAATTTCCTCTATGACCTCGACACAGCAGGCAGAGCAGGCAAAAAGACTACTGGTAACGGTGTTGGTTGTAATCCAACGAATCTGGTCATCAAAGAGGGGGGTACACCTTATGAGGAGATGGTGAAAAATACCAAAGAAGGTCTGCTCGTTCATGATGTGTTGGGCTTGGGTCAAGGTAACCCCATCAGTGGAGAGTTTTCTGTAAATGTTCAACTGGGCTACAAGATAGAGAACGGCGAGATTGTCGGACGCGTAAAGGATGTTATGCTGGCAGGCAACACCTACGAAGCCCTGAAAAGGATCGTTGCTATTGGCGATAAAGCCGAATGGGCTGGCGGCTCGCTCTTGGCCCCGCCAATACAGATCGCCAGGCTGAGCGTGGTGGCGAAGTAAGCCTGATTATTTCGGATTTTTCCCTGCGTTTTCTATAAGGGCCTTGACCGGTTCGAGGCCGTACGGTGTACCCTCCTCGATGGCCTTGAGCACAGTCCCACCGCCGGTGAAGAAGTAATACTTGGCATTGTCCATAGCGGCCAGATACAGGCCGGGGCTCAGGTTCTTAAATTCCTGGAGGGTGTCGCCCCCACCGTAGAATTTTTGGGCGTGTCGGTTCTGGTCAATGGTCTGATCGAGCTTCACTGATCCCTCGAAAAAGTGGGGGGTGAAGCCCATCACTGCATTGACAAGTATGGTTCTGGCTGAGCCAATGACCTCTGCCACTCCAGGGGTGTCGAAGGATTTGGGGACCACATCCAGGAAGTACCCATACTTGTCCCCCTTTTTGAAATCCTTGATTCTGCGGGTCCTGTACTTGCCTTCCACGCGTCCCTCAATGGTGTCCGACTCCACCACAAGAGGTAGCTCGATCACCTTCTTGGCCTTTTTGTCCTGCTTCACCAGATCCTTGGCTGCGTTTATGTCGGACTCGCTGACTCCGCCCACGCGAACGTCGTATTTGGCACACAGAAAGGTATTGTATATAATTCCACCCAGTACCAGGTGGTCAACCTTCTTGTAGATCTCCTTGAGTGGGCCGATCTTGGTATCATATTTAGCTCCAGCTACAACGGCGACAAAGGGCCGTTCGGGTTCCAAGACGTGCTTAAGGTTACGGAGTTCCTTTTGGAGAAGAAAACCGGCAAAGCTTGGCAGATGCCTGGTAATGTCAAAGGTAGAGACATGGGCCTGCCATGACCCGAAGGCGTCGTTGACAAAGACGTCGGCTAGGCCAGCCAGTTGGATGGCAAAACGCTTCCTCTTCTGGCCTTTGGCCTCCTCACCCTCGAACCAGCGCGTATTGGGCAGATAGATGCCCCCAATCCGGTGAGCGCGTAAGTCCCTAATATGCAAGTTGATCGATGTATCGATCTGTCTGATACCCCATTCGGGATCAACTGGAAATTGGGGTACCACAAACTTGGTGTACAGTTTACGTTCCAAATACTCGACCACCGGCTGGACTGAAGTGTCGTGGCCCACTTTGATCCAGCCGGTCTTTTTGTCACGTAGTCGGCCAATGTGAGTCATGAGGATGAGGCGGCCTCCTCGTTCCACGATATTGTACAGCGTGCCCAGGGTGGCATCGATGCGGTAGGGGTCGCGAATTTCCCCGTTCTTTACCACGTTGTGATCCACTCGAACCAAGACGACCTTGTCCCTGAGATCGGCCTTCTGAATAAGGGGCAAGCGTGGGTCAATATCCGGCGTGGTCATGGCAGCGCTCCTTATAGGGTTTGAAGTTTTTGTGTGAGCTTTTATTTCACTGGATAAATCTGCAGATATCTTACCAATATCGACACTTTTCAATATCTTAAGATATCACACCGAGGCCTCTTGTAGATAGTTACGAACTTGCGAATAGGTATCTGGGGCCGCGATCAGGAGATGATCATCTATCCTTTGGCCATCCAAGTATTCGTCGAGGGAAAACTCGCTCCCATCCATTTTGTACATCTTTCCTCCTGCTGCCTCAATAATGACGCGAGCCGCAGCGAGATCCCGATAGGACTCGTTTGCAATAACAGCTGCCTCGGCGCGACCCGTGGCAACATAGCATAGGTGAGCAGTGGTGCATCCCAGATCGCGGATTTTGCCAGGAAATGTGGAGTGGTACCGATGGTGAAATCGGGAGTATGTGAGGAGAAGACTCTCGTCATTAATAGTCTCTTGGGAGGAAACACGGATCTCCCTTTTTCCCCAGAAGGCCTTGTATCCCGCTCGGGCCTGAAAAAGATCGCCAGTCGCAGGCATATAAAACACGCCTAAGATGGGCCAAAAATTCTCGAGGAGAGCCAATGACATACCCCAGATGGGAATTCCAGCCTGAAAATTGGCAATTCCATCTAATGCGTCATAGATCCAGAGATACCTTTTTTCCTCATGGGTGTAACCTTTGTTCTTCTGGTTGTTCTTAAACACCTGGTGTTCAGGAAAATGGGCGCGGAGTTGATCTTGATAAAATTCCGTGAGACGAAGCTCGGCCTGTGTGACAAGCTCATCATCGAATTTAACATGGGGCTTACCTTTGCCATAATAGGAAAGTGCTTCTTGTCCTAAGCTACGGATCACCTCCAGTGCAAACTGAGTCAAATCCTCAATCCCATGACTTTTTGAGGCCACCATTTTCCCTCCTGGTTTTAAAGTGGGTTGCGCTTGTTTCAAGATGTGACAGGACCAGTTTCTTGAACCTTATGATGTGCCATTTGAGTAATTTGGTAAAGTATCCATGGCAAGAAAGACTTCCCAGCGAAAGTCAGATCTGAAGAACCTTGTCACCACAACGGACCACCATTTCGGCGCACTATCACATGGCCACGGCGGTCAGGGCATGGATAGAACTTACTCTCCCATAACAAGAGGATAGGAAAAAGGCAGTGGTGTGTCAAGCATATATCGCACATCCATTTTCTCTTCATGAAAAATCACTTGCAATAGATAGTGTAATATCCTAGTATCGTTTTCTTGGAATGGATTTTTTGGTCGAATGAGAATTTCTCTACGATTGATATCCATTGTATAAGAGGTTTATCACCTTTACCCTAACGGAGATTCCGCTATGAATAAGAAGGTACTCATCGGGTTTGGGCTTTTCATTCTTATCTTGATTTGGGTAGTGGTTTCTATCTATCCTGACTGGCTGTGGTTTGAAAAGCTCACCTTTTCGTCTGTTTTCTGGACGATGCTTTTGAGCAAACTCGGGTTTGGTTTGGCTGTCTGGCTGGTGTTTGTTCTTATCATATTCCTTAACCTTTACGCAGCCAAAGGGGTAAGCCCGGGGAATGGTCCGGGAATAGGCCTTACAGATGGGGGCGGATATTTTTCCCAACTCGGCCTTTCAGGAAAGGCCTTGAATTATCTCTTCATAGGTTTTGTTCTGCTTGTCAGTTTATTTGTTGGGTCAAAGGGCTCCTCCCAATGGGATATGGCCCTGCGCTATTTATATCAGCAACCTTTTGGTAGCGCGGATCCTATTTTTGCCCGGGACATCGGTTTTTATGTATTTTCTCTTCCCTTTTACCTTTTTGTCCAAAACTGGTTATTGGTCTTTTTCATTCTGGCTGCCCTGGTAACCATGGGGTGGTATCTGAAAGGGGGTGGTGTTCAGGTAATTGGTGAATTTGCCCCAGGGGAAGGTAAGCCAATGTCTGTACCTAAGATTACCATTTCACTAAAGGCCAAGAAACACCTTATTTTCCTGGGAGGAATAATTGCTCTGCTCCTGGCCTGGGGTTATCATCTAAAAATGTATGGACTTCTCTATTCTACACAGGGGCCTGCTTTCGGTGCCAGCTACACCGATGTCCATACCAAGATCTTGGCCTACAAGGTTTTGATCATTGTCTCTCTGGGCTTTGCCTTGATCCTTTTTCTTAATTCCCTCAGGCCCAAGATGAAAGTAATCTGGTTAAGTGGGGCAATCTGGTTAGGGGCTGTATTGGTGTTTGCGAGCATTCTGCCCACCCTGGTACAAAAATTTGTGGTTAAGCCCAATGAATTAGCCAAAGAATCGCGCTACATAGCGTACAATATTGATCATACCCGTAATGCCTATAATCTGAATAAGATACAAGAAGTGGATTTTCCGGTGAGTGATCAACTCAGCACAGAAGATATCAAGGAGCATAATGTAACGATTCAAAATATCAGGATCTGGGACGAACGTCCCTTGCTTCAAACCTATAGGCAGATTCAGTCTATACGGCTCTACTACGATTTTAACAATGTTGACGTAGATCGTTATCTCATCAATAAGCAACTGCGACAGGTCATGTTGGCTGCCCGGGAGTTAGTTGTCAATCAACTTCCTCCCCAGGCAAAGACGTGGGTCAATAGACGTCTGATTTATACCCATGGCTATGGATTAGCATTAAGCCCGGTGAACGAGGTGACCAGTGAGGGGCTTCCCCGCCTCTTAATCAAAGACCTACCGCCTTCCTTTGATGCTGATCTGAAGATAGAGCGTCCGGAGATCTACTATGGAGAAAAAACTGAAGAGTATGTTCTGGTAAAGACTAAAGAAGAGGAATTTGATTATCCAAAGGGGGACAAGAATGTATATACGATTTATCAGGGGACGGGAGGAGTCCCTATCAAATCTTTTGCTCGAAGAGTGTTGTTTGCCCTTGCATTTTTGGATTCCCAGATACTATTTACCACTCAATTAATCCCGGAGACTAGAATAATGTATATTCGCCGGATTGATAGGCGGGTAGGCTCCATTGCCCCATTTCTGGATTATGACGGCGATCCATACCTGGTTGTCTCCGGGGGAAAGCTCTACTGGATTCAAGATGCCTACACGACCTCTAATATGTATCCCTATTCTCGCGGGTCTAATAGCCATTTTAACAAGAAAAGGCTCAACTACATCCGGAATTCGGTCAAGGTAACTATTGATGCCTATAACGGGGATGTATCGTTTTACCTGATTGATGAAAAGGATCCCCTTGTGAGAACATATTCGCGTATATTCCCTGGTCTATTTAAGCCTTTTGACGAAATGCCTGCTGGTTTGAAAAAACATATCCGGTACCCTAAGGACCTCTTTAAAATCCAGGTGGGTATTTACAGAACCTATCACATGGAGGGTGTCCAGGTCTTCTATAACCAGGAAGACCTCTGGCAAATCCCTGATGAGTTGTATGGTGATAGTCGACAAGAAATGGAACCGTACTATATCGTCATGAAGCTGCCCGAGGAAGATAAGGAAGAGTTTCTCCTTATGCTTCCTTTCACCCCCTCCAAGAAGGATAATATGATTGGCTGGCTGGCGGCCAGAAGTGATCTGCCCAACTACGGGAATCTGTTGGTGTACAAATTACCCAAGGAGAAACTGGTCTATGGACCGATGCAGATTGAAGCCAGAGTGGATCAGCAAACGGATATTTCCAGGGAGTTGAGCTTGTGGGGTCAGAGGGGTTCCAGGGTAATCAGAGGCAATCTTTTGGCCATTCCTGTTGGTGACTCATTTATCTATGTGGAACCCGTTTACCTGGAAGCAAAGCAAGAAAAGGGCGAGGCGCCCTCAACACAATCACCTCAACCGAGAGGTTTTGGGAAATCCCCAAGAAAAGGGGCTCAAGGATCTTCGGTGTTGGACAAGTCAAAGGCTGCTTCCTTGCCAGAATTAAAAAGGGTCATTGTCGCTTTCAGCAATCGCATCGCCATGGACGAGGATCTTGATAAGGCCTTGAGTGCAGTACTGGAGGAGGAAATAGCCCCCAGAGAATTAGCTCCCCCTCTTATCCCTGAAACCCTGGATATCTACAATCTGGGAGGGTCGGCGCTTGAGCACTATAATAAGGCCAAAGATTACTTACGCCAGGGGAACTGGGCTGAATACGGGAAGGAACTGGAACATTTGGAAGAAATTCTAAAGGACATGGCGAGGATAAGGAGGGAAAAGAAGTAACAGGTACGTCGAGAACGAGAAAAAGGGGAGGGCACCCGGTCTTCATCACCCTGTGTTTTTATACTCGGTTTGCCACACGGGATCAATAAGCTCTCTCAAGAGCTGATCATATTCTGTTAAACCCTGATGATATGATCTGTCTTCAACGGCCTCTTTGGCAGCCTTATCAGAGGGCTTGATCTGATAGTGATGTTGCAAGATCTCGTGAATAGCCTTGTGATGGTCCCTTATGGGACATGGGAGTATGAGGTTATCCCTTTCTAACGCAGGCTTGCCGTATGCGTATTCGGACTGCCACCCCCTGATCTCCTTAAAATAATCCGAGTAGAGCACATCGTTAAGGGTTCCTCCCCTCCCATACACATCGAGGATATTATCCTGGTAGTACGGGATAAACACGCAGGGCATGACGTTACCGTTCCAGTCGATATAGAGATAGCCCCCCATTCTTCCAGCTGCCAGACATCCATCTGTCATCACCCCTTGGTTCCAGAAGTCGATATAGTTATATCCCCCTTCCTTTATCGCCTGGACATTCCGCTTAAACATCTCAAGCCGCTCCTCTGGGGTAACCATCTGCTTAAGGGTATAGCTTCGACCAATAGGCATATATTGAAAGAGCCAACCGTAAAAGGCCCCTTGCTCATCGAAGTAAAAGCGCAAGAATTCTGTGCTCGTTACCTCATCCCAGTTAGCTCTCTCAGCCTGAACAGATATGCCAAAGGGAACACCTGCATCTCTCAAGTGTTTAAATGACTCCATGATCTTCTTAAATACCCCTTTCCCTCGCCTCAGATCAGTCTTTTCCTCAAAGCCTTCCACCGAGATAGCCGGCGTGATGTTGCCAACGTCCGCCATTTCCCATGCTAAATCCCGATTGATGAGGGTGCCGTTGGTGTACACCATGAAGAAGTTGTCGTGGTGTTCCCTGGCAAGATCGACGATTCCCCTCCCATCCGATTTCCAGAGGAATGGCTCGCCCCCGGAGATTACCGTAAATCGAGAATGCCAGAACTCAACCTTCTCCTTAATGATCCTCGTTACCGCGCTATAGGGGAGGGAAGACCTGGTAGTGGTCGCACTGCTCGCATAACAGCCAGAGCAGTGTAGGTTGCATACCTGGGTAGGGCTCAAGACGAGGAAGCAGGGGTATACGGCTTGCTTTGCGTCATCTCTCATGATATCTCTTTTCGAGATGTCCTCTACGAATACATTTCTCGCGAAGACCTTCACCATTTTATGAAACATATCCTTACTTAAAATACCCCTGGTAAGATGGTTTTCCGTGGTTCTAAGAAGGTTCCTGACAAATGCAAACTTGAGCTCCTGGGCGGGCCTGATGCTATCATTTTCCTCCTCAACGATGTCCGTCCAGAGCTTGCCCTCGGCCTTTTTCACCAGATACCTCATAACCGGTTTTTTATCGGCTATACGAACGACAATATCGAGTACCGCACTCCACGCATTCTTCTTCATCTCTTTGGTAATAGGCATATCTCATCCCCTTTATTGATAGAAAACGGTCATCTCCGCATTCGCATTTAGTCTACATATCAAAAAAATTGTCAAGATGCAACCTTTCGAACAGCCCTGTCTGCTAATATCTTTTTGCGCTTAGCAGGATCTGACGCCCAGGCAACACTTCGGGGTTACTCATGGAAGAAACTTTAGGCCGAGCATGGAGATGTCTTTTTTTACCTCATGCCCTCT
>Ga0209635_10004524_pt1 | contig 10917 bp, 10 predicted proteins | sample DeeMarSWOR230_32_FD_187463 | JGI IMG/M metagenome (GOLD analysis project Ga0209635, IMG submission 187463) | Marine sediment microbial communities from White Oak River estuary, North Carolina - WOR-2-30_32 (SPAdes) (version 2) | ecosystem: Environmental > Aquatic > Marine > Intertidal zone >...
AGAGCCAACTTCTATTCTAGCAATTTTTCCGTTTTCATGCTCACGTACTCTTACCTGTTTAATCCTAAGTTCATTGCGGATATAAATTTCCGCTTGTGCTATTCGTTTAAATCTTTCTTCAGTAAGTGTTTCCCCGTAAGGAACACGACTCGCCAAACATGCCATCGCAGGTTTTTCAGCAGATGGTAAATTTAATAATTTTGCAAGAGCACGAATTTTTTCTTTGTTTAGACAGCGTTCTGCTAATGGTGACCAAACTTGTAATTCTCTTGCGGCACGTATTCCAGGACGATGTTCATCAAAGTCCTCAACATTCGTACCGTCAGCCACGGTGGCATATCCTTCCTTTTTTGCAAATTCAAGCAAATCACTGAATCGCAATTTTTTGCAGTGATAGCAACGATCTGGAGGATTTTGTAATATTGTCGAATATTCAAGTTCATTTAGTGGGACAATAATGTGTTGTATCCCTATCTGCTGGGCGACTTCCTTTGCAGTTTGAACTTCGTCTGGAAACATCATCGGAGAATCGACAGTAACTGCAACAGATCTATCACCCAGCGCCTGATATGCCAGTGCTGCAACTACGCTACTGTCCACACCTCCAGAAAACGCGACTACTACGCTACCCTTTTTCTTGAAATCTTCTAGTAACGTTTCTAGTAATTTCTTAGGATCGTCCAATCGCGCGTTCACCCCATTATTCTATTTATTTGCCATCATCTCTTCTAACACGAATCGCTCCCTCAGGACATGCCTCTGAGCAGATTCGGCAGTCTTTTCCCTCGCCTTCAAGGCAATTTTTGATATTAGCTTCAATTAATTGACAATTACCAACAAATCGTATAGCTCCAACAGGACAGACATTTTTACACAACTCGCAACTCCACCCAGACCCAAAGCGTTTACATGTTTCGATTCTTTCCTCAGAAATACCACTCTTCCCATTGTGAATTCTATAGATTGGTTTCTCTCCAAAATCCTCAACAGGACAAATTGTTATGCAGTTTCCACAGCCTAGGCATTTTTCGTTATCCACTTCTATTCCTTGCAGTTCCACCAAATAAATCTCACTCGGACAAGCTTGTACACAAACCCGACATAAATTGCACTTTTTTTGATCTACGGTGATTGAAACCAATTTAAAGACTCCAATAACTATTACCATTAGCTAAGCAAGAAAGCACCACTATTTTAGCATGGTGATGAATGGCGTTGTGTGTATATAGTGTGTTGGTGATGCTCTTTATGAGCACCTACGGGGCGTAGAGATGTTAAGCCTGCGGAGATAAGACCTCCGTAACCCGTCAAGGGGATCGAGTCTGTCGTTGAAGCAGGAAGCCTCAAAGCTTTCGTACGAGGTAGCTCACCATGTAGCTTCTTTGAATTTACGAAGAACCTTTTGAATAGGTTCGCCTAAGACTTCAATCTTTTGAAGGTCTGTTGTTCCAAAGCCATTTTGTACCGCATATTTAATGTGTTTTATCTTATCTGCATCGAATCCCATAATCGTGGAAGCGACAGTGTCTACGGATGCTAAATCTTTTCCTGCGATTATCATATTCATGCGTACGGGATCTCCAGCAGTGGGTCCAAGTCCCTCCATACCAACAATTCCATCAATTACCGCAAAATCGGGTTTGATGAGCGTATTAAGATCGACAATTGCTTTATGGACACCTACTCGGTGAGATTTATATTTTTCATTTTGATACATACAACCTTTAAGGTTTTTTAGGCTTAATGTAACAGTGCATGCGTCATGAGTTTTCATTACTGGGACGCTAATAAACTTATCACACTCTAAAGCAGATTTTGCAATTTTTACTTCTTCTTTAAAGGCTAATGCTCCTTTTATTGAAACTTTGACAGGCATATCAGCATTGAAATCAACAATATCGATACCTTGCCCCTTCAAAAGAAGTCTATATTTTGTCCTATAGAAGACCTCTTCTGTATCGTAACCAACAATCGGGCTTTCTCCAACGAAGGGTACGCCACCTGCACTCTTCACTAAATCGATTAGTTTTATTACTACTCGTGGATTTGTCGTAGCACCCGTATTACTCTGTTTTGGTGCTGCAAGGTTTGGTTTGATTAAAACATGGTCACCCTTATCGATTATACCCTCAAGACCTCCAGCAAGGTTTACTGCTCTTTCGACCATGTCTTCGATGTTTCCGTCTTTCAACACTGATACAACGTCCAAGAAAAGTCCTCCAACAAATTATATTTCAGTTTTTTAAAAAAGAATATGTTGAAGGCAACTGTAAAATTGACTAATTTAGTCTAATCGTTTGCTATTTATGAACTATATGCATAAGTGCACAATGAAAAAGTTTAAATATGCATAATATTCTAGGTGAATAAAAATTGATAATAATAATATCTTATGGTAATAATTGACATCTATAAGGAGGTCCGAAAGCGTGGATGAACAGTGGTGGTGGTGGAAAAACGGAAAGTGACTCACTTAGAAAATAAAAAATCTAACTTAAGGCTTTTTTGCTATTGAAATCGTTGTCTCTATAATCTTCTAATAGGAAAATTTAGATTAAGATACTACTATTTGTGAATTTAATCTTAATAATAAGTTTCTAAGTTTTTGTTGTGCTTTTCCAATCTTTTCCATTTTTATGATTTCAACTGGGACGTCAATTAAAGTAGATATTCCACGAATTGCTTCAAGATAATCCCTGCCCATCATAACGAAAATTTTTCTGTAAGTATGTGCAGTTACATGTCGGCTGAGTTTTTTCAAGACGTCATCTCTAAGTTCATGTGCTTTTTTCTTTGTCATGCGTTCCTCATAATAAGAAATCTCGTCTGTTGCTCTTAAAAGACCATATTTTGCTGAGATTATGAGTACATCAACATCGTGTCCTAATCCTTCTCTAAATGCTTTTCGTAAAGTCAGAAAAATTTTGCCATCGTATGCTCCAAATGCTGGCAACCTTGCATCGTCATTATTTTTCAATAGACTATTCTTGGTTTTTGAGCAAGAAATAATCAACAGATGTTGCCCAGATAATGCCACAAAAATACGCCCCCTGTTCAGATGCCGATATATATCACGGTTTTCTGTATTATTTAATTTTGTCGCAATTATTTTCTAAATATAGAATTATATCGGACTTATAAAAAGAGTTCGTCAAAATGTCGGGGTTTTTTTCAAATAAAAGTATCACTTATTTCTAATTTCCTAGACGATAGGATACCTAGTAAGCGCTTTTACCTGATATGTTTACGCTAATTGAAAACATAATAAACAATTATAGTAAGTTAAATTACCAAAAGTCACGAATTTAGATTCTATCTGTCCGCAAAAACGAATTTGAAAAAATTAATTGTAACATCGGGATATATACAGAATGAACATCGTGAAAAATACGATTAACATACATTTGATTATAATGGCTAACAGGTTCATTATGAAAAGCAGATTTAAGGAAATAAGTGAAAATAAAGTAAAGTTTCTCATTCAAATCTTATGTAGTTTTTATAGCACAATTTGCTAACATTAACTAAAGTCTATTTGGGGAAAAACATGAGTTCTTCACAGATTCGCTATGCTGTTGAATCTGACATCAGATTAGAAAAACTTGATTACCTTCAGCCTCATGAAAAAACGGCTTTCAAAGCAGTTGATCAATTATCGCAAGAAATAGAAAAGGATGGTTTTCAGAAAGACCCTATTATAATAGAAAAGAATAGTATGGTTGTTTTAGATGGAATGCATCGCCTTGCGGCCCTGAAAAAACTTTCGTGTAAATCTGCTCTCTGCTATTTTGTTCTGTATGAAGATGTCAAAATTGATCGATGGTGTAGGTTGTTTATTTCTAATCAGTCTATTTCTTTAATCGAATTGATTGAAAGTATGCAGAGATTAGATAAATTCATCATTAGGTACATGAACGATCCTCAGAAAGCCGAAAGATTTGTAAACGAAAATAAAGCTACTGGGGCATTAATCACAAAGGAAAAATCCATTCTTATTAACAGTAAGGAAGAGATCAAGGATCGTGTAGAAATTTTTAATCATCTTATTCTTATCGAGGTACTTTTCAAATTCCATTTTAATATTGACGTTAGATATAGCGCAAAAATAGAGAGCGAAAACAATGATGTTGTAGGAGTGCTCGTGCCACCTATTGTGAATAAAAAAGACGTAGTAATGGCAGCAAAAAGCGGTGTTTTGTTCCCTTTAAAAAGCACACGACACATACCTCGGATTCGTCCATTGTCTATTAATTTACCGATTTCATTTTTGCAAGATGAAGACATACAAGAGAAAAATAGAGAATTAAAGGCCATTCTCCATCAAAAGAAAATTCAGTTATTTTCGGGAGGAATGGAGATCAACGGAAGGGCATACGAAGAAGCAGTCCTACTATATAAGCAATGAGATAAGTAGTACTTTTATATCATCACCTAGTTATACCCTTGGAGAGTAACCTGTCTTGTCAATAGAATTAGCTTCAAGTGGTATCAAAGAATTAGATAAACTCATGGGTGGAGGGGTGCCAAGAGGCACGCAAATCTTACTTGAGGTTGAAACAGGTACCAGTCCATTGCTATTTGTAGAAAAATGGTTGCATGAAGGATTACGCCAGCAAGATGTCTGCTTCTTTTATTCTTATGATTACTCTGTTGACGAAATTCTTCGGAAATATAAGGAATTTGGGATTGTTCCAGAGGAGTTTCTAAAAAAAGGGAAAATTGTAGACTTTTGGACAAAAGGAGGAGAATATGTACGGGATTTTTCAAAACATATAATCACAATCGGTGAGCCCAATAATGCAAATCGCATCATGGACGTAATGCATGGAATTTGGGTGTGGTATCGAGAGCAGTATCAAGGAAAAGAGTCAAAGAAAGCGCTTGTAAGAAGCGCAACCTATTCCCTTTCAACAATTGTGATGACTTTTGGATTTGAAAGAACTTACAAACTAGCAAAAGAAATAAGCCAAGTCTCAAAAACCGAAAATGCAATGACTTTGGATGTTATTGGAATCGGAATGCACAACTCAATGGAATTAAAGACTTTTGAGTTCCTCTATGATGCTGTTGTTCGATTAGAAACACAGGAAATAAATGGAGAACTGGCAAGATATATCCGTGTTTTTAAATCACCAATTCTTGACTATGTAACTAAAAAGACCCCCTACAGTTTTGAAAAGAATGATTTAGTGTTCTAATCACCTAAAAACGTGAAATAGTCTACAATATTGAGAGGTTTTTCTTATCATTTAGATTTAAAGAATTAAATACATCAAATTCCATTCTACTATTGAGAGAGATTCTTTTTTTTACCAAAAAGATTATCATTGAAAATAGAATTTAAAAATAAAAACCAATACACAGTCCAAATGATGTTTGAGCAATGGATTCGTTAGGTGGCTTTAATGAGATTTGAGGCGGATGTGTTCTTTGAATTTAGTAAAAAACTGCCTGTTGATGCAGAAGAATCATTAAAAGATTTCTTCGATAAAGCAAATAAAGATTTCTTGAAGAAAGGTACTCCAGAAGGGAAAGAAAACGAAGGAACAACAATACAAGAATATCAGATAAAGCCAGAAGGAGTTTTGTTAAGTGTAAACAGTGGCAGATACGTTAGAGCGCATACAGGCATTATGCGACTTAATAAAGAATTGTCTACATTTTTAGGAAAGAAATACCAGTTAGGTGTAAGAAATATTGAGATTCAACGATTTGAAATCACCATGGAACTGGAAGAAGCGCCATTAGAGCCAATGACTCTTCCATTTACTGATAAAATCGACTTTGAGGGTAATCAGGCTCATATTATTCTAAATCCAAAAGATATTGATGAAACAGCACTAAAAAAGAACTATATTGATAAATTGCTTAATCGAATGGAAGAAAAAATCAGAACACAGAGTATGAGAGGTAAAGCGGCATTTTCTGAAACTGTCAGACGCAGCAAAAAAAGACTAGACAAGTATAGAATTACGATGGACCCTACTGAAGAAGCGTTAGGAAGAGGATGGGTAAAAGAGTTCCCAGGTGCCGGCGTCTGGACGATTATGCCTCCACTTGCATCGCTTATGCGCGCTATTGAACAACTTGTGATCGATAAGATAATCAAACCTATGGGATTTGTCGAAACCATCTTTCCGCGATTGATCCCATTAGAAGTTGAAAGAAAAAAAGGTCATCTTGCGATTCCAAATGAACTATTTTGGGTATGTCCTCCGACAAGTAGGAATCCTAAAGACTTTGAAGAATATGTAGACTATGTTGAAATCACAGGTACTACTAATCCTGAAATGCTACAAAAAATGCTCAGACCACCTATGTTTGGTCTCTCTTATGCCCAGTGTGAGCCTTTCTATGAAATCTTTCAAAAGGAAATAGTAGACGTAGATGACCTTGAAAATAATCCCATACTGTTCTTTGATAGAAATGGTCCGACATGGAGGTGGGAAGGAGGAGGATTAAAAGGTTTAGAACGTCTAAACGAGTTTCATCGAATAGAATTCACGTACATGTCTACACCAAAGAAAACCATTGAAATAAGAGACGAAATTCTAGAACGGTCGATTGAATTAATTGATGAAATCTTTGATTTAGAGTACCGGATTGATAAGACCACAGCAGTTTATCTTGAGCATGCAGGCGCTGCAGAAAAAGAAGAAACAGAGGAATTTGTGAAGACATATGACCTAACAGCAATCCTACCTTTTGAAACGACTAGCAGACCAGAAGCAGAACTAGAAATATCGTCCTATCATGTTCACACTGACTTCTACGCAGGAAGATTCAATTTTAAAGATAAAGCAGGAAAAGATGTATGGACAGGTTGCGTAGGCATAGGTCCCTCACGATGGGCATATGTCTTCGTTATAAGGCATGGTTTCGATTACGAGAATTGGCCAAATGAAATTAAAAAATATATTGGCGATGAACTTCCAAAAACTCCACAGCTTGTTACATGGCCAAAAAAATGAGTATTATGATTCCAATAGATCACGGAAAAACAGGTACATATACACTGATTATGCAATTGAATCAAGCAATTGAAATCGATGTTGGAAAATTGGGAATATATAAATTCCCCAAAGGAAACTATACATATACCGGTTCTGCTCTCGGAAAAGGAGCGGTGGGTCTCAGAGGTCGATTGCTACGCCACATTTCTAAAATCAAAACCCTGCACTGGCATATTGATTACTTTCTTAATGCAAAGGAATCTCAAATAAGCCATATAATACTTTGTGAATCAAATAAAAAATATGAATGCATGATAATCAAAGAACTCTTATCATTAGGTGGAAAAACAATTGTAAGAGGATTTGGTGCATCTGACTGTAAATCTGGATGCAAAAGTCACCTTCTTTTCTTTGAAGATAATGAAAGAAGAGTTCGTAGAATTGTAAAAAAAGCATATGAGGCAATAATCTATAGCAATAATTTTAAAGAGTATTCTCTAGAAGGGATCTTATGAAAAATCAATTTAACGACACAATCGATAAAGGCAAATTCAAAGTCGACCTACACGCTATTACTTCAGGTGATGATTTAACAGTTATTATTGGCGGTGGGGAAGAACCACATATTGGTTCTGTTGTCATAGCTTGCCCTAATAAGAGTAAGAACGTCAACTATACAATCTGGACGGATGAAGGGCACAAAGATAACGTTATTGCCGAGGATGTTGCAACGGAATTAATAAAGAATTTTGATTTTAACAAAAACGTTGTCGTAATTGCAGGATTACATATAGATCACGCGACAAATGAGGATATTAATCGACTTGTCAAAAACTCAAACAGTCTTGTCGACAATTTGCTTAAGAGTGACTTTTTCAAAGCTTTTATTGCTGAGAATAAATGATATGAATGAATAATTATTTTCGTTGTACATTTCTCTTTCAAAGAGAGATACACCGTCATAGTAGATAAAGAGAAATTTTAGGTTCAAAGCTGGACATTTTCTCAAGAAATCTAAAAAATTAACCTTTGTAGAAAGATTAAATAATGAATTGATCGTTATCCGTGTCAGTGTAAAAAACTTTAAAAGTTCAAAAAATCCTGTGAAAAACGATAATAACTCATTTAGAGGACTAACATTATAGATAAAGACAAATTAGGTGAATAGGCCTTTTCTATAAGGTCTAGACTTTTTGAATGTTTCCAAATACGTTTTAAGACCTATCGATAGGTGAGAATTATGGAGAGAAAGTGGATCGATAAAGAGAAATTAAAAGAATTTTTAACAGCAACTGTAGGAAAAGAAAGTTTTTCTATGGATCCAGTAATGCTACTCGCTTTTGCTACAGATGCTAGCCGCTTTGAAAGCATGCCAGATGCGGTGGTGCGACCAAACTCAACAGAACAAATCTCTAGAATCGTTAGATACTGCTATGAAAATGAAATTCCAGTGATACCTGCTGGTGCTAGAACCGGTGCGTCAGGTGGAACAATTGCTGTTTACGGAGGAATCCTCCTTGATTTAACAGGCATGAATAACGTTTTAGCCCTTGATGTGGATAACTTGCAGGTTTGTGTAGAGCCTGGTATAGTTAATGACAAACTCAACGAGTTTTTAAAACCACATGGATTCCTAGTACCGGGGCCAGCGAGTTCCTACGCTGCCACACTAGGCGGAATGGTTGGAAATGACTCTAGCGGAAAGAAAGCAGTTAGTTATGGAACGACCGATGCTTATGTTTTAAAAATGGAAGTTGTGCTTCCAGATGGAAGAGTAACGACCTTAGGATCTAATGCATTAAAAACAGCATCTGGAATGAATCTCGTAGGACTCTTCACAGGAAGTGAAGGTGTACTAGGTGTTTATACCAAGATTTGGTTGAGACTTATTCCACTGCCAGAGGCAGAAGGCATTGCAATGGCACTATTTGACGAATTAACGAACGCAGGTAGAGCTGTCATTAATACTTTTAAAGCAGGAATAATCCCAGGTTGCGTTGAAATATTAGATAAATCATCAATTTATGCAATCAACCAATACAAACCAGAAATGAATCTTCCAGATGTTGAAGCAATGCTTCTCTATGAGGTGGAAGGCTCATCATTCGAAATAGAACCAAAAATCAACAGAATAGCAGAGATCTGTAAGGAAAGCGGCGCAATCGAGGTAAAAAAAGCAACAGAAAAAGCGGAAATAGATCGCTTATGGGAAGCACGATCACTTGTCGGTGCGGCGTCAGTGCGTGTTCGAAAAGGCTACGCACGCGTGTACGCTGGTGAAGATATTAGTGTGCCAATTTCTAATATACCAGAGATGTTAACTTTCTTACGGGAACTCAGTATAAAATATGACTTTCCGATCGTTACTTTTGGACATATTGGCGACGGTAACTTGCACCCAGCCATAACAATTCGAAAAGAAGTAGCCGAAGACTGGCCAAAATTAGAGGCACTCATAGAAGAAATCAATCTGAAGGCTCTAGAATTGGGGGGAACAGTCACTGGTGAACATGGAATAGGTATTGCAAGGGCTCGATACATGAAGCTAGAGCACGGCGAGGTCGCGCTTGACTTGATGAAATTAATTAAACGGGCAATCGACCCTAAGAATATTATGAATCCTGGTAAAATGGCATTAGACGAAGATCCAGAAGTTATATTGAGTAAAATCCCAGATAGAACTATTTAAAGGCATGAGGTGGAATAAATGCACGAAAAAATCGAAAATTGGTCTCAAGCAATGCTTAAATGCGTACGCTGCGCAAAATGCAATTCGATCTGCCCAACACTTGAGGAACGTGGATGGGAAGTCATTGGTCCGCGTGGAAGAATCAAAATGGCGTTAGGGATGCTTCAGGGTAAGATTTTCCCCAACGAACTGATGACGAATGGCGAATACACTTGCTTAATTTGTAATCACTGTGTTGAGATTTGTCCCAGTGGTGTCGAATGCACTGAAATTATTTTACATGCTCGTGAAGAGATGTTCAATCAAGGTTTTGCTCCACAAACTTCAATGATGTTAGTCGAAGCTCTTGAAGAAGAACATAACATTTTTGAAATGGATCAGGAAGATCGAACGCTTTGGTCAATGGAAGTCGAAGACATTGTTGAAGATCACCTTAATTCAGACGGAAAGATCGGCTATTTTGTTGGTTGTCTTGGTTCATTCATGGGACGTTTATCTCAGATACCTAGCTCTCTTGTAAAAGTAATGGATCACCTAGGACTTGACTTTACACTTCTAGGTGAAGAAGAATGGTGCTGCGGCAGCCCCTACTACTTAGCAGGTGGACGTGAAATGTTGAAAGAATACGCAGAACATCATTTCTCAGCCTTCAATAATCTTGGTGTCGAAAAAGTAGTAGCCACCTGTGCTGGCTGCTATAGAGTGCTTAAGGACATTTATACACAGGTTACAGGACTAAAACCTCCTTTTGAGGTTGTGCATGCAAACGAATTTCTGGCAGACTTATTAGATCAAGGAAAACTTCAATTAAATAACGGTAGCTTTAACAAAGTTATAACTTATCATGACCCCTGTGAACTTGGTCGTCACGTTGGCATGTATGCAGAACCACGCAAACTGATACAGGCAATACCTGGTGTAACATTCAAAGAACTTCCTGATACCAAAAAAGATTGTTTATGTTGCGGCGGTGGCGGCGGTGTAAAGGGTGTTGACGCCGACTTAGCAATGGCACGGGCACTAAAGAAGGTTGACCAAGCAAAATTGATAAACGCCGAAGCGATTGTAAGTGGATGCCCAAGTTGTTACGACAACATTAACGAAGCAATCAAACAACAAGAAGCAAATATCCGTATGATGGATATAGTAGAGATTATAGCAGAAGCACTGGGACTTGAATAGGTATTTTCTAAAATTCTATTTTCTTTTTCTTTTCTATAAGGTTTTTTGATTTAAGACACTTTTAATAAATAATTGTATAGATTATTTATCCAT
>Ga0209635_10004526_pt1 | contig 10914 bp, 7 predicted proteins | sample DeeMarSWOR230_32_FD_187463 | JGI IMG/M metagenome (GOLD analysis project Ga0209635, IMG submission 187463) | Marine sediment microbial communities from White Oak River estuary, North Carolina - WOR-2-30_32 (SPAdes) (version 2) | ecosystem: Environmental > Aquatic > Marine > Intertidal zone >...
GCTCGCTCCCTTCACCCACCACAGCAAACCTCAGTGCCGGTCCGGCACCCAAATTCGACCTTTGCTCGATGAGTCGGGCAGCCATCCTGATAAAGAGTGTGAAATTTTTAACGGGCTTCAATCCGCCCACCGTGCCGATGAGAACAAACGAGGAAGGTACCGGTCCCGGAAAATTCTTCTGTAAAAATGATCTCCTCCGTTCTTCATGAATTGAAGCATCGATGGGACAGAACCGTTCGGTATCCACGGCATTCGGAAGCGTCATCACCTGTCCGGCAGGAAAACCCATATCCAATGCCTCAGTCGCAGTTTCCGTACTCACCGCGATGATGAAATCGAAACGAGGCTGGATGATTTTCATCAACCACCTCCTCCTTCCCAGAAACTCCAGCCCCGCACTGTGCCTCGTGGCAATGACCGGTACCCGGGCAGACAGGGAAGCAAATGCTGAGACCACCTCAGCATGGTACAGGTGTGCATGAATCAAATCCGGATGGAACAACTTTACGATTCCCCTCAAGGCAAGAAGATTTTTAGGCATTGCAAGTTCTTTCAGTGATGTCAATGGAAAACGGAATAATGCTACGTCATCAGTGCGCAGGACATTCTCAAGTCTATCTTCCGCCGGTGAAAGCGTACAAACAGCGGGGAGGTGAGAGGAAGCCTTTAGATAGCGACAGAGATTAATGAGATGATTTTCAGCCCCTCCACCACGGAGTGAGCTGATAAAGAAGAGAATACGATAGGAATCCATTAATCAGGTAAGCTATGTAATCCGCTCCAAGTTTTCGAATCCTTCTCTCTTTCCCTGATAGGATACATTCTTTTTTCCCTCGATTACGTGTAGCTGCGGCACCTGCACAGCGTCCTCACGAATATTCCTCGTCGTCTCTGCCTTTTCCCAAGCAGACAGACGCCTCCCACATAAGTAACCGACAATCGCCGTCAAGGCAGCCGCGTTAACCAGTACGAAATAGAAAGGGACAAAGAAGATCCTTGACTGGACTTTACCTCTTCGAAGAATTGCACCTACCGCCGATAAGAGATAGAACGCGTTCTGCAGGGCAAAAAAGACGATGTACAGAGGTTTATCGATTAACATGAGATTGCTGATATAGAGGAGCGGGAGCATCGGACCGATCCACCACCTGATGAGTTTTCTTGAAATAAACTGAAATACCCGAAACGGCCCACCGAAATCATGTCTCAAATGTTTGAAACCGGTCAATCCTCGAACGATTATCCTGCGCTTCCGTGAGAATTCTTCTCTGAAGAAGTATGTCGACCGCTCATATGCGATCGCTTCGTTCTCATAAACGACTCGAAATCCTTGGGATGCAACCTCGGCGGGGAGCTGAAAGTCGTTTGCAACCTCCTTGTTGACGGGCTTGAACAGTTCTCTCCTGATGGCGAAAATCGTCCCTGTTGCAACAAGCACAGAACCGACTTTGCTCTCAAGTCGGTTGAGCAGAGATTCGTACCTCCAGTACAAACTCTCACCCTTACCCACATAAGAGTGATTGTCCAAATAGATCAGGTGTCCAACTACACAACCGACATTCTCGTTTGCAAAATTACGAACGAGTTTCTCTATGGCATTCTCCTGGTAGAATGCGTTCGCGTCCGAGAATATAATGATCTCTTCTTCCAGCCCGAGTACGGCTCTATTCAATGTCGAGCTTTTTCCCTCCCTATTATCGAATGTCTTCAGGACGACATTTCTCCCCTCGTACTCTCTGACGATATCATCAGTCCCATCTACCGATCCGTCGCTGGCAACAAGTATCTTGAGTCGATCCCTCGGATATTTCAGCTTGAGGCTGTTCTCTATCTTTTCCTTGATGATCCGCTTCTCATTGTACGCCGATATGATAAGTGCAACACTGGGATAATGAGTTCTGTTGCCAAACCGGATGTGTCGCCTCAAAAGCCCCAGGATAAACAGAATAAGCGGATACCCTGCATACACATACAGGATAACCGCCAGTATTGAGATGAAAAGGAGCTTTGCGAAGACGTCCATCAACATCCTCCTCGGATGTGAGCCGGGTCAATTACTAATAACATACCCCGGCAAAAGTTCAAACGCCTTTTTACCAGGGTATGCATAAAAAACCGCTACCTGTTTTCTTCCGTTCGAAGACGTAACCGACTTATATCCTCCGTTCAGGATAAGAAAACAGTAGCGCTTATCCTATATAATCTCCTTTCTTTCAATATATTCGGAATTGAAAACCTTGTCAACTATGATTATCGGTATCTTGCCTTGGCCATTGAACAAGAGAACGCGGTAATCCGTGCCGTGTAAACAGCTTGCCCTCCGATGTGGGTATGATTACATCGATGGAATGACTCACCTGCCTCCGATACCCCTTTTCTCTTGACATAAAATCGGACTCCCAGAATATTTAATCTGCATTTCAAGAACACGGGGGAGGGAAACATGGCAAAACGGGTCACGATAGATGGCAATACACTGACAATTGAAGAAGTACATCGCGTCGCTCGATTACAAGCGAAAGTTGGTATCTCGCCACAAGCACGAAAAAGAGTACGTGAGTGCCGAAAAGTAGTCCAGCGGTTCATTGACCGTGGAGATACGATATACGGCGTTACAACGGGGATCGGTGAATTTGCCCACGTCCGTGTCTCGCATGACCTGGGTTCAGAGCTTCAAAGGAGAATCGTGCTCTCTCATTCCGCAGGGACCGGCGATCCCCAACCGAAAGATGCCGTCAGGGCGGCGATCCTGTGCCGCGCGAATACATTATCGAAAGGATACTCTGCCGTTCGTCTCGAAACGTTGCGCACATTGATTGAATTTCTCAATCGGGATATCACTCCATTCGTATACGAAAAGGGGTCCGTTGGAACGAGCGGTGATCTATCCCCCATGTCTCAAATCGCAGAGGTATTGATTGGTGAAGGTGATGCGTACTACAGGGGTGATCTTCTCCCCGGTACACTGGCGATGAAAAAGGCTGGCCTCAAACCCGTCACCCTGACCTTCAAAGAAGGACTCGGGATTATCAATGGTTCCCAAATGATGACGGGTGAACTCGCACTCCGATGCTATGACGCTGACAATATCATGAAGAACGCGATCATTGCATCAGCAATGACCATAGACGCACTCCAGAGCGTGCGGAGAGCATTCGATAGTCGCCTACATGCCGTGCGTCCGTTTCCAGGCCAGATCGCGGTAGCCGAGAATGTCAGGAGACTCACCGCCGACTCGGAAATCATGGCGAGACATCCCGGAAAGGTACAGGACGGGTACAGTCTCCGGTGTACGCCCCAGGTGCTTGGCCCGAGTCTCGACACCCTGGCGTACGTAAAAAGACAGGTTCTGATAGAGATGAACTCTGCCACAGACAATCCCCTCTTTTTTCCAAAGGACAAGATCCACCTCGCCGGTGGAAACTTCCATGGCCAACCGATCGGTATGGCCGCGGACTTCCTGGCCATTGCCCTCAGTGAAGTCGCGAACCTCAGCGAGCGCCATACGAACCGTCTCCTGAATCCAGTCCTGAGCGGATTACCCGACTTTCTCGTGAAGGGGAAGGGATTGAATTCGGGTCTCATGGTTGCTCAGTACACCGCCGCGGCCCTCGTCAGTGAGAATAAAGTCCTCTCCCATCCCGGCGTTGTCGATTCAATCAGCCTTTCAGCAGATCAGGAAGACCATGTGAGCATGGGACCGATTTCAATACGGAAGCTGAAGGAAATCTGCCGGAATGTTGCCATCGTGATCGCCATAGAGATGATGGCCGCAGCACAGGCTTTTGGTTTTCGGAAACCGTTAAGGCCCGGACGTGGTACGAGAACGGCTTACCGCCAGATCCGTAAAGTCGTCGAACACCTCGAATGCGACCGTTCTCTCCATCCCGATATCAGGAAGATTACAGAGCTGATACACGCCGGCACCATCGTGAAAGCGGTAGAAAGGGTAGTAGGTACGATCAATCTCGGTGATTTCCCGTACGAACGCGTATGAGAGGAAGCACGGGAACACCTTCCGTTTCCCCAACATACCTTGCCCGGCTACGAATAGAGTGTCGGTAGTGTTACCATGAAGAGCGTGGTGTAAATCTGGTGATGCCACCAGAGTGGGTACCGATCCAGATTACCCCTGATCCGTCTTCGCAGATCGATCGCACGAAATCATCACCCAGACCGTCCATAGTCCCGATTCTCATCCATGCACCGTTCCGACGAACGAATACACCGTGCTCTTTCGTGCCCAGCCATACTTCCCCCCTGCTCGTTCCGAGCACGGCAGTAGTCATTAAGCTACTGGGCTTATGAGGCACTTCGATGACGTGCCATCCGGATGATGTAAGACGGTAGATCCCCTCACTGCTTGCGATAATACAATTACCGAGTTCGTCAAGCCCGAGACAACTCGTTTCAGGTGCTCCCCGCAAGGCGCGCTTCTCGCGCCTCCCTGTCATGAATCGTACGTTCGGTCCAAGCTCGGTGATAGAATCCGTACCCTGGACAGTCCCTTCAATATCTTCCACTTGATGTGGCAACACAATCTCTTCCCAATTGCCATTATGGCATCTCGCGACCCTGCCCGTTTCAGTTACAATCCATGGATCTCCGGATGCATCGACGATCAGATCACTTATGAGATTGCTGGGTATCCCGATCTGGTCGGTGTAATGGATCCACCTTTCCCCATCGAGCTTGAGAATGCCCTTGTCAAACGTGCCGAACCAGAGACCACCTCTCGAATCCTTCGCTACGCGAATAACGTTTTCGGTTGGCAATCCTTGTCTTCTGTCGAAAACCTCCCACCTTTTTCCATTGAAATGGAGTATACCGAACCGTGAAGCAACCCAGAGGTCGCCTCCCTCTCCTGCTACGAAATCCATCATTGTCCCTTCGTACCATTCGGACGGAGGTTCAATTCCTTCGAAACCGTCGCCGAGACGGTAGAGCTTTCTTCCGCCAAGGAACCAGAGCACAGTACCCGATAGTTGAATCCTCGAAATTCTCTTTTCAGGTATTCCCTGGGGTAACCGTATCTCCTTCACGCTATCCCGTGAAAGTATGAGGACGGTCCCCTCATCGGTTCCGAGGTAACAGTTACCCTCCATGTCATGATGGATTGAGATGAAGTTGTAGCGTTCGAGCGGAATACCGGGAATCCGATACGGTGTCCATCCTGAGCCGTCGAATGTGCTCAATCCTCTTTCGCACGCTGACCAAACACGGCCAAGTTGATCAAGGCTGAAAGCGTGGGGCTCTCTGCTGGGCAATCCATCGTTCGGACCAAACACCCTCACCCTACCAAAATTGTAAAGGGCTATCCCCTGCCTGGCGATTGCAAGGAAAAGATTCCCTTCTTCATCAAACAGAATGTCTTCGACGGCACCGAGAGGAATGCGACTCCCGTAACGTAACGACTCCCAGTGTAACGTATCGGCCATGCAGAGACCGCTCGCCGTTGCGAACCAGATCGAGTACGGATTCTCCTCGGCCACCGCCATTACTCTATCATCCAAGAGTGAGTCCTCTCGGGAAATAATCGTGAGGTAGTTATTTTTGATATATCCGCATCCATTCCCGTACGTGCAGATCCAGAGTCTCCCATCTCCCTGCTCAATTTTGCGAATACGCTTAATAAACGGGTGTGCCTGGTCTGTATAATGTATCCACTCCCCTCTGCGGCGTACACTCAAACCGAAGTCTCCCCCGATCCACAGTGCGCCAGTGTCATCAACCATTATCGAGTGCACCGACATGGATACAGGGCCCTGAGCGGGAGCTAACGAATCCTCTCCAATGCTGTAAGAAAAAAGACCTCCATCAGTTCCTATCCACAGTGTATCGTTGAAGCTGAGAACGGCCCTCACCTCTCCGGCGGGACTGAATGTTGTAATCGTCCCCGGTGGGACTTTCCGCTTGGATCTATCGGTAGGAATTAATTGAAACCGTCGTCCAGCTTTCAACCATCCTCTCTCTTCAGGTTGCTGTTCCTGCGAATCGAGCCCCAGGGCCGATACCGAAAGGAAGGCGATCAAAATACAAACCAATATAAACGATCTGGAAGTCATTGAATTGCTCATTCTCCTTCTCGGCAGTACAGTTCAGAGAGTTAGGTATCAGTTCTATTGATCGAGTGAACCTTAGTATAGGAGGGGAAATTATTCAAGAGGAGAGAGGACCATTAACGAGAATCTGGGGGGCAGGAGTGTGGATGAGAGCTTTCAGGAATGGCGACAAATCGTACCCGAAGGTACCCCTAATCGTTTGTAGGAGTGTCTCTTCATCTATACGTTTTCGTCCACCGTCACGTTCATACATCGTTTTGAGGACATCGATCAACCTCACGCGCCCTCTCGATAACGCCGCTAAGTGTTCGTCCAGGGCTTCGGCTGCAAGGAATCCTCCGTCATACAACAAATTCACCATAGCCTTGTCGTGAAGATCGTTATTCGCAGCCTTTCCGATAGGCACCCCGTCGAGATACGGATTCTCCAGGTACCGTTTGCGTAATGCCCTCCTATGGTCGTCGTACTGCTTCGGCGTGATCACGTTTACATCAACGAGAACGCGATACGAGTAATAGACGGTGGCACCTTCCGTGAACCAGAGGAAATCGTCTGTGAGAGGCTTCAACGCTTCGCCGTTCCAGTTGTGGAAAAACTCGTGAGCAATGATAGACATCGGTGTATCAAAGAGTTCGCTGGGATCGATATGCTGATCGAGAAGGAGAATAATACTCCCGCTGAAATGAATTCCATAATATTGGAATCCTTCGTAACCTTTTACGGGATTTCTGTCACACACGAAGAGGTATCGATGGTGAGGTGATGAGCCGAACATTGCCATTTCCCTCGACACGATTTTGCAGATCACCTCAAAGAACTCCTTGTCCCCGAAAGACCAATCACCAGCAATGGCGAGAGATAGTTCTGTTCCCCCTACTGTTGCACTGGTATGACGGTAGTTCCCCGCGACAGCCATCGTCAAAGGCAAATCCTCGAGTGTTGGGACAATCGTTCTGTTGCCAATTGATGGCCATGCAGCATGAATGTCTCCTGCCGCGTTGAGGTCGATGTCGATAATGATACCGTCAGAGACACCCAGCTCCGGCACCATCAGAACATCCCTCCCTAAAATGCGATAGCGATCTCGATCGATAAATGTCAGCATGGTTCGGATATTAGGTGAATAACGGTTAGTTACTGTCAGCACGACGGTGTAGGTAAATGTAAAGTCATGTCTGCCAGTGTCGACGACAAAGGCATTCTCGTTCCTCTGGAAGGGGAGTTCCTTCCCTCTCATATCCATGGCGGTAAATCCGATTGGTTCAAACACGCTTTCTCCACTCAAGCAGAACCGTCGCAATACAACTTTATTCTGTAACGATCCTAAAATCTGTCCGGTGACGCGTATGACATTCAGGTCGCGATCTTCGAGCGAGAGGGTGTAATGCAAAAATGGGTGAGGTCTCTCCCGGAATTGCTCGAAAGCGCACCCGGCACCGGTAATGGCAACCAATGAGATGATCGCAAGAACGCAAAGGTATCTTCTGCAATAATGAATTATCATTGATTCCGTTCCCGTCTCCTCACTGGCACACGTGTGCATCCGGGATATCCATTTATAACATATTTCCTTGCAAGGGTTATTCCAATTGACCCCTCACTGAACGTTCCGTATTATCAGAGTGAACTTACCTATCCGATACAGGAAGGGGGATATGTGATCTCCGTCACAGAAGACGTGAAGTATCGAATGCTCCCAATACTTCTACCGCAAAGGAACCAGTCGTATTGACTCTCGAAGAGTTGAAGGATAGTCCCCTCGAAAAAAAGATCGACGTTGCAGCCCAGTGGTTTGTGCGATCGTCAAAAATCATTGCATCGACGGGTTCAGGGATGTCCAGAGAAAGTGGAATCCCAACATTCCGGGGCCGTGAAGGTCTCTGGAACAATTATAGACCCGAAGAGCTTGCATCGAGGGAGGGATTCTGTAACAATCCAGGACTCGTGTGGCGGTGGTATCGGGAGAGGCTCCTGAAAGCGAAGGAAAAGAAACCCAACCCAGGCCATATCTCCCTCGCAGAGCTTGAAAAGCTACTCCCCTCGTTCCTTCTCATTACCCAGAATGTCGACAACCTTCACAGAAGAGCCGGTAGTAAACAGATCGTCGAACTACATGGGAACATTTATCGTTTTCGCTGCTTCGAATTTTCGCACTATATCGAAGAAGATCCAGCCTGGGGAGATGAGCCACCTCGCTGTCACTGCGGTTCTCTGATCAGGCCGGACGTTGTCTGGTTTGGTGAACCACTGCCCGAGGCTGAGCTGGAGTGCGCTTTCCGCGAGACCCAACGATGTGATCTGCTTCTCGTCGTGGGGACATCTGGGCTCGTCCAACCAGCCGCTCTCCTGCCATCTGTCGCAAAGGAAGCCGGTGCCAGACTGATTGAGATCAATATCGAAGACTCCGCGATCACACCCATTGTCAATCTGTTTATTCAGGGAAAATCCGGCGAAATCCTGCCCAGGATTGTCAAGAGAATAAAGGAAGTGTCGAATTCCGAAAGAGGAGATAAGAAAGAATCCCCGGGCTAGAATGCGGTCTCAAAGACGAAGGAATTTCCGGAGGCGTTCGACATCTTGGCGGACGACTTCACCGATCTCATGCAACACCCGTTCATCCTCGTCGCTTCTCGTTTTTGAACGCTCCCACCCCCACCACGAGACGACAACACTGATCCAGATGAAACCAACCAGAGTGGTTAAAAGCACAATACCCCACTCGGGAATCCCAGCATGCTTTTCAGGGATACTTGGCTCGTCAACAACCTGAATGGTCGGCGTATTCCGGGCCTTACTGATCCCGGTCTCCTCGTACCTCTGAAGAAGGTAGGAGTACACTCTCTCACTCACTTCAAGATCCCTCTGCATGGCGGCATACGTTTGGTACAGCTCTGGTAAGCGCTTCAACGGAACAAATACCGCCTCTGCGGTATCTCCCTCCATCATGCGTTTCAACTGCAGCGTGAGGTTCTGAAATTCGGCCTCCTTTCGTCGAAGCTCCAGGGCATCCTTCCTTGCAAAATCTCTGAGGAGGTTGTACTCGATTTCCGCAAGTACCGTTTTGACCTTTAAACTGGCGGCGACATCGATGGCACCCCTCACCTGCTCATCGAAATTTACAATATCATGCTCTTTCTGGAACCTCGCGATCTCCTCCCTGATCCTGCTCAACTCTTGCCTGTACCGCTTGATCTGTCCAGAGATGAACTCCATGGTCCGCTCGGCACGGGTAAATTGGAGGAAGCGATTCAGCGAATCAAGGCCTGTAATGTAATGCTGTGCTATCTGTACCGCGAGTTCGGGATCCTCGTCCTTCACGCTCAATTTAATGAGACCGGTTGTAGTAGCGGAAATGCTCGTTCTCGCTCGGAGTTCCTTCAACGCGTCATCCATTTTATCGGCCTTATACTTCTCCCTCAGATCGAATGCGCGAACGATCATTTCCCCCAGTCTGCGGCTTCCAAGAACATCAACGAGGATTGCAGCCGATGTTACACCAGCGGTCGCGGGTAATGCCGCCGTCGGGATGTCCAGTTGCATCATCCATGCAGTCAACATTCCTTCACTGCGCTCTTCAATAGGGGGCAAGAGGAGAGCTTTGCTCTCATATTGCCTTTTCGTCGTGAGCACGTAGAGCAGAGCGCTCAGGAACACGATAAATGTAACCCAAAACACGACCTTCCTGTTCTGGATAACATATTGTAACGAATGGAGGAACATCTCACCGCTCCTGAATCACCCTTGGTACAGCCAACAGCTCGTCCGATATGGAATGATCGAGCGAGTGTATCGCCATCTCCTGAGCGAGCGCAAGAAAAAAGAGAGTTGCATGGGAATCCCTTACCCCTTCACAATCAAGGACTCCAACCTATCGGACGCGAACCGCAGGTGCGGGACAACAGCCGAGCCTCCCACAATGAGTGCCACGTTGAATGCTTCATAGAACTCCTCTTTCGTGACGCCTTCTTCAGAACATTTCACTAAATGATAGGCGATACAATCATCGCAGCGGACCGCCATTGAGGCCACGAGACCGAGGAGCTCTTTGACCTTTGCATATAATGCCCCTGCATGATAGGCCTGATCATCGAGAGCAAAGAACCGCTTGATACCAAGGTGGCCGCCAGCGAGAACAATTTCGTTCAACCGAGTTCTTTCTTCTTCGAATGCTTTCCGCCACTTCTGCCCCATACGGCATACCTCCCTTCCAGTTCAATCATCACCGTTTCGATGAGAAACCATCCTTGTCATTATCGTAACATTACTCAGACGAGGAACTTCCCTTACCGGAAGGTCTTACTCGGAGATACTTCTTCTTTCCAGCACGGAGGATTATGAATCCATCCTTCAAATCGTCCAAGGTAATCCTCTCATCGAAGGATTCAAGTCGGCGACCAGACACGTATGCTCCCCCTTGAGTTATCAAACGCCTCGCCGCACCACGCGTCTTGACGATTCCTGTCTCTGAAAAGAGAATGAATGCGGGGATTCCTTCTTCAAACCGTTTCCTCTCGATCTCGTACGTGGGAACAGCACTGTCATCGCCGACACCCTCTCCCGAAAAGAGTGCACGGGACGCGGTGCGTGCTTTCTCTGCCTCCTCCTCACCATGGTTGATCCTGGTTGCCTCGAAGGCGAGTACCTCTTTGGCAACTCGCAGATCTGCTCCCCCCTTCGCGGAAAGGCGCCGCACTTCGTCCATAGGAAGAAGGGTAAACAGAGATAGGAAATGTTCGACATCCCGGTCATCGGTGTTTATCCAGTACTGGTAGTAATCATAAGGACTCGTCCGCCCGGCATCGAGCCAGACCGCTCCCTTTTCGGTTTTCCCCATCTTGGTGCCGTCTGCTGT
>Ga0209635_10004530_pt1 | contig 10912 bp, 11 predicted proteins | sample DeeMarSWOR230_32_FD_187463 | JGI IMG/M metagenome (GOLD analysis project Ga0209635, IMG submission 187463) | Marine sediment microbial communities from White Oak River estuary, North Carolina - WOR-2-30_32 (SPAdes) (version 2) | ecosystem: Environmental > Aquatic > Marine > Intertidal zone >...
GTTGGAATATCTGCAGATGAGGCTGATACTAAGGCTGGACTTATCCTGCATCACTATCCCTGTCTCGCCTCCATGGCCCGAGAGTGGATAGATGACAGGCTCGAAGATACCTTGATGCATGTCGCTGGCTATATCATTAAAGATGAGGTAGCAAGGCAGGTGAAACCCTTCAAGAAGCCTGTTCAATACATCACCCCAGATGGCTATGTATCAGGGGGTGAAGGCAGCCATGGCTGAGAGGGTGCTCCTGGTAAATCCCAACCAGATGAAGCCACCAGTGGCACCCCTCGCTTTGGATTACCTTGCCTCCTCCCTTCGAGAAAGCCAGTTTCAGGTAGAACTACTGGACCTCTGTTTCGCCACAAACTTTACTCAGAACCTCGTTCAATATTTCGCTTCAAATAGCGTATTCGCCATCGCCGTCACCCTGCGTAACACTGATGACACCTGTTTTGCCACACGGGATTTCTTCGTTCCCAAGCTCAAAGAGATGACCGATTGCATTAAATCGCAGACCTCTGCGCCCTTGATCCTTGGCGGTTCAGGCTTCTCCATCATGCCCGAGGCCATCTTGGAATATTGTGGTCTCGGCTTGGGAATCTGGGGAGAGGGGGAATATTCGCTCCCTTTGCTGGTGGGCAAGATGGCGGCTGGAGAGGATTACATCGATGTACCTGGCTTGGTTTATCGTATTGAGAAAGGCTTTAAGCGCAGCCCTCCCCGACACCTCGATCTAGAGAATAGGCATAGCCCGGGGCGGAACACGGTGGACAACCGCCGTTACTTTTTAGAGGGGGGCATGGGCAGCATCGAAACGAAGCGAGGCTGCTCCCAGCAATGCATATATTGCGCCGATCCCTTGGGCAAGGGGAGGAGGATTCGGTCGCGCTCGCCGAGGAGCGTGGTCGATGAGGTCGAGGCTCTACTTGAGATAGGCATCGACTACTTCCACTTTTGCGATAGCGAGTTCAATTTGCCACCCGATCATGCGGAGGCAGTGTGCCGTGAAATTACTGGCAGAGGTTTGGGCTCTAAGGTGAGATGGTACGCCTATTGTAGTCCGGCACCCTTTAACGAGGAGATGGCTCTTTTGTTCGAAAAAACGGGGTGTGCTGGCATCAACTTCGGTGTGGATAGCGCCACGGATGAGATGCTGAGCATTTTGGGCAGAGACTTTACTGTCGAGGACTTGGAGCGCACCGCCCAAATCTGTCACCGCCATGGTATTGTTTTCATGTACGACCTGCTCCTCGGCGGACCGGGGGAGACCAGGGATTCGCTTCGGACGACTATTGAGACAATGAAGAGGCTCTCCCCTTCCAGGGTAGGCGCAAGCATAGGGGTGCGCATCTTCCCCGAAACAAGGCTGGCAGCTATGGTGCGAAAACAGGGCCCCATTGAAAAAAACCCTAACCTCCATGGCGCTATAGACGATAACTTCTTTGCCCCCGTCTTCTATCTATCTTCGTCCCTTGGTAAGGATGCCCCGGAATATCTGGCCAGTCTGGTCACCGGCGATGAGCGATTCTTTGTCATGTCGGGTGAGGTCACCGACCAGAATTACAACTACAATGAGAATACCTTCCTCATAAACGCCATCAGGGATGGCTATCGCGGGGCCTTCTGGGATATCCTGAGAAGGCTTGGAGAGAAGGGATAATTAGCCTTTTTTGACAATACCCCAGGCCTTGTGTAGAATAGCAAGGGAGAAGAGATTGCAGAGATACGATGTGATCATTGTCGGCGGCGGGCCGGCAGGTATCTTCGCTGCCCTGGAACTCTCTCAAGCCACAGACCTGAGCATCCTGCTCCTGGAGAAGGGCAGGGACATCGATTCCCGCAACTGCCCCTTCATCGGTGAAGGGATAAGCTGTCCCCCTTGTACCCCTTGCGATTTGGTGAGCGGGCTGGGGGGTGCCGGCGCGTTCAGCGATGGCAAACTGACTCTGTCCCCCGAAGTAGGAGGGAGACTCAAGGAGTACCTCGGCTTGGAGAGTACTGAGGAGTTGGTGCAATATGTCGATAGCGTCTATCTCAAGTTTGGCGGCTCGAACAGGGTCTATGGCAGCGGGGAGGAGGTTGGGGAACTGGGGCGCAGAGCTACCTTGGCGGATCTGCGCCTCATACCGATGATAGTTCGCCACCTGGGGACGGAACGCTCACGCGCCGTGCTTCGCGGGATGCGCGACTTCCTCTCAAGCAGAGTCGAAATAAAAGTGGGCACTGCGGCGCACACCATCATCGTAGAGAAAGGAACAGTCAAGGGGATCGAGACCAAGGATGGGCAGCGGTTCACGTGTCGCTATCTGATCATCGCCCCGGGAAGAGAGGGGGCGGATTGGCTCGTCCGAGAGGCTGATCGCCTAAAGCTTTCCCTTCAGATTAATCCCATCGATGTCGGTGTCAGGGTGGAGGTGCCTGAGGCGGTTCTTGAGGGGTTAACCAGCGCTCTATATGAGTGCAAGCTGGAATATTATTCTAAAGCCTTCGATGACAGGGTCAGGACCTTCTGCATGTGCCCGGCAGGGGAGGTAACTATGGAGTCCACCGGGGGCAGCGACCCAGTGACCACGGTGAATGGACATAGCTACGCTGACCACAAGACGAACAATACCAATTTTGCCCTACTGGTGAGCACCACCTTTACCGAGCCCTTCCGTGATCCCATTGCCTATGGTAGATACCTGGCTCACCTCGCTAACATACTTAGCGGTGGCGTGATCGTGCAGCGCTTTGGCGACCTGATGGAGGGGCGGCGTTCCACCAAGGAGCGCATCGAAAGAGGCATTGTCCAGCCTACCCTGAAGAGCGCCACCCCGGGCGACTTGAGTTTCGTCCTTCCCTATCGCCACCTAAAGAGCATTATCGAGATGCTGGGTGCTATGGACAGGCTTGCCCCGGGGGTGGCATCGCGCCATACGCTCCTCTATGGAATCGAGGTCAAATTCTATTCCTCGCGCCTCGCCCTCAGCGAGAACCTGGAAAGTGAGATAGCTAACATGTTTGCCGCAGGGGATGGTGCTGGGGTTACCCGCGGTCTGATCCAGGCATCAGCTTCCGGTGTGGCAGTGGCTAGGGAGATACTTAAGCGCTCTAGGGTTCCTACCTCTTCTTAGTATGATGGAAAGAGCCAACTTCATTGGTATCGACCTCACTTCCTTTAAGAGATCCACTGCCTGTGTGGCGCTTGATGAGGAATTGTGTCTTGCTTGGTTTGATCTTCTCTCCAGCGATGGCCAGATAATCGCGGCTATAGAAAGCCACCATCCTCGCATCGTTGCCATTGATGCACCACTCGGCTTGCCCAATGGGCTCTGCTGCCTGGAGGAAAGCTGCTCATGTCAGCCGCTTTCATTTGCAAAAGGAAGGGTGTGCGAAAGAGAGCTCTCCCGCCGTGGCATTCCCTGCTACTACACCACAAAGAAGTCAATTATAAAAGACATGGTCTATCGGGCGATTAGCCTGCGGGAAAGAATAACCGCCGGGGGCTACCAGGTTATCGAGGTTTATCCCTACGCCACAAAGGTGCAGCTTTTTGGCAGGCAAATCCCCTCTAAAACAACGCCCGCGGGCATCATATTCCTAGAAGAGCGACTTGCCGATGTCATGCCTCATCTTATACCCTGCCTGCCGAAATTTAATCATGACCTTTATGATGCTCTCCTTGCTGCCTATACCGCTTATCTGTATATCAAAGGCGAGGTAGAGATCATTGGCGATCCTGAGGAGAGTGCTATCTTTATTCCTGCCTCCTCTCCCTTGACATATAACTCTTAAGCGGCTAAAATATCCTGAGAATGTGATGGCCTAAGCGGCGTGAAAGGAGGGGATTATGTGGCTGAGGTAAAGCTTGAAGAAAGGGAAAGCTTCGACAGTCTCCTCAGAAGATTCAATCGCAAGGTGCAGCAGGATGGCATTCTCGCTGAGTTTCGGCGAAGAGAGCACTACGAGAAGCCGAGCACGAGGCGAAAGAAAAAAGAGGCGGCGAAGCGGCGAAAGAGCGCTCGAAGTAGTGGATAGAGTGGCGATATCGGTGCAGAGGTTTAGATGATACTACAGGAAAGGCTTACGTCAGACTTAAGACAGGCGCTGAAAGAGGGCGATACTACGCGGAGATCGGTGATCCGCTTGGTGATCGCCGGAGTTAAGAATGCAGAGATCGCCAAAGGTGCTCCCCTAGATGATTCTGGTATTGTCGATGTTATTGCTAAGGAAGTGAAGCAGCACCGAGAGAGCATCGCCGAATTCTCTAAAGGAAATCGGCAGGACCTTGTTAATAAAGAGGAGGCGGAACTTGCTATTCTTTTTGGTTATTTGCCTCAACAGATGAGCCGTGAGGAGATTGTGGAGACGGCGCGTCGATTGATAGAGCAGGTTGGGGCACGGGGTCCTGGCGATAAGGGCAAGGTGATGTCGCAGCTTATGCCACAGCTGAAAGGCAGGGCAGATGGGCGTGAGGTCAGCGATGTGGTCTCCGAATTGCTCGCTGGCTCATAGCTGAACACCTGCTGTTAACGGTGTCCTAGAGAATGTAAATAATCCCGCACCATAAAGGCCTCCGGTGCGGTTTTTTCGTTTTTCGTTCTCAGGCAGGGTATATTCAACAATACATGAAATGCTTTCGAATAGGTGGGATTCTATGAAACCTACCCCAAGATTGAAAGTGGGAGTGGTGGTTTTCCCCGGCACCTGGAGCGATGTCGATTGCTATTATGTAATCGATCAGGTTTTTGGCAAGAAGGTTGACTATATCTGGCACAGGGACATCGACCTCTCCGGCTATGGCTGCGTCATCCTCCCAGGTGGCTTCTCCTATGGTGATTACCTTCGTCCCGGGGCAATCGCCCGCTTTTCGCCGGTCATGACCGCCATTGAGCGCTTCGTTCATGATGGGGGGCTGGTTCTTGGCATCTGCAACGGCTTTCAGATCCTATGTGAGGCAGGGCTTCTCCCCGGAGCTCTGATACGGAATAATCATCTTCAATACAGGTGCCAGTGGGTGCACTTGAGAGTGGAGAGCGCTGATTTGCCGTTGACGCGGAGGTTCGAAAAAGGGCAGATAGTGCGCATGCCCATCTCGCACTATGAGGGTAGCTATTATGCTGACGAGGCTACCCTAAAAGAGCTTGAGGTAAATAATCGGATCGCCTTCCGCTACTGTAGCACTACGGGTGAGATAAGTGAAGCGGCCAACCCCAATGGTTCTCTGTATAATATCGCTGGCATTACAAACCGCGCGGGCAATGTTTTGGGGATGATGCCCCACCCGGAGCGTGCCAGTGAGTCACTTTTAGGTGGAGAGGATGGCAGGCTTGTCTTCGAATCTGCTATTGGTTCCAAGGTTTAGGAGGAAACATGGAGATTAAAGATTTGGTATTGGTAACTATGGTCAAGCTCTACCGAGCCAGTGCGCAAAGACCCCAATTGCAGAGACCACAACCTGTCTCTTTAACAGAGATTGCGCTTATTTTACATAGAGAAGGGAAAATCCGTTTTATTAAATTCCCCTTTCCCGAAGGCACCGGAGTGGCACGCCAACGAACACCCGCGGAAAAGCTGGCAGACGATAGAACAAGTGCTTCTCTGATGGAGAGTGCTGAGGAACTGCATACGCAAGGGCTGATTACATCAAACACCACACCTATTCAATGGGCATCGCAGCTTGTACCTACAGAGCAGGGCTTGGCTGAGGCAGATTGGCTGATACGCCCTTGGTATCGCAAAGCGTTTGATGCTGTGAAGGGGACTGAGCGCCTTTCGCTGTGATAACAGCCATTATCGTCGCCTTCATTACTACCTTAATATTGAGGGCGCTCGGTTAGTAGCTATAAGGAGCCATCATGCCCATCTCCAGGCAACTGCTTGATGAAGTTGCATTGAGCGAGGAAGAGTACGAAATAATTGTACAGCGCCTCGGCCGTGAGCCGAATGAGGTCGAAATAGGGATGTTCGGCTCGCTGTGGAGTGAGCACTGCGGCTACAAGCACTCGAAACTCCTGCTCAAGCGCTTCCCTACCAAAGGCAGGCGGGTCTTGGTCAGGGTCGGCGAGGAGAACGCCGGCGCTGTGGACATCGGCGATGGCTACGCTATAGTGATGAAGATGGAGTCGCATAATCACCCTTCGGCTATCGAGCCCTATCAGGGGGCAGCGACTGGCGTCGGCGGCATAGTGCGCGATATCTTCACCATGGGGGCTAGACCCATCGCCCTCCTCAACTCATTGCGCTTCGGCCCCCTGTATGAACCCAGGAGTCGCTATCTATTAAACGGCGTGGTTGGTGGCATCGCTGGCTATGGCAACTGCCTGGGAATCCCCGACGTCGGTGGTGAGCTTTCGTTCTCAGACTGTTACGCCGCCAATCCTTTAATCAATGCGATGTGTGTGGGGCTAGCACGGAGTAAAAGAATCATTAGGGCCAAGGCGCACGGCGCGGGAAACCTGCTCATGCTGGTGGGCGCTGATACCGGGCGCGATGGGCTTCATGGTGCCTCTGGCCTGGCATCGCGCACCTTTGAAGATGAGCGGGAACTCCGCTCAACGGTTCAGGTAGGCAATCCCTTCTTGGAGAAATTGCTCATCGAGGCCTGCCTGGAGCTTGTGGAAAATGAAGGTATCGTGGGGATGCAGGATCTGGGGGCGGCAGGACTCACCAGCGCATCTGTGGAGAGCGCTGCAAGGGGAGGGGGTGGCTTGGAGATCGATGTATCAAAGGTGCCCCGCCGGGAGGAGGGTATGAATCCCTATGAGGTTATGCTCTCTGAGTCTCAGGAGCGGATGCTGGTGATTGTAAGAAGAGGCTGTGAGGGTGGGGTCAAGGCCCTCTTTGACAAATGGGAACTTCGATCCGACATCATCGGCCAGGTCACCACAGACGGCATCGCCCGGATAAAAGATGGCGATAGGATTGTAGCCGAGGCCCCGGTGGCGCTGCTGACAGCCCCCCTTTTTTATCGCTTTAAGGTTAGAAAGCCTGCCTGGCTCAGCCGCCTGCAACATTTCGACCTTGAAGTGGCGCCCGATGTCGCCTGGGTGGACGCTAATGATATCCTGCTTCGACTGCTGTCCTCCCCCAATATCGCTAGCAAGGAGTGGGTCTATCGTCAATACGATCACCAGGTGCAGACAAACACGGTAATCCCTCCAGGTAGCGACGCTGCGGTGCTCCGCATCAAGGGCACCAAGAAGGGCATCGCTCTCGCCACCGACGGCAATGGGCGTTACTGTTATCTTGACCCCTATGTCGGTGGCGCCATGGCGGTCGCTGAGGCTGCCAGAAATGTGGTCTGCACTGGGGCTGAGCCTATCGCTATCACCGACTGCCTCAACCTCGGCAATCCTGAGAGGCCTGAAATCTACTATCAGTTGAAGGAATGCATCAGGGGGATGGCCAGAGCTTGCCGAGTGCTTGGCACCCCGGTGGTTAGCGGTAATGTCAGTCTCTATAATGAAACCAAGGGCGAGGCGGTCTACCCCACACCTGTTGTTGGCATGCTGGGGCTTATTGAGGACATAGAGAAGAGGTGCACACCTGAATTCAAGCGAGAGGGCGACCGGGTGTTCTTACTTGGCGATCAAGGCACGGATATTTCAGCGCTTGCTGGCAGCGAGTACCTCGAAGCTATTCACGGCATTGTAGCGGGGAGAACTAGAATCGACCTTGAACTGGAAAAGAGGGTGCAGCAATGCTGCCTTAGCGCGATAAGGGATGGCATCATCGATTCGGCGCATGACTGCTCCGAGGGAGGGCTAGCTGTGGCGCTGGCGGAGTGCTCCATTATGGGCGCTATCGGCTTCAATGGGACGCTGCTTGAGGACGAAAACAGAATTGATGCTGCCCTCTACGGCGAGTCTCCTTCAAGGATTGTTGTATCAGTGAGGGCATCTAATGCTGAGAAGCTCGAAAAAATCGCTCGAAGATACGGCGTGCCCTTAAAGCCGTTAGGAGTAGTGGGGGGCGAGCGTTTTATCATCGAAGGATTCATCGAACTCCACTTAAATAGCATTGAAAGGGCATGGCGGAAGGGGTTAGAAGAGGCGCTGGGCTAAAAAGTCCCTTTATATTTTACGCTGGGTGGATTATAATAAAGCAATGCGGGTAGTTTTACTCCAGGATGTGCCTGGGTTGGGCAAGGCGGGAGAGGTGAGGGAGGTGGCTGATGGCTATGGCAGGAATCACCTCCTCCCCAAGCGACTCGCCGAGTTTGCCACACCCACTTTGCTGAAGAAAGTGGAGGCACAGCAGCGAGCTGAGGCGCAGCGCCAGATCCTTGCCGATGCCGAGATGCTGAGTCTGGCCCAGACCCTAGAGGGGTTGGCGATCACCGTCAAGGCGAAGGTTGGGACACAGGATCGCCTCTACGGTGCGGTCACAAGTGGAGACATAGCTGAGGAGATCCAGCGGCTCACCGGACATGATATCGACAAGCGGAAGATTGAGCTTGAGGAGACGATTCACCAGCTGGGCGAATATAAGGTTTTGGTCAGGCTTTCCCCAGAGCTCGCGCCTAAAATAAGGGTTTTCGTTGAGGAGGAAAAGGGTTAGCCATGGTCGCCGAGAAGCTGCCACCCTACGATATCGAGGCTGAGGAAGCGGTAATCGGCTCCCTTCTCATTGATGGTGAGGCCATCTTTAAAATTGCCACTTTCCTCAGGTCTGAGGACTTCTATCGTGAAAAAAATCAGTGGGTATATGCGGCCTGTTTCGACCTCTACGAGCGGAACGAGGCCATAGACCAAGTTACCGTGGCCCATGAGTTGGGGCGGCAGGAGCGATTGGACGCGGTGGGTGGGGCTGCCTACCTGAGCCATCTCATTTCCAACGTTGCTACCTCGGTGCATATTGAATACTACGCCCGCATCGTGCACCGCATGTCGGTAATGCGCCGCCTGATCGAGGCGGCTTTCCAGATTCAAGCCATAGGCTACGAGGCAGGGCCGGATGTTGACGAAGCCCTAAGTAAGGCGGAGAACATACTGTTTCGCTTGCGCCGTGGCCAGCGCCCCTGGGACTTCGTACCAATTCGCGAACTCCTGAACCGCTACTTTGAGGAAATTGAGATTCGACCCTTTGAGGGCGAGGTTTTATATACCGGTTTTAGCGCTCTGGATGAGATCCTCGGCGGACTACGGCGCTCCGACCTAATAGTGCTTGCGGCACGGCCGAGCATGGGCAAGACGAGCCTCGCCCTGAGCATCGCCAGGAACGCTGCGGTGAACCAAAAGGCCCATGTCGCCATCTTCAGTGTGGAGATGGCGCGGGATCAAGTAGTGCAGCGTCTCCTCGCTAGTGAGGCGGGTGTCGATTCCAAACGGTTACGCCTCGGCCAGCAGACCGAGGCTGAGGAGCGCAGGATGATGGAGGCAACGGGAATTCTCTCCGAAGCGCCGATCTTTATCGATGACTCTCCCATATTGAGGGTGGTAGATATGAAGTCGAAGGCGCGGCAGCTTCACTACGAGCGGGGCGTCGACCTCATCATCGTCGATTACCTGCAGCTAATACGGGGCGATGGCAGGGAGAACCGGGTTCAGGAGATCACCGAGATATCGCGCTCCCTCAAGGAGCTTGCGCGTGAGTTGGATGTGCCGGTGCTCGCCGTTTCGCAGCTCTCCAGGGCTACGGAGTGGCGCGCATCTCACCGACCCCAGCTCTCCGACCTCAGGGAGAGTGGCTCTATAGAGCAGGACGCCGATGTGGTGGCGTTCATCTACCGGGATGACATGTATTTCAAAGAGGACGAATGGGATAAGCAGCACCCCAGTGAGCCATACCCCAAGGGTATTGCGGACATCATCGTGGCCAAGCACCGCAACGGGCCGATTGGTGAGGGGAAATTACGCTTCCGGCCGAAGACGGTGAAATTCGAGGACTTGGGGAGCGAGGTGCAGGTTTGAAAGCTTTTACCGGTTTCCCCAAGGGGATGCGCTTCACCGCGCTGCCAAATATTTTCTTCAGCCAGCTCTTGCCCCAGATCGATGACCTCGCTGAACTGAAGGTTACGCTTCACCTATTCTGGGTACTTTACGCCAAGCGCGGCTATCCAAAATTTGTTACCTATGCAGAGCTTCTTGGCGACAAGCTGCTGATGATGGGCGTTGGTTCTGAGGCGGCACTCCGCAGTGGCCTGGAGGGGGCGGTACGTCGGGGCACGATAATTGATTTGACTGTGGAACGTGATGGGAGGTCTGCAGAGCTTTATTTTCTGAACACGGAGTCTGATCGAGAGGCGCGTGCCAGGATCGGACGGGGTGAAATCGATGTGGGGGCGTTAACTGATAAGGAGCCTTCTTTGGTTTTTTCAGAAAGCACTGAAACCGGGGAGCAGCCCAATATCTTCACTCTTTACGAGGAGAACATTGGCATGCTCACCCCGATGCTAGCTGAGCAGTTGAAGGATGCGGAGCAGCTTTACCCTGGCTCTTGGATCGAGGACGCCTTTAAGGAAGCGGTGAGCCAGAACAAGCGCAGTTGGGCGTACATAGAAGCCATTTTAAAGCGCTGGGATACTGAGGGTAGGGAACATGGAGCGCGTAGGGGATATTCTAAAGAGGATAGGGACAAAATCAAAAGAAGGTACGGACACCTGGTCAAACGGCGAATCGACTGAGGCAGAGAAGCCGGAGTGTCCCATTTGTAAAGGGGCCAGATTTGTGTATCCTTTGCTTCCTTCGGGACGTCTCGATTACGCCAGGGTGATTCCCTGTCGCTGCGCCAGTGATGAGAGTGAGGGGGAGCGTCTGCTTCGCCTGAGGAAAGCCAGTGGTGATCTTGGCCTGGAGCTGCTGAGCAAAATGACTTTCGATAGTTTTGACCCCAAGCGGGTCGACCTTCTTCTTAGTCAACAGCGTAACCTTGGGGATGCCTATAGGCTAGCGCGGCGCTTCGCCGAGGACCCTGATGGCTGGGTGGT
>Ga0209635_10004532_pt1 | contig 10912 bp, 10 predicted proteins | sample DeeMarSWOR230_32_FD_187463 | JGI IMG/M metagenome (GOLD analysis project Ga0209635, IMG submission 187463) | Marine sediment microbial communities from White Oak River estuary, North Carolina - WOR-2-30_32 (SPAdes) (version 2) | ecosystem: Environmental > Aquatic > Marine > Intertidal zone >...
AGACGTTTTGCACGGTGTCTTCGGCTTGCAGCAGGCAATAGCGCCTCCAGCAGTCCTGTCACCGGGTCTACTATCACCCAGACCAAAAATGTTACTACTAAAGTTCCCAACGCAATCCCCAACAGGAATTGTTTGATCGCACTTAGCCCTATCATTCCAACGCAGCCTGCCAGGCCGCCTAAAATAGGGGCGGCAACATAGAACAACATATAGTAATTCGTGCTGGTTAATGGATGTTCTACTTCTATTTTTTGGCTCCTGCAGACACTTCTGTAAAGGGCGAATGGATATAAGCTGACCAGCAGAAGAACGAGTAATGTCGAATGCCCCGACAGCGAAAAGATGATCCACCAATGAAAACCTGCCTGCCGAAGTGTGAAAACCAGAATATAGCCGACGCTCAGCACAAACCAGGCTGTGCTGGCAAGATGAATTGACTTCAACGTCCTGTGTCCGGTCATGCCTGCTTCCTTCATAATCTTCACTTCTACGCTTAGACTACGTAAGATTGGCAAGGTGAAAAAACTCGTTAATAGCCGCCGTATCCACCGTATCCGCCCATCGGCCTTTGCACAATGTATACTGTTGAAAAGGCTCGCCCGATTGGACGTGCAAATTCCTCTATTACCTGGGCTATAGCAGCTAATATAGTGGGCGGTACATATATTATGTCACCTTCTTGCAGCAGAACATCTTTGCTTGTATCGCCGTGTGCCATCATACGTTCAAAGTCCACTTCAAAGATTTTGGCCCTGACGTTCTCATCACTTGACGGTCTTATTACCTGGACGTGTTGCTTCCAGGCCATCGGATTGAGCTTTGCCTCAGCGAGCGCGTTAAGAACTGTATCACGTCCTGTGTAGTCCTTCGCACCAGGTACATAGACCTCGCCCAGTACATAGAACACTTTGCTTCGGTACGTAACAATCCGGACGTCCACTGGCTGGGTGCCTTCTAATCGGTAAAGCTCTAAAACCTTTGCTCGAATGGCATTTGCAACTTCTGCAACACTCTTGCCTGCTGCTGTTATTTCACCTAAACTTTCAAAGCTTATCTTACCGTCCGGACGAATTCGCTGCCGTTGCTGGTGGATTTCCGGCACCTTTGTACAAAGTACCTCAATATCATCTGGTGGTTGCAGAATATAAGTTCCAGCCGTTACATTGACTTGCTGGGGCCTTAGAAACGCTTCTATGTCTGCAGGCTGAGATGAGAAACAACCCGTTACAACAATCGTTATAAGTGATAAAATCACTACGATTACTACTCGTGTGTTTGCCATTATGGTTATCCTTTCCCCTATGATATGTCGTAAACTATATGTTTATATTGCTGGATGTCTGTGCTTAAAACGTAACTCACACAAAAAGCGATTTTAAGAGATTATCATCTCTTGTGTCAAGTTTTTTTTCTCAAATTTTTTCTGTGTGTATGTCTCTTGCAAGGATACATATTTTTCGGCACGCAGGAGCAGCACGGAGCACATCCGGCAGACAGTCGTCACTGGAGGATTAAAAGTCGACTCTGTGGCCTGATGGTGGATTATATCGGACGAATTATTCATAACTTACCTGGTTTTACACAATTTATGTCACGAAGGGCCTAACTGTACTCCTCAGCTATCATTTGTATTGATGGAGTCAAATTACCGGCGTTGTCTTCGACCTTCTATACTCAGCTTGTTTTTGGACGGTCGGTAAAAACTTCTCCGGTATTTCTGTACTGGGGCAGTGCCGGAGTTTCAGTAGACGCATTCCGGACTCCTATAAAATCATAGTTGAACAGCAAAAACACCTCTAATTTTGTATTCTCTTACAGGTATCTTATACTTTAATTGTAGAGTTGTGATTAAGAGGGCAATCAGGATTATCAGGCCGGATTATCAAGGCCAGTATCCTTTTCAGCAAATTTTTAACTTTCGATATGGGGGTTTAAAGAATGCGTTATTTAGAAAAAATAAAAAAGTGGATTGGTGAGATTACTGAAATTTCTTTGTTGTTGATTGCACTTGGGATTGTAGTGGAAATCCTGTTTGGTAGTACGGCTCCTTTTTTGGGAGGAGTCGTTAATAATCTTACCGCCCTGCTTAATACTCTTGGAGATAACGGACTCGTTGGTTTGGTCGCTTTGGGTATCATTCTCTTTCTGTTTTACAAGAGAAAACCCGTTCCGGAGCGTCCTGATCCATATACAGAGTCCTGACCCTGACAGAGCACTGCATTCGTCGTCTTAATCTTGGCCTGAGATCGTGTGTCGCTGTCATCGGCAGTATGAGCAGTCCGAGAATTGTTGACAGGCGAGCTGTTCGACCAAATGGAGTCGCAGCCTCTTGGCAAGCATCTCGAACAGCGGTATGCAGGTGTGTGCAAAAACCTTAAAGTAGAGTCTGCATATCTTGAGGGAAGGATGGTGATATTATGCAGACACGTGTGTTTAGGTTCACAATCTGGTTTCTTGTTGGTGTTATCTTATTGTCTGCCGTTGGAGCAATCCTGCTCGAACGGCGTATGAAGGGAACTTTTACACCAACATTGACGGGTAGTGACGGATATGCCATCATTCCGGAGACGCCGAATCTGTCGGAACCTCTCGCCGCGGTATACTGGAATGAAAAACCCCCCTTCCCAATACAGTCACCTGAGAATGGGTTTATCTTAGAATTGTGTGACGATTTCTTAGGCACGCCGACAAGTTGCCTAGGTCCCTTGGAAAATCCGGAAAGCGACGTAAACGATTTCGACATACTGGATACTATGGTAGCAGATAGTGCTGCGGAAAACGTCGAAAATGATGACCTGCTGTCATATTTAAAGGAAAAGAAAGAAACAATGACGGCGCTTGACGCTGAGCAGTCCTCCGACAGCGTTGATACTGATGAAACATCTTCGTCCCGGAACATCGAACAAACGAGCGACACCGTGGAAGAGAATACGCCTGCTGAGCAAGTACTAATCGAGGTGCGGACTAAAATCAAATGTGTAGAAACAATATTGAAAAAAGCAGTTATTGAACCTTACAACATCAATGGTCAGATAATAGGGCTTCGAATAACCGGATTGGATAAAATATTGGTGGCAAGAGACCTTCTCCTTAAGAGTGGTGACATAATTCGCGAGGTAAATGGACATGCCTTAAACAGCAAAAAAAGTGCTTTCGATATTTTCAAAAGAGAAAGGAAGCAGCCGGTTTTGAAAGTCGAGCTGTTAAGAGAGGGCGAAGCCAGAACGCTCCTGTATTACCTCAGGTAGGTTCGAGAAGAGAAGCGGAAAAGAGGTCCGTCTGTTTTTGCCGGTGGTTCCAGTCTCTGAGCGGATAGATAATAATGACAGAAAATCACAAAGGAAACTTATGTGATTTTTTACTGGTTCGCTAATCGGATTTCTTCCTTCTTCGTAAAGTCAACCATTTAAATCTTTGGCTCTGTTAGGGGCTGGTTTAGTTGGGTTTTATAATATCCCAGATGTCCTTGACCTTTGTGCCCGAGACACTCGGCAGAACCAGCTCACCCTCCTTTTTCAAAGGCAGCCTGATCAGTCCCAGGGCCGGCGTATCAACTGAAAGGCCCAATTCCGCATTGTACGGAATTTTTGAGCCGGGACTGATTCCCTTCAAAGCCTGGAACATTTCTATATAGTTGACTTTGGCTGGCAGGGAAATTGTCTTCTTGCTCTTCGCCGGCACGATGGTTTGTGATTTGGCACTGCCGGAAAGAAACTTATCGGCACCGCTGGATAAGCTGTAGTCGAAGTTTGTCAAAGGCAGGGCAGCCGGATAATGATTTTCAATCTCGACATTGAACAGAAGCGTTGTTGAATCCAGCTTCACCTCCTCGAATTTCAAGCCCGTCAATCGCGCAGACGGTTTCTTAAGGTTTAGAGCTTCCTGCATGGTCTCGCAGCCTGCAAAGAAAGCCATCATCAGGGCCAGGGGAAAAATTAGATATCGTTTAGCTCTCATAGCTCCCGCTCCTTTCACAAACCGTCGCTTTTACAATAGCCCGTTCTATAGATAGACATAACGCTCTTTCACCAAATATTGGTGATTCTTATAAAGGCACCACGGCCGTAATCACGCCGTGGTGCCGGTCTTTACAAATAACTATTTGTAGAAATGTGTTGATTCGGTTTCCTCAACGGTTCTGGTGAGTTGATCGCTGTTCATAATCACCTTAAAGCGATGATCTCCTTCAGCCGCAGCCTCTACGACGACACGCCAGGTAGCTTTTGCTTTTGGAGCAAGGGAAGCTAAGGGACGGAATGTTACCGTATCAGCAGAAAATGAACCAACTGTGTCACCTGACGAGCTGCGATATTTCATAGGTTCCGCAAGAACACATTTGATAGTAATGTTGGTGGCTGCCGCAGAACCCTGATTGGTTATAGTTATCACATAGGTTTCGTTGGAACCGACCTCGACCGGATCGGCTAAATCTATAACTTCCATCAGTAGTGCCGAAATACCGGCCACTATAGTCTTTGTCGAAGCGCGCACGCCTTCAGCGCAAGTTGCTTTGGCCATAGCGGTGTTCGTCACATCGCCTGCCGTCTGAGGGGACAATGTCAGGCTTACCTTCCGTGAGCGACCGGTCTCAAGCGTACCCAGGTTCCATACCACTTTACTTTGCACTATGCGGCCTCCGTTACTTGCTGAAACAAACTGTGTACCCGGAGGAACGCTGTCTTCGACCACAAGGTTTTTCGCGGCTGCATTGCCATTATTGGTAACCGTTATTTCATAGGTTGCCGACCGCCCAAGGTATAGCTGTTCAGGACCGGTTTTACTGATTGCCAGCACCGGTTGGCGTACGGTCGTTGTTGTCTCAGATTCAGCTTTTAGACCTTCTGCTGAGCTGGCAACAGCTTTGTTAACATATTTACCGGTCTTGCTGGCTTTTAAAGTGGCTGAGAACTGACGTGATTGGCCTGATGTCAATGTTCCTGCGTTGAAGACGAGATTGCTCATGCCTTCAGCGGTTTGGAGCCCCGAGGGAAGGGCATCTTCTATCTTGACATCTTGTGCAGAGCCGGTTCCTGGATTGGTCACGACAAATTTCACCGGGATCGGATCACATAACAGAACCTCGGATGGTGCGGTCTTCACTAATTTCAGCTCAGGCTCAACGACTTTCACATTTGAACATGCTGGGACGACATAAGTTACAGTCGCACAGTATTTAAGACAATCGGGTTTGGTGGGCGTGCCCCAAACTGTAATCAGCCCGCTTTCCTTGGATTCAAGCGCATCCATTGTCCACACAAGTTTGTTTCCCTCTTTTTTCGCCTCTGGACTTGCTTTTGTGAATTTGAAGTTGTTGGGGAGATTTTCTGTTAGAACAACATCGGCGACCATCATGTTGGTTAGATTAGTGACCTTGATAGTGTAATCGAAAGGAGCGTTTAATTGGACTTCTCTCGGCATACTCTTGTCCACCCGGATAACACCGCAGCCTTCGCATGGATAACTCCTTGAGACAGTAAACGGACCACACTCGTTCACAGGCGCAGGCTTTGGTTTTGGAGGTGGGGGTGCCGGGTATGCTTTAACTATAGGCCTGCAGTCCTTGTCGAAAAAAAACTTTCCAGCACAGTCCGGATCTACACGTCCCGTCCCCCAAAAGTCGTTCCAGCTTTTGCAGCTATAGCAGCCGCTCAGCAAAAATAACAAAATAGGAATCAGAACATTCAACAATTTTCTCATGGCTTCTCCTTTCAAAAATAAACTCACTTTTCTTGCAAAGCGATAACACAATGATTCCCTTCTATGGGCTCGCTTTTACCGATTTAGCCTTTAAGTTTTCGCCAACACTCCTTTGCGGATTCAATGGACTCAAAATAACTCCTCGTTCTTGGTCCCGCAATAGGGGCAAATCCTCTTTTTTGCATAGGGGATTCCACCATCCCGGAGATGAGAGAGAACCACGATATGGGACGACCGTTATCAAGTCACCGTATTCGGTTTTTTTGTTGTTTATGACTTTTTGCATCATGGGGCCGGTTGTTCCGTATTCTCTGGTTGGCTCTGGCAGCGGAAAAAAGCGTTGCGTCTAAAAGCAACACGCCGGCATTTGCCGCAAGGAATGCAGCGGCCTCTTCCCGGCTTTGATGCTTGACAAATGACGATTTATAGTGTTTGCCTATATAGTAATTTCGGGTGACGGTCTCTTAAAAAAGGAATTTGATAAAATGCCTAAAACGAAGATTATCGCCACATTAGGCCCCGCCAGCAGCAATTACACGGTCCTCAGGAAAATGTTCACGGCCGGTCTGGACGTTATCAGGCTGAATTTTTCACATGGCAGCCATAAACAGCACCTTGATTGCATCATGCTTGTCCGGCAGATAAATAAAAGGTACCGGCGACACATCAGGATAATGCAGGACCTGGAAGGGCTTAGAATCAGGATTGGAAAATTTGAAGGTGTCGGCACTAAGATTTTAAAGAATCGAACTGTGGTATGGCTGACCAACGACCTCCAGGTCTCTGGCCCGAAAACCATACCCTTTGACTATAAAGGTGATTTGGGTCGAATAAAGCCCGAACAGCTTATCTATATCGATGATGGAAATCTTAGCCTCCGTGTTAAGAGCGTTTCCGGCAGCAGCATAAAGGCGGAGGTGGTGGAAGGAGGCATTCTTAAGGAAAGAAAAGGCGTGAATATTCCTGGTGCCGACCTTGAATTTGAAGGGATAACCGAAAAAGACAAAAAAGACATCGAGTTCGGCATAAAACAAAAAGTTGACTATATCGCTCTTTCCTTTGTACGCGACGCTGATGATGTTATTAAAGCGCGCGAGATTATAAAGCCGAGATTACCTGACTGCCGCATCGTAGCAAAAATAGAAAGCAGGTTGGCGATAGAAAACATAGACAGTATAGTTGATGCTTCCGATGGGATAATGATAGCACGTGGCGATATGGGTGTTGCCGTCCCGATTTATGAGGTCCCTGTAATCCAGAAGCGTATAATCAAAAAATGTAATTCCGCAAAAAAATTCGTAATCACGGCTACCCAGATGCTGGAACACATGACCGCCCACAGCAGGCCGACGCGTGCCGAGGTTGCCGACGTCGCCAATGCCATTATCGACGGCTCCGACTTCGTTATGCTCTCAGGTGAAACTGCTGTCGGCCTTTTCCCTTATGAGTCTGTCTTGATGATGAATGACATTATCAAGTTTACCGAAAAGTACATATCGGAATTGTAACGCTTCCGGTATTATCATTCATCATTCGGAAAGCAATCCTCCTTTCACCTTCCTTTGCCGATAAACCAATATGGAACGACCGTTGGAAGGTCACTGTATGGGATTATTTGCGTTCTAAACGGATATGTCGGATGCAGGCTCCTTTTCCCGATACAAAACGCATGTCCGCGTTATTATTCTGACTTGAAGCAAACCGGCAGTTTGTCAAAACAAACGAGCCATTCTTCCACGTCCCGGTATTTGTAAGTTGCAAAGGTTCCACAGGATGATATTCACGTTTCTGAGCAGATGGGTAGTTGGAATCGTAGTTAAAGTATATCTTCCAGTCACCTTTATCGAAATACTCGAAGGAAACCACATAATCGGCGGGAACATCATAACGAATCTCGGGTTTTTGCTGGGAATCTATGCGCTCGTCAAATAGAACAAAATCCCCGGCCGAAATATTACAAATGGTTAAAGAAAAATAGAAGATAAACCCTAATTTCCCTGATGATATCACCTTCTCCCTTGCGAAGAAAAAGTAAAAACTACTATTTTGAACGGTTCGACCTTATCTGAGGGATTTTCAAGCCTTTCCTTCTTCTTCCGGGCAAAAAATCTGAGTGGCTCCCCCGACCGAATTCAGTAGACTTTGTCGTTCCTGCTGACAGGAATCGTTCTCTGAGCAATTTCGAGCCTGTTCGTTTTTGAGTACGGAGGGCGCAGCTCAGTCAACAACTTTATGGACCGTGTCGCCGTGTCTTACCCGCTCGGGCACCTTCACTCCAACGGAGTCTCCTGCCTTGGCCTCTTGGACGGGCTCGTTATTAATTTGCATCGAGTCAACATTCAGCTCAAGGTCGGTTGTATGCCCTTTAATGTGGATTTTGTCACCTAATTTTAAAGTCCCTTTTAGCTCGATAGCCGCTACTACCGGGTGGGCAAAGAAATCCGATACCGTTCCAATTACTTCTTCAGACATTTACACGCCTCCATTATGTTTTTATTTGCTTCACTTTATTCTAAATATACGCCACATGCTATGGTATTGTAACTAATCTCCTCTCAAAAGCAAGCCGGGACTTGGCCGAAGACAATTTAGTGATATGAGTATAATGTGACTTTACGTCCTTATTAGCAGCGTTTCAATGGCGATATACAAATCGGATGAGTTTTATCGGGTGGCTTTTCGCAGGAAGATTTACAATACACTCATTGGGTTTCAGGCGGATTTGGATACCTCGCTCAAGCGCTATAGAGAAGAACGGCTTGGTTTGGGTGTGGATTGCTCATTTGCGGGTTTTGGTATTTGCTATTGGGATATAAACATACTCACGAAGAACCGGCTTTTAATAATTTAAGCAAATTTTGCTTGGTGAGCATTTTCAATTCCTCTTGTCTTTCAATGAAAGGGCGTGCATCTGCAATAACCTTATCCCAGTCGTATCGAGAAACTCTCAGAGCGGTCTCGTTTCTCCAGTTAGCCGCCGTCATCTCCGATCCGGACCAGCCGGTTTGTTGTAAAGCATTATTTAACAGCAGGAAATTGGGCTCAGGCCACGTTTTATCTGAAAGGTACCACACAAGGTCATAAACATCTCTGCCCTTGACATATTTGCGTGTAAGTAAAGCATGGAGTTTACCTGCAAGCAGGGAGCCTTTATCATAATGCTGCAGGTTTAACAGGCAATGTCTTCTTACGACACTTGTTTCCAGGTTGGCTCCGGCCGGTGGATTCGTATCGATCTCTATTTTAATTGAGATGGCTTCTGAACGATGAGGCGATAGGCCGATTTCAAAGAGTAAGTCCTTGAATTTTACAAACGCTGATTTAACTGTTTTTTCAATTTTCGCCTTGATAGTTACGGAATAATCCTCTGCTTCGAAACCGGCCTTGGCTTTTTTCATAAGTTCGGTAAAATTATCCTCAACACCTGGCTCTATAAGGGAAAAATCCAGATCTTCGGAGAATCGCGGCATCAGATGCAGAAACCTCAATGCTGTTCCGCCTACAAATGCCCAGTTAACAAATGCCCCATTTTCCTGGAGGCTTTCGAGAAATCTTGCCTGCAGGTATTCACGGGTAATACATCTGGCAAGATTTGTGTCCTCGATGGTTTCAATCTGTTGCTTTAAATAATCTTTCATAGCTCAATACCTTCACCTCTGTTGATGGTTCTTTCAATATTTTGCAAAGCTCGTTTGAACTTTGGGTTTTGGGCCTTCTCTGCGAATTCCCTGAGAGCGGCTTTATCAATTTGCTCAATGTTTTGAATTCTTAGTTCTTCAATAAATTCTTCATTGTCACTGCCGGGTGTCAAATGCACAAGGTCCAGCAGTGCCTTTTCAGGCCGGGCGACAAATGCTGTTTGTCCGGCCCTCAATTCAACTTGCTTATATCCCCAGAAAAAGCTTTTATTGATATGCCTGAAATCAAATCTGCCCATTGGCGTTTCGATTAACCGTGGTCTGCCGGTAGTAACGCTCGTAACCACCGGCACAAACTCCGGGATCATACCGTACCACGACAGAGCTGACTGAAGGCTCACATACGAAGCCGGCTTGAGGCCGTTTGCAATGCAGAATGGTTCCGGCTTGATCTTTCTATACGGTTCGGCCAGGCTGTACAGTCCTTTACGAAGTTTGATAAGCCTTCCATCTTTCACCCACCTGCTGAGTTGCAGCCTGATCTGGGCCAGATTCATACCTGCAGCCAGAAAGCTGGTCGTAAAATATGGCATATCTGACACTTTATTTAGTAAATATACAAATTTCATTGCATTATTATATCATATATGATATAATCCCGCAATGTTTATCGGCCGAAAAATAATATAAATTTAACCTCTTTTGAGGATTCTCATAAGTCTTTGTAATATAGTACCTTGTGAATCGATTTGTGCTGTGAAAACTCCTTTGAGGTTGCTTATACTCACAGCTTTATTTCTGTGGTCATCAAAATTGCCCAAAAATCACTTCCGAAATTCATAAATCCCCAATCGTCTGTTAGACAATCGGATTGTCGAGTAGACATGATATAGTTCTTTCATTTAGGTATGCTTTGTGTTTCCTGTTTCTCCTCTCGTTCAATTGAGGACTGTCACGATATTCTGTAATGTAAAAGAACATCAACGACCATCACATCTACAAGAAGAGAAAGGCCAAAACTATGGGCCTTCGTCATTCCGAATCAGTACTTTTTATCCTGTTGTTTCTGTCTTTTCCAAACTCGCTTGCATTCGTGTGGAACTTACCCACAACGCAAAAAAAGATGAATCTGAAAGGCAGAAATATAATGACAGAAAAGCTGATTTTGGATATAATATTCTGCACTTGGAGTTGTCCGATTTTGTTCAATACATGTGTCATAAGGAGATTTCTATGAATACTGTCAGTTTGTTTAAAATTAAGCCTGAAGCTGTCGGCCTGTATGTGATAGTCGCGGTAGTGGTCTTGTCCTCCTTTGCTGCACCTGTCCGGTCGGCTGAAACCGCTAAGACGGAGATAGTTTGGCTCTCTTCGCTGGACCTTGATAAGATGACTTCCGGATGGGGAAGACCTAAGAACAACAAGTCCGTCGAAGGCAGGCAGCTCTCTATCGGCGGCCAAAAGTTTGACAAGGGAGTCGGCACGCACGCAAACAGCGTGATGTATATAAACCTACAAAAGGGCTCGAGCAAATTTTCCGCTTTCGTGGGTGTCGATGATGAAGTTGGTGGTAATAT
>Ga0209635_10004534_pt1 | contig 10911 bp, 11 predicted proteins | sample DeeMarSWOR230_32_FD_187463 | JGI IMG/M metagenome (GOLD analysis project Ga0209635, IMG submission 187463) | Marine sediment microbial communities from White Oak River estuary, North Carolina - WOR-2-30_32 (SPAdes) (version 2) | ecosystem: Environmental > Aquatic > Marine > Intertidal zone >...
ATGTTAATTCTACAATTGAAAAACCTGCCATTTTTGCTGATGCTGGATTAGTTCCATGAGCAGAATCCGGAACAATAATTTTCTGTTTTTTAACACCTCTACTCTCAAAATACTTCTTCATTATTAATAAACCCACTAATTCTCCATGAGCTCCAGCTGCTGGTTGTAGAGTAAATCCATCCATTCCTGTTATTTCCCCCAATTGTTTTGAAATATGATGAATTAATTCAAGACAACCTTGATTTTCTTCCTGTAATGGGTGAATATGTGTGAAACCTGATAATTTCGCAATAGTTTCATTTACTTTAGGATTATATTTCATAGTACAAGAGCCTAATGGATAAATTCCGTTATCAACTCCGTAATTACGATAACTTAATTTAATGAAATGTCGAACAATTTCGATTTCTGGAATATTGGGGATTAATAAATCTTTTCTCTGTAAATTTTCAGGTAAGATTTGATTGAGGTCAGTTTGTTCAATATCCATTTTAGGTACAAAATTTCGTGTTATGGTTTCATTTTCTTTTTCAAAGATCAATTGTATGTTAGGGGTCACTATTATTTCTCCTCCGTTTTAATATTTGATGTTAATTGAGCTGCTTCAAGAAAGCTATCAATTGAATTTTTGGAATTCATTTCAGTTACACAAACTAATGCAACATCTTTCATTTCGGGATAATATTTGGAGATTTTTAATGGAGGTTGAAGATCTAATTGTCTACATAGCTTAATTAGAGAGTCTATATTAGGACATTTGACTAAAAATTCATTATATGTTGGTTTTTTGTTTAATATTTTATAATCCTGAATTTTACTAATTTCTTTTTTAACATAATAGGCTTTCTGAAAGTTTTGGGTTGCAACCTCTTTTAGCCCAAATCGTCCTAAAGCTAAGAGATAGGTTAATGCTGCTAATGAACATAAAGCCTGATTAGTACAAATATTAGAACTTGCTTTTTCTCTGCGAATATGTTGTTCGCGTGCTTGTAGTGTTAATATAAATCCAATTTTTTCCCCATTAATTTCTGTTGTTTTTCCAATTAATCTTCCTGGTATCTTTCTTAAAAATTTTTGTTTAGCTGTAAAAATTCCTAAACCAGGTCCACCAAAAGATGGACTTAACCCAAAAGATTGTCCTTCAGCGACAAAGATATCTATATCTGTTGATCCAGGAGTATTTAAAACTCCCAAACAAGTTGGATCAGTCATAACTTGAATAATCAAACAATTAGACGTCTTTTCTCGTACAATATTAGTAAATTTGGAAACATCCTCAATATCACCGAAGAAATTAGGACTTTGAAATAATAATGCTGCTACATCATTATTTAAATAACTTATCAAATTTTCTTCACTCACAGTTTTAACACTAATATTTTGACCCCAGCAATAAGTTCTAACCACTTCTTCATATTCAGGGTGAATACCTTTAAGCAGCAACACCTTATTTTTACGTGTTATAATTGTTGACATAATAGCTGCTTCTGCTAAAGCAGTTGAGCCATCATACATGCTGGCATTAGCAACATCCATCTGTGTGAGTCGAGAAATTATTGTTTGGTATTCATAAATAGCTTGCAAATAACCTTGACTAGCTTCAGCTTGATACGGTGTATAAGAAGTATAATACTCAGATCTTGTAGTTACAAAATCAACTAAAGATGGGATATAATGATAATAACATCCTGCTCCTAAGAAGGAACTTGAGTATATTTTATTCTTTTGAGAAATTTTCTGTAATTGATGTAAAAGATCTGGTTCAGATAAACCAGATGGTAAACTAAGTTTATCAATAATTAAATCTTTAGGGATATCTTGAAAAAGGTCTTGCAAAGATTTTACACCTAGTATATTCAACATTTCAGTAATCGTTTTGTTATCATGAGGAATAAAATCCAAACTATCTCCCCTTTTAGGAATTTATTACAAATTAATTAAAACAATAAAGAAAAAAATATTAATGTTCTTCGTTTTCGATTAATTGTTTATATTTATCAGCAGACAAAAGCTCATCTATTTCACTAGCATGAGAATACTTAATCTTTATAATCCATCCTTCATTAAATGGAGAAGAATTTACTAGTTCTGGAGTATCAGCTAGATTTTGGTTTACATCAACAATTTCTCCTGATAATGGCATTATTAAATCGCCAACAGCTTTTACTGATTCAATTTCTGCTGCATTACTTCCTTTTTCAAAAACCATACCAACTTCAGGAAGTTCCACAAATACAATATCACCTAATTGATGTTGGGCATAATCAGTAATTCCGACTGTTGCTGTGGAATCTTCAATTTTTATCCATTCATGGGTTGTAGTATACTTTAAACTATCAGGAAATTCATGATCCATAAATTTTCACTTTTTATTTGTAATATAATTATACATTTCTATAAAATGGTGTAGCAACTATTTGTCCTCTTAAGAGTTTATCGCGAATTTCAATTTCAAATTCTGTTCCTATTTCACTATATTGTTTCTCAACAAGTCCTAAACCAATTGTTTTCTTGAGAGTAGGTGAATATCCTCCTGAAGTAACAAATCCAATTTCATTGCCATTTTTAAAGAGTTTATAATTCTCCCTTACAATACCTTTATCGATTAAATTAAGACCTACTATAGTTCTATTAGTTCCTTGAGTTTTTTGTTTCATTAAAATATTCTTTCCTATATAATCAATCCCTTCTTTTGGTTTTGCTAACCAACTAAGTCCCGCTTCAATAGGAGTAATAGAATCACTTATTTCATGACCATATAATGAATAACAAGCTTCTAATCTTAATGAATCTCTCGCCCCTAAACCAGCTGGTTTGGCCCCAGTGTTTAGTAAATCATTCCAAATCTTTTCTGCGAATTGATTTTCAAAGGAGATCTCAAATCCACGCTCACCAGTATATCCTGTTCGCGCTATAAAGATTGAAGCACCTTTAAGATTACAATGAGCAAAATAGAACCTGTTAATTTGAGAAAGATCAACATCTACAAGTGGTTGAAGATATTCATCCGCTTTGGGTCCTTGAAATGCTATTCGAGACCTTATTGTTGATAGATTTGTGATTTTTACATCTAAGTCTCCTATATGGTCATTTAGCCATTGAAAGTCTTTTTCAATATTACCTGCATTAACAATCATTCTAAAGCGCTCAGGAGTTTCCTCATAATATACAAGATCATCTACAACGGTTCCATTTTCATAACACATGCAAGAATATTGTCCTTTAGATGGTTCTAATAAATTTAAATCATTTATCATGATATATTGGAGAAAATCAATTGTATCTTTGCCTTCAAGAAGAAATTCACCCATATGTGAAATATCAAATATACCTGCATAAGAACGAACAGCTTCATGTTCCTTTATTATACTTTCATATTGAACTGGCATATACCAGCCAGCAAAACTAACCATCCGTGCACCATGTTTTACATGAGTCTCATAGAGTGCCGTTTTTTTTATATTATTAGGTTCATTACTCATAATTTCTACACACATTTACAGTATTAATGTGTTTGAGATATATAGTGGAATAAATAATATGCTTAATTAAAATTTTTTGGCTTTCGGATAAGAACCAAAGGTTTACATTCTTAATGTTGATATTCTAGATTAAAATCGTAAAAATTATTTATTAGGTTTATTTTAATAAGAAAATGAATGAAAAAAATAATAAGAATCAATATTTATATTTAAAAAACATAATCTCTGAGAGTCTTTTACGGGATCTAATATTATTCACTTTCCTCTTTCTATTAATAATAACGCAAGTATGGCAAAGTATACTCTTATTATTATTTCCTCTAATAACATATACATTTTCACTTTTCTTTCGTATTCTTGGGACAAATAAAAAGAGAACTCAATTTGAAAATAGTCTTATTATTTATAATCCTTTAGGTATGGAGGGAAGAAATGCAAATCGATTATTCTTTTCTTCAATGCTTCAATTAATCTTAATTTTTTGGTTAGGTGCTGAATCATTATACAATCCCCTCTTAGTTAATAGTTTTTTGTTGTATTTTAAAGGTTTTCTTATTTTTTTCTACACCTTTTCATTTTTTTGGATTTTTATTGATATCTGGAAATATACTAAGTTAGAAATATTAACTGACACAATTAAATCTGAAATTAATTCTCATTCTGCAAGAAATTTAAGAAATGTTATCTCCTTTTTAAAATTAAAGAATTTTAAATTAACCGCTCTAATTAATTTCTTTGTCTTTATAATTTTAAACATTCTTAATTTGATATTTAATATGCTTATAAATAATAATCTAACTTTTGGAATACAATTTTATCTTCCAGGATCTCAACAAATAACTCTTTCATATTGTTTCTTAGTAATTCTTATTATTCCACCAGTTCTAACCTTAATGCTATTCATTTTAAATTATAAAGCAGTCAATAATTTTAGTAGAGAAAAGTTAGATAAAATTATTGAACCCTTACCAAGAAACTTACAAATAAAAATAATTGAAAACCTAAAAGCACTGAATAATAAAATTAATAAACAATTAAATAGTGAATAAAAATTTATTAAAATCGTACCCTATATTATTATAAATAATTTCCTCAAATTAATTAGGTTCTGGATCATGGCTCAACGAAAAAAGATGCTGTTTAAGATTGTAATAGTTGGTGATGGAGGCGTTGGAAAGAGTACTATGGTACAGAGACTAACAACGGGACAGTTTATACCCCAAAAGATTACAATAGGTACTGATCTTGCTGTCCAAAACATCCAGATCGATAATGAAACCACAGTTAATCTTCAGATTTGGGATTTTGCAGGGGAAAGGCGTTTTAGGATATTTTTGCCTAATTACTCTCGAGGAGCAACTGGATGCTTACTTTGTTATGATATAACAAGGCATAATAGTTTTGAAAGCTTGGATGAGTGGTTTAATATTGTTAATGAAAATGCTGCTGATCCTGTATTTATCTTAGTTGGAGAAAAACTTGATTTAGCAGATATCAGAAGAAGTGTAAAATATGAACATGCTGAAGAATTCAAAAATAAATATAATTTAGATTATTTTTTTGAGACTTCTTCAAAAAGCGGTGAAAATAATGAAATGATTTTTGAAACCTTAACTCGTTCAATCCTTAAGAAGCGGGAACTTCTTAAAAAAAAATAATTTTGTTTCTTAAAAAAAAAGAATAATAGAAATGAAATAAAAATAGATTAAAAAATAAAAGAACTGTTTACTTTATTCTTCTAATATGTCTTTTAACTCATCAACGTTAAGATTTAAATACTTAGCTGTTATTAAATCTTTACCAAGAAGATTTAGAAAATTTTTCTTACGTTTTTTATTCAAAAACTTCTTCATTTCTGATAAGTCTGGATTAGGATCAGTTATTTCGATCAATTTTTTTTTAATAGCAGTATCGACAACTTTTTGTCCAATATCCGTTCTAATAATTAAAAATGCTTCACCCGAACCTTTTGGAGCACCCCATGGAGAGTAAGAAATATCCGAAAACTCTCCTGAGAAATCAGTACAGTATTTGCATCCTGTCATACCACCGGAAGAACAAGCATAAGCAATTTTTAATGAAGTACGTTCAGCTCCAGTATTAAAGTCTGAAACCAAAATTTTAGCGAGCCCTTGTAAATGACACGGATTAGCAAGAATACCAATGTCTCGTTTATATGCTTTATATGCTTGACCAATTCCGGTAATCAAAGGTCCAGCATTATCCATTGTAGCTTTTGGTATGTATTTTTTAGCGTCTTTGCTATTATCCACAACAACAGGAAATGCTACAGGTGGTTTTTTACTTTTTGGTTCACTTAAAACCATATGTTTAACAATTCCCGCATCAAAAGCAGCAACCACTAGATTATATAAAATATTATCTTTATTCTTTGATTTTACCTGAATGATATCATTGTAGACTCCGACAGCTAGATCAATACGTGTTTTTCCAAACAATTTCTGTTCCATTTCGGATATAGGAAGAAAGCTACGTGGACAAGAATTGTAACAAAGTCCAACGGTTTCAGCACATTCATCTACAACAAAAGCTTCTCCATTTTCTTTATTAAAATCCATATGAGGACAGAAAGCATTACAACTCCCACAATGGATGCATAGACCAGCATAGATCACCTCATTTTCGAGATCTTGGCTTGATTTTTCAACTTTCATTTGATTTAACCATATTCATTATTTTATGATTGTGTATGATAGTGTGAAATTTCACACTAATTAAAAGGTTTTTTATCGATTTTTTTGACAAATTTTTAATAAATTTAAAAATTGGTGTTATTTAAATAAGAAATTCAAGATTCAATAATGAACATCGAAAAAACAGACGATTTTATTCAATTTGACTAAAAATTTATGTCAAAAACCTAAAATAAATTGATTTCTTTGGTACTTACGCTATTCGGAGGAGGGAGACAAAAATTAGAAAAGGCAAAGAAACCTAAAATTTCCGACCAATTATTTTTTTTTTTAAATACTGTGGTTTAAATTAGTAAATATTAATAAAAGATATGGAATCAAAATTACACACACTTTCAGCATTTCAAATTTACAGTACAGGAATAACTGATAAAATTAGTATCATGGTAGATCATTTATGGATTAAGGATAATAGAGTATTTTTTAGAGTTGTGAAAGGTATGTCCTCAAATACAAAAAACTTTAGATGCGAGCACTTAAAAGATGTTTATTCTATAAATAGAAAAGATTTTGTTAATATTCGGTACAGATTATATTTTTAAGTAAATTCCATTCTCCATCAACCAAAAAAATTAATAATAAATATAATGAGTAGTGAAAAATAACAGATAAAACTTGATTTTGTATTCGAATGTGAACAATATACAGAATCTTGGTCTGAGAATTTATTGGATCTAATAGATAGATGTACTAAAGAAGAATTACTATGGTTGCTTGAACTTATTCAAAATAAACTTAAAAAAAAATAGTAAAATTATAAATTAAGGTTAAAAAATTCTTCCTAATTAAGAAAATTATCTACTCTCATATAATTTAATTACTTATGGTTAGAAATTCCTAGTAAAATTAGGTGGAGAGTGAAAGTTTTATCAATAAAATCTTTTACTCATCAAAATTTAGACTAGTTTCACTTATAAAAAGAAAAAAATATCTTCTAAGAATCATCTAAAAAACGTGAGCAAGTATCATCAAGTTTTTTTATTAAATGATCTCGATCTTTCCAAGTAATCCATGTACTTCCTGATTTCTCAAAGTGAAACCCGTTATATTCTTCTTTTAACTTTGCCAATGTTTTTTTTATGAAGCTCCAAGAAAATCCTGTATCCTCAACTATCTTTGCAATAGCTATTGGATGGTTTTTTTCAAGATTTTTGTTAAAATAATCAATTATTTTCTCGAACCCTGTTTTAGGAGAATTCTCAGTCTGAGTCATTATTAGTGATTTCTGATTTAATTTAAAAATCGCATAATTTAATCATCTAAATTTTATAATTTAGATTTATTGATTAATCTTTACATAATAAATTTGAGAATAATTTTCAAATAAGATATTATTTACACATTTGAATGAATTCGCCAGATTTCATTAAGTCACAAGGTGCTAAATATTTTAATTTCGATTCTTCTACAAATTCTTCTAATAATATAACCCATTTTTTATAATTTTTTTTTCCCGCCCCGAATGGCCCTGGCATGTCCATTCCCGCCATCATTGTATTATCAATAACTTTATAGCTAGAGACAATACCTTCTTCTAAAAGCCTACATCCCTCATTTAATTGAATTGCCATAAGAAGTTCAGGATTTAAAATACCAGCTTTTTTGGTTTTATTAACAATAAGTTGTCCTTCTTTCCATTCAAATAATCCTTTTCCTGTTTTTTTTCCTAAATTACCTTCGTTTACTAATCTTGTTAAAGTTTTTCCTGGTGTGAATTCTGGAGAAAGAACTTTCGCAAAATAATTCAAAGTATTATATGCTACATCAAGACCAAAATAATCCCATTTAGCTAATGGCCCTATTTTAGCTAACTGTTCAACATCTGCATCTATTTGTTCCAGTGGAATACCTTTCTCAATCGCATACTCAAGAAGCCAATTAATATACAGACCACCAGTAATCGTTAACCTATTTACAATAAAACCAGGACTTTCTTTTTCAAGTACAGGCAAAAATCTCTTTCCCTTAAGAGCAGGTAATTGTTGACAGAGTTTTTTAGTAATATTTACTGTTTCAGTAGAACTTTGTTTTCCTTTAATAATTTCAATTAATCTGAGTACGACAATAGGTGTAAAAAAATGAGTCCCAATTACCTTATCTTGGCGTTCAGTTTTAGAAGCTATTTCTGTAATACTCATCGTAGATGTATTTGTAGCTATAATAGTATGTCGCGGTGCAAATTTATCTACTTCTTTAAAAAGATCTTGCTTTAATTTCATAATTTCTGGAATTGCTTCAATTACAAAATCTGTATTCGATACAGCTTTTTTTAGATTCTCTTCTATAAAAAGATTTTCCATTAGATTAGAAGAAGTTTGTTCTTCTTTTAGTCTTCCTTTTACTTCTAATTTCTTTAGTCCAATTTCAATTTTGTTTGCTGCTTTTTTGAGGATTTCATAGTTCAGATCATTCAAGATTACAGTTTTAAAACCAGCCATTAATGCAACTTGTGCAATTTCATGACCCATAGTTCCAGCACCGATCACGGTTATTGATTTTATATCATTCATTTTTACAATTGGCCTATTTCTTGATATAATATTATTAAATTTAATAAAATAATAAAATTAATGGTTATTTTTATAAAAAAATTAATTCTAGCTAACCAAAAAAAGCTGAAATAAGATACCATGATAATAACATTGTGCATATCCCGAGAAAAATTGATATTGGCAGACCAGGTAAAATTTTATTTCTTTTTAATCCTGAAATTGTAATACCTGTACCTATAAGAATAGCAATAGCAGTTAAAATCATCACTATTATATTGCTTGTTTGAATTAGTGCACTTGAAGTTAACATACTATAAAAAGCTAAATCTCCTATTCCAATTTCCAATTTAGAAGTATCATATTCATATTCTCCCCTTTTAATTTTTTGTCGTATTTCTACGTCAGATATTTCATTCCCATCCTCAGGAGTTGATGCAATGTCAATTAATTGTTTAATTGGTCCATGTTTATATAAAACCGCAAAAATATCCCAACAAGAAATCCCTATTAATATAGCTAGGGTTGTCCAAAGGGGCATTAAGACACCCATAGAAGCTCCTATTAATAATCCTATATATAAAACTACGAAATTTTTTGTTTTTATTGATTTAGAGTTAAAATATTGATAAATCATTAGAATTGTAAAACATGCAGAAAGGAAAATTAATTCATAATAATATAAATAAAATAAATTTGGTGATCTTAAAAATAACAAATAAAGCACGATTTGTCCAAAAAACCAAGTTTGAAAAAATCCGATTAATGCAAAACTAAATCCAAAAATATACATCAGGACACCTATACCTTTTTTTTTTATAATAAATATTATGATGAATGCTGAGATTACTGCTAATGCTGTATAAATTAAACCATTTAAGAGCCCTCCTAATGCACCCATTTCACTTTCGGAAAAGTATCCACCATCAATCTGAACTCCGGCTTCAACGTATGTTAAATAAGCTAAAATACCCGCTATAATAACTACGAGAATGATAGGCAATGGGTACAATTTTCTAGTTATTCTATATGTTGGAAAAAAATGAGGGATAAAATCCTTTTCTATAATTTCTTTATTATCAGAAATTTCTGTCATAATCTAGATTATTAATTTAATCAAAATAATGATTTTTAGATTATAATATTATTACTGACTTAAATACCTATTAATAATAAAATAAAATCCTATCTTTCCTTTTTTATTATTAGAAGCAAACTTCTTATTAACGGTAACTTTAAATATTCTAACAATGCCAAAACTCCAAAAATATTTACAAAAAATTCGGCGATATAAAGAAAAATTAAAAAAGTTGATTACACAAATAGGTATCTCTTACCCTATAGAATTTGAGTTGGTTGATGAGGCATCAAGAAAGCTTATTTTACCATGCCATTTAGGAATTCTATTTTTTGGAGATTTTGATATTGCTTTTTTTAAAAAAATTAATATTAATTTAAATAAGGTTTTTGATTCTTTTTTTTTCGATATTAGGAACTTAGGAGGTTATAATTTTACTGTTAAACTTTTCTATAAGGGAGTGAAAAAAGAATATAGAGAAATGAAAAAATCGTCTAATAAAATTAAAATACATCCAACTAATAAATTCTACCAAATCTTAATAAATAAAAGGATCGAGGAAAACCTTGGGATGATACTTGCAATTACCGATCTTCCAATATTTTCAAGTAATAATGATAATATCTTATTTTTATTTGGAGAAACTCACTTAAAACATCGATGCTGTATAGTATCATCATTAAAATTAAAAGAACAGTTCTATAATAGACCAGAAAATCGTGATCTTTTTGAAGAACGAATTATTAAAGAAATAATCCATGAAATTGGTCATTTAATTTTAGGTCCTAATCACTGCTATAATCAATTTTGTGTTATGAAATTTTCTAATAATATTTATGAAATAGATGAGAAAAAAAAGGAATTATGTGAAATTTGCATGATTAAATTAAATAAAATAAGAGAAAAATTCAACTTCTAATATAGTATAGAAAAAATTATTAAAAATTGACAATGGGTAATCTATGTACATACTCTTTAACTAATTCGACTCTTTCTTTCCTTTCCTTTTGGTAATATCTCAAAGGATAAAGTTCATTGATTATAAATTTATATAGTTTTATCCAGGTCTTAGCAACTTTACTAATTCTATAGTTTTGAGCAACCATTTTAGAATGAATTCCCATTTCTGCCCGTAAATCGTCATCTTT
>Ga0209635_10004538_pt1 | contig 10909 bp, 11 predicted proteins | sample DeeMarSWOR230_32_FD_187463 | JGI IMG/M metagenome (GOLD analysis project Ga0209635, IMG submission 187463) | Marine sediment microbial communities from White Oak River estuary, North Carolina - WOR-2-30_32 (SPAdes) (version 2) | ecosystem: Environmental > Aquatic > Marine > Intertidal zone >...
CATCGGACAACGGACCGCCTCCTCTCCGGTACGCTCCGATGTTCCAGCAGGTCATTGCCGGGCCGAACGGATGAGTCCTTCCGTAGCGGCAACGAACTCTTCCGCCCGGTCGATCTGCTCAGCGGCCCTGTCCCGGGGCACTGCTCCGGGTGCCGCGTAATCTCCTGTATGCCGAAGTTCGTACGCCTCCGTCAGGTACTTGTGGAGGTGGACCGGCACGGCGCCGGGCTTCGCGAACTGTTTCCCGAAGGCCGCGATCACCGCAGAATGCTTTGAGAACGACAGCCCTTTCCCCTCGAGCAGCGCCTCGGCCGCGTAGAACATCGCGTAGTAGGCACGTGAAGCGGCAAAGCCGGCATGCCCGCCTTCCAGTAGCAGCCTGGCCGCCGCTATGCTCTCGCGCGCCTTCTCCAGGAGCTCGTGTTGGTCAGCGGTCACACCCGGATCCCTTCTCTCCGAACGTTTCGCAGGAGCGGGCCCGCTCGGGTCCGGTAGCGATTCTCATCCATAAAGACGCAACTGATCACCACGTCGTGCGTGAGGGAAAGCCCCGCGACGATGTCGCCGGTCCGAGCGATCTCCGTCGCCGGCTGGACGGGCTCCCGGAGCACGACCAGCACGTCAATATCGGAATCGGGGTCGGCCTCGCCACGCGCCCGAGAGCCGAAAAGCACGACCTCAACCAGGCCGTCGCCATACAGGCGTTCCAGCCGGGCGCGCAGCTCTCCAAGTACTTCCCGCAGTTCGGGATGCAGCGCTCTTCCTGGCATGGGGCCGGGCCACGCTCGTTCATCCGAGCTCAAGATGATTCTCCTCCCGACCCTCAAACGCGCAGTGCAGCCGCTCAGCCGCCGTTGCCAGATCCATGGGCGTCAATATAGGCCGCGCCGCCGACGACTGCACGTTGAGGCGCGGCCTCGACACGACTGGCGACCCCGAGCGCGCGAGACTAGCTTGCGGACGATAGAATGACGGACTCGAAGCTCGATTATCGCAGCGCCGGCGTCGATACCGCCGGCGCCGAGGCAGCGCTCGGCCCTCTGGCACAGCGCGTCCGGCGCACTTTCGGGTTCGCCGGCGCGCCGGGCGTACCGGGCGCCGTGCGGCTCGACCTGGGCTACTTCGCCAACGTGATCGAGGTCGCTCCCAACCTGGGGATCGCGGTCTCGACCGACGGCGTGGGCACGAAGCTCCTCGTCGCCGAGATGCTGGAGAAGTACGACACCGTGGGCATCGATTGCGTGGCGATGAACGTGAACGACGTGCTTTGCGTCGGCGCCCGGCCGATCACTTTGCTCGACTACATCGCCGTCGAGCGGACCGACCCCGGGATGCTCGAGGCGATCGCCGAGGGTCTGGCGCGCGGCGCCGAGGAAGCGCGCATCTCCATCGCCGGCGGCGAGCTGGCGCAGGTGGGCGAGATGGTGCGTGGGGTGCGGCCCGGCTCGGGCTTCGACATCGTCGGCACCGCCATCGGGCTCGTGCCGCTGGACCGCGTGATCGTTGGTGAGAACCTCCTCGATGGCGATGTGGTGATCGGCCTGGCTTCCACCGGGATCCACTCCAACGGCCTGACGCTGGCCCGCAAGGCGCTCTTCGAGGCGGCTGGCTACGCTCCCGACCAGCATATCGATGAGCTGGGCCGCTCGGTCGGAGAGGAGCTCTTAGAGCCGACGCGCATCTATGTCCGGCCGGTGCTGGCGCTGCTCGAGGCCGTCAAGGAAGTCAAGGCCCTCGCCCACATCAGCGGAGACGGCCTGCTCAACCTCCTGCGTGTCAAGTCGGAGGTGGGCTTCGAGCTCACCGACCTGCCGGACCCGCCGCGGATCTTCCCGCTGATCCAGCAGGCCGCCAGAGTCGATGACGCCGAGATGTACCACGTCTTCAACATGGGAATTGGGTTCGCCGCCGTCGTCGCCGCCGCGGCAGCGGATCGCGCACTGGCCGCCCTGCACGAGGCCGGGGCGCCGGACGCCCGGGTCATCGGCCAGGTCGTAGCGGAGCGGCCGGGCGTACTCAGGATCCCGGGCCCGGGGCTGGTCGGGACGCGGAACGAAGGGTTCCGGCGCACGTCGTAGGCCGGCCGGGCCGTGCAGGGTTGCGGGCCAGCACTTCTACACTATATTCTTTAAGCAACACACTCTTTAAGCACTTCAGTGCTTATAGACTATAGTCTATAACTGCTGTGCACGTGACGTAAAATAACATACGCTGAATGGCTGCCTACACCCCCCCTCCCCGCTTCGTTGACCGCGAGGACGAGCTCCGCGAGCTCCGCGCCCTCGCCCGGGCGCCGGGTCCGCGCCTTGCCCTCGTCTACGGGCGCCGCCGAGTGGGCAAGACTTTCCTGCTGAACCACGTGTGGGACCAGCAGGAGCGCTTCTACTTCCTGGCCGCCGACACGACGCCGGAGCAGAACCGGCGGGAACTGTTGCGAGAACTGGGGGCGTGGAGCGACCGAGAGCTCAAACCGGAGGATTACCCCACCTGGCGCACTGTCTTCCGGCTCCTGGTGGCGCTAGCGGACGACCGTCCCGCGCCCCTGCCCCTGATCGTCATCCTCGACGAGTTCCAGTATCTCATGGGCCCAGAGGCCGGTGTGGTCTCACAGCTCAACGCCGTCTGGGATCGCGAGGTCGTGGGACGGAACCTGACAGTTATCCTTTGCGGCTCCGAAGTGTCTACGATGGCAGCCCTGGAGGCGGGCGACTCTCCGCTATACGGGAGAATAAACTGGCGAGCGCGCTTGCGTCCGTTCGACTACCTCGACACGGCCCGAATGCTCGCGGGCCGGTCCCCCAGGCAACAGGCCTATGGCTACGGCGCCTTCGGCGGGACCCCGCACTACCTAGCGGCGATTGAACCGGGGGAGCGCTTCGAGGACGCCGTTCCGCGCCTCTTCCTGTCGCCGCGTGGCGAGCTGCATCTCCAGCTCGAGAACCTGATCGAGCAGGAGCAGGGTATTCGATCGGCGCCCGAGTACCGGGCCGTGCTCTCGGCCGTGGCGGCCGGCAACAGCGCGATTTCAGCGATTGCGGACGCCGCGGGGCTAGGTGAGCGGCGGCACGTGGCCGACCGAGCCCTGGAAACGCTGGAGCGTCTCGAGCTAGTCCGTCGGGAACGCAATTTCCAGGCGGGCCGCACCGTTCCGTGGCGCTTTCAAATCAGCGACAACGCCGTCCGCTTCTGGTACCGGTTCGTCCAGCCGAACCGAAGCCAGCTCGAGACCGGCGAAACGGAGCGTGTCTGGGAGCACCGTATCCGGCCGTATCTGGACACGTACATGGGGGCAGTCTTTGAGGAGATGGCGCGCCAAGCGTTCGCGCGCCACCACGAGCGCTGGGGGTTGCCCGGGGCCATCGAGTGGGCCCGCTGGGAGGGCCGGGATCGGTACCGCCGTCCCATCGAGCTCGACGTCGTCGCGAAGCTCGATGATGGCCGCCTCCTGACCGGCGAGGTCAAGTGGTCGTCCTCACCGGTGAGGCATGATGTGCACCTCGACCTTATCCGCGATCTCGAGGACCTCGCAGCGTCCGGGCAGAAGTGGGCGCACGAGGCGCTCGATCCGGCGAGCTCGCACGGCCAGCTTCACCTTTCCGCCGCCGGGTTCACCGATCACTTCCGTGAAGAGGCGGAGGAGAACGAGCGCGTCCGGCTCGTCACGCTGCAAGACCTTTACGCCTCGTCCCAGGATCTCGGAACGTGATCGTCCATGAATACGTGGGCGCTGGATCTGGAGCGCTTGCTGGATGCACTTGACGATCTGAGGCCGATCGAGGACTTCTGCGAGATCGTCGTCCGGGTGGCTGCCTCCTTGGAGGGCTGAGGCGTAGCGCTAGACGTAGAGACGGGTTCCGTGCCGGGGGCTTGATCTCTCTACCTGGCGCGTCGGCCCCGGGAGATCAGGGAGCGCAGCTCCGCCTTGATGGCCGCCCAGTGCGAGCTGAACTCGTCGAACTCCTGCTTGTCCCGCTCCCGCGCCCGCCCCACAAACTCGCGGCCGAATGCGCCGAAGACCCCGAGCACCCCGCCCAGGAAGAACGCCAGGATCACGTTCAGCTTGCGCTTGGGGCTCGAGCGCTCCTGCGGCGGCACCGCCTGATCGATCACCGTGATCACCGGCGTGTCGTTGACCTCCTGGATGCGGGCCTCCTCGTAGGAGCGGCGGAGCATGGTGAACACCTCCTGCTTGATCGTCACCTGACGCTGCAGCCGGTCGTGCTGGAATCTCAGCTCGGGCGAGTCCTCGTACCGGCGGTTACGCTCGTAGAAGCCCTGGAGCTCCTCCTCCGCAGCACGCAGCTCGCCTTCCGCCTCCGCCATGCGCTCCTCGATGAAGCGCCGGCGCTCCTGCGCGTTCGACTGCCGCGTCTCCAGGTTGAAGCGATTGAGCAGCTCGATGAACTGGTTGGCGACGTCCGCCGACAGGGCGGGGTCCCGTGTCTCGATCGAGAGTCTCACGACGTAGGTCTCGTTGTCGACCCGGACGGACATCATCTCGTCGAGCTGCTTGCGACCGCTCTCCAGTCGCTCGGAATCGCTGTCCCCGTCGATCTCCAGGATGTCGAGGAAGACGGCGCTGTCCCCGGATGCGGCAGCACGCGGCTCCGGGAACCGGGCCCGCAGGACCTCGTCCTTCAGCGTTCGGCTGCGCAGGACATCGGCGTAGAAGCTCGGTGAGTTGGCGCCGCCACCTGGCACCGCGACACCGAACTGGGCAGCCAGGGCCCCCAGGCCGCTCGGCAGGCTCAACCCGCTCGATTCCGTCTCGGGGACAAACGTTGCCGTCGCCGTGAACTTGGCCGGCAAGATCAATGAGATGACGGCGGCGACGAAGGCCGCGAGCAGCGGCAGCCCGACCACCAGCTTCCAGCGCTTGAGCAGGACGTTGGCGAGCTCGAGCAGGCTGATCTCGTCGATCTCGTCCGCAGGCGGTGTCGCCGTGCGTCCTTCCGCAACGGGTTCCTGGGTCATTCTCGGCCAGCAACCTCCCGGTGGGACGAATTGACACTTCCGAGAAGCTAGGCGCGCCCGCCTCGTTTGCCAAGCGTCGCGCCGACAAACCCTTGCATGACCCGAGCTGAGATGCTACTCTAGAAACCGGCTCCCCAAAAAGACGTTTTCCCTCAACCGCGCGGGTGCATCGTGGCGATGGTCAACACTACGCAACGCAACGGGGGACTATCACCCAGCCGCGTGAGCGGCGCTGCCAGCCGCGCCGTCGTGCGGCTGCTCTCGGACCACGGCATCCCCGCCAACGAGCTCGTGGTCACCGGCGCGGAACGCCGCGGCGACGGTGAGGACGCGTCCTGGGTGGTGAGCGTGCTGCGCGGGCGCCATAAGGCCAGCCACGCCTTCCCGATGGAGCTGGTGGACAAGGTTCTGGCGCGCGGCCCCTGCAAGGAATGGTACACCGAGGTGAGCCGGCTGCTGGAAGCTGCCGGGCTGGCTTTCCCGGCCTGATATGTAGCACCCCCTCAGGTCTATTGACCTAACGGGCCTAGACGCTTTATCTTAGGGCCACCGACTCCCCTCTCCCAGCCGCCTTATCCCTGGAGTTGCAGCTCAGGAGGACAGTCATGCGCCGATCTCTCGGCTTAGCGGCCATCGCGGCCCTCGCCTCGTTCCACACCACTCAGCCGGCCGCGGCCCAGCGCCCCGAGTTGGAGCATCCGATATTCGGGCACTCGCAATTGGGGGGAACGGGCTTCATCACCACGCCCCACGCCATGGTGTCGCCTGCGACACTGTACGGGACGTTCTCACTGGTCGTCCCCCGGGAGGTGGAAGGTGTGGATGTCTGGGTACAGCAGACCGGAACGGTGGGACTGACGCTGGGGCAGTTCCTCGAGCTGGGGGGGTCGATGACCGCACTCGACTCCTACTCGGGTTTCGCCAAGCTCCAGGTGCTCCGCCAGAACGGCCTGTACCCGGCCCTCGCCTTCGGTGTGATGAACGTTAACACCACCGAGCGCGGCCGCTACATGGTGAACGACTATTTGTACCGAGGTGACAACACCTTCGAGGACCTCTTCGAGACCGCCTCCTATTACGGGGTCGCCACCTTCGTGGCCGGCCCCGGCGGCGAGCGGTTCCCCAGTTGGGTCGTCTTCTCCGGTGGCTTCGGCTACGGCCCGGCTTTCTCGAAGGACAACCCGTTGTTCGAGGATCAGGGCAGCGGCGGCGCCTTCGGGGCGCTCGCGCTCGACTTCCAGGCGGCGGAGAATGCCTTCCTGCGCTTCGTGTTCGAGTACGACGGCTTCGACTCGAACGCGGCAGTGGTCGCCTGGCTGGACGGCCTCGAGGTCACGGCCGGCATCGTGGCCATCGATGAGTCCGACCCGCCCGATCCGCTGTTGCCCGGTCAGTACGACCTCCCTCTCGAACAGAATGGCTGGCTGTTCTACAACCAGGCGAAGCTCTACATCTCGATCGCGCTCGAGGGCCGGGCCCTGGCTCACCTGCCCTGGACCTGGCGCGGCGGCGAATAGGACCTACTGAGAGATCGACGCGTCATGCGAGCGCCGGGGCCCGTGCGCGGCCCGGCGCTCCGTTCTTTCTAGGGGCTACCCCGGCGGGCCCACGGGAGGACGTTCGAGTACTCGGGCGTGGCCGGCTCGTATTCCGGCACCAGCTCTCTGAGCGCCGCTATGGTGTGCTCCACGTCTCCGCTGCGCGCCGCCTGAACCAGGCGATCCAGTCCCGTCTGCAGCTCTTCCCAGCTCGGCGCACTGCGGTACCCCTCGACCAGGATGCTCTCGAAGCCCGTCGGCCGCTCGGCGGTCGCCTCCCAGTGCAACTCCTCGTGCAGCTTCTCACCCGGCCGCAGACCCGTGTACTCGAACTCGACCTGCAACTCACCGTCCCGTGACGCGCCCATCAGCTGCGCCACGTCGCGCGCCAGCTCCAGGATCGAGACCGGCTCGCCCATGTCGAGGACGAAGATGTCACCGCCGCGGCCCAGGCTGGCGGCCTGCATCACCAGCTGGACCGCCTCGCTGGTGAGCATGAAGTAGCGGGTCACCTGCGGGTCGGTGATCGTGATCGGCAGGCCACGTCGGATCTGGTCGGCGAAGCGGGGGATCACGCTGCCACTGCTGCCCAGCACGTTGCCGAAGCGCACGACATTGAAGCGCGTGCGGCTGCGCTCCGCCATCAGCTGAATGATGATCTCGCCCACCCGCTTCGCCGCACCCATCACGCTCACCGGGCGCACCGCCTTGTCGGTGGAGATGAACACGAAGTGCTCGACAGCGGCGGCGTCCGCGGCCTGTGCCGTGTTCAGCACGCCGAGCACGTTGTTGGCCACACCCTCGCAGGGGTTCTGTTCCAGCAGCGGCACGTGCTTGTAGGCGGCCGCGTGGAAGAGGATCTGCGGCTGCGTGCGCAGGATCACCGGCTCCACCGAGGTCCGGTGGCTGGCGTCGCCCAGGGCCGCCTGCCGACGCAGCTCGGGGAAGCGCTCCTCGATCTCACGATCGATCGTGTAGAGGTTGTACTCGGTCTGCTCGAACATGATGAGCTGGTCGGGAGCACAGGCGGCGACCTGCCGGCAGAGCTCCGAGCCGATGGAGCCGCCGGCGCCCGTCACGAAGACGGCCTTGCCCCGGATGAAGTCGCGGATGCGCTGGGGATCGAGGTCGCGGGGCGAGCGCTTCAACAGATCCTCGATCCTGACCTCGTGAAACGCGGTGACGCTGACGCGCCCCGTGATCAGGTCAGCCAGGCCGGGGAGCGTCTTGATGGTCACGCCGGGTACCTGCTGGCGGCAGCGCTCCACGATGCGGCGCAGCTCCACGCCGCTGGCCGAGGGTATCGCGACGAAGATCTCCCGCACCTCGGTCTCCTTCGCCACCCGCCCCAGGTCTGGACCCGTGCCCAGCACGCGCCGGCCGTGCACCGTCCGCCCTTGCTTGGCGGGATCGTCATCGATGAAGCCCACCGGCCAGTACGCCATGTCCCTGCGGCCCCGCATCTCGCGCACGATGGCCGCGCCAGCGTCGCCTGCACCGTAGATAATGACCGGGATGCGGTCGGCGCGCGCCGCACGCAGCGGGATGAGCGTCGCGTAGCGCCGCAGCCGTGGCCACAGCCGCACGCCACCCAGCAACAGGATCATCACCATCCACTGGATGAGCAGAACGCTGCGCGGCACGTTGGCGCCGCGCCAAACGAGGAAGATCACGAGCGCCGCGAGCGCGACGGCCGCGGTAGAGGAGCGAACCACGGCGATGAGGGTGTCCAGACTGGCGTATCTGGGTAGTGACCTGTAAAGGCCCGTGGCGAGGAAGCTCGCAGCCGCCAGCGCCATCACTACAGGGGTAGTCCGCACGATCGTGGGCAAGTAGAGGCTGTACAACACCGGCTCTAGCCGAATCAGGTAGGCCGCTACGTAGGCCATCCCCGCCAGCACGATGTCGAGGATCAGCAGCCCCAAAAACGACGGTCGTCTCATCCTCAGCCCCACCCTACAATAGCTCGCGGAGGCTCGAGACCACCTCATCGACCTCCGCTTCGCTCAGTCCGCTGAAGAAAGGCAGCGCGATCGTACGCTCGGCCGCGGCTTCCGCCACCGGGAAGTCGCCCGGGCCACAGCCGAAACGCTCCCGATAGAACGGCTGCAGGTGGATCAGCGGAAAGTAGTTGCGGCAACCGATCCCCCGCGCGCGTAAACCAGCCATGATCCGATCGCGATCGGCGCGCGTATACTCGTCGGCCAGCCGCACGACGTAGACGAACCAGCTGAGCCGAACCCCGTCCCGCACACTCGGCCGGCGCAGCGCGTCCAGGCCGGCCAGCCGCTGATCGTACCCGGCGGCCACACGCGCCCGCCGCTCCATCATCTCGTCGAGCCGCTCCAGCTGCGCCAGTCCCAACGCGCATGCGACATCGGAGAGGCGGTAGTTGTAGCCCAGCCGCTTGTGCTCGATCCACAGGTCGCCGTCCGCTGCTCGTCCGTGATTGCGCAGGCTCGCGCACAGCTCCGCGATGCTCGCGTCATTGGTGACCAGGGCGCCGCCCTCACCGGTGGTGATCTGCTTGTTGGGGTAGAACCCGAAGATGCCCATGTCCCCAAGACCGCCCGCAGGCCGGCCACCCAGCGCGCTGCCCAACGCCTCCGCCGCATCTTCGATCAGCCGCACGCCCCGCTCGTCCGCCAGCCTGCGCAGGCCCGGCCAGTCCGCCGGATGACCGAAGACATCGACCGCGAGGATCGCCCGGGTCCGCTCGGTCAGCGCCTCCCCCACGAGCGCCGGATCGATATTGAGCGTGTCCGGCTCCACGTCGACGAACACCGGCCGCACGCCCTCGAACAGCAGGCAGTTGCTGGAGGCCACGAAGCTGAACGGCGTGGTGACGACTTCGTCGCGTGGGCCGAGTCCCAGCACCCTCACGGCGAGGTGCAGCGCCGCTGTCCCGCTCGAGGTCGCCACGGCGTGCGCGACAGCAGCGCGCCGGGCGAGTGCGGCCTCGAACTCAGGCACCTTAGGGCCGAGACTGAGGCGCCCACTCTCCAGCACCTCGACCACGGCCCGGCGCTCAGCTTCCCCGACGTCGGGGCGCGAGAGCGGAATCCTGAAGTCCACCGCCGAACTGCGCTCAACCATCGGTCAGGCCGTCGCTCGAGCTCACGGGTCGCGCCGGAACACCCACCACCGTGGCTCGCGCCGCGACATCGGCGGTCACCACGGCGCCGGCACCCACGACGGCGCCCGGTCCGATCGCCACGTGCGGTATCACGGTGGCGCCTACGCCGATGAGCGCGCCCACGCCTACGCGGACATGACCGGCCAACCGGGCGCCCGGTGCGACGTGAGCGAACTCGCCGACTCGGCAATCGTGATCCACGACGGCGCGGGTGTTGATAATCGAGCCGCCACCTACCCGTGCGCCGGGATTGATCACTGCCCCAGCGAGGATCATCGCACCCGCCGCAATCTCGACATCCCGTCCGATGATCGCGGAGGGGTGGATCGCCGTTGCCAGCTGACGGCGCAGACCGAGCACCCGCTCGGTCACCTGCCGCCGCTTCTCGCCGTCGCCGATGGCGACGATAAACTCCACATCCTCCCCCGCCTCCGCCGCTGGCCACGCGAAGATGCGATAGCCACAGTGCTCGCCGCCGGCGCGACTCGCGTCGTCGTCCACGAAGCCGACGACGCGGCGGCCACTGCACTCGAGCGCGTCGAGCACGACCTTGCCGTGACCGCCCGCACCGTAGATGAGCACCGCTCGCGCCGCTCCGCTCATCGCTCAGCGAAAGTCCGGGTTGACGCCATCGGCACCGTAGATCCCACGACGCAGCACGAGAGCGAGCCATAGCGTCTTCAGCAGGATCTTGAGATCCAGCCAGAGCGTCGCATGGTCCACGTACCAGATGTCCAGCTTGATCCGCTCCGGCCAGCTGATCACGTTGCGACCGTTGATCTGAGCCCAGCCCGTGATACCCGGCTTGACCTCGAGGCGGCGGCGCTGGAAGTCGTCGTACCGCTCCACCTGGTAGGCGAACGTCGGCCGAGGGCCAACCAGGCTCATCTCGCCCTTCAGTACGTTCCAGAGCTGCGGCAGCTCGTCCAGCGCCCAGCGCCGCAGGAAGCTGCCCACACGGGTGAGCCGCGCATCGTCCGCACTCACCGTCGTGCCCAGACCCTGGTCCAGCGCGCCGGCGACCATCGTCCGAAACTTGACCGGCACGAACGGCACACCGGCACGACCGACACGCGGGTGGCGGAAGAAGACGGGACCCGAGGAGTCGAGCTTGATGGCGAGGGCGATCAGCCCACAGGGGAGCGCCAGAGCCAGCAGCCCTGCGCCACTGAGCAGAACATCAAGGACTCGCTTGATGGCTAACTGCCAACCGGGCATTTGACTCGGGAGCAGTACGGAGCAGGGGGCGCGCGGCGGACAA
>Ga0209635_10004542_pt1 | contig 10905 bp, 2 predicted proteins | sample DeeMarSWOR230_32_FD_187463 | JGI IMG/M metagenome (GOLD analysis project Ga0209635, IMG submission 187463) | Marine sediment microbial communities from White Oak River estuary, North Carolina - WOR-2-30_32 (SPAdes) (version 2) | ecosystem: Environmental > Aquatic > Marine > Intertidal zone >...
ATTTTTAATATTCAGCCACCTGAATCGTTAAGTAATGACACATGGATTGGTAATAATACTGTGGCAATGGAAACCCAGAATTTTGGGGAGGATGAACATCTATATATCGGTGGAATCGGATTGAACTATAGGACTCTATTGCAATTCGATCTCTCTTCATTACCCCCAAGTGACATTAATTTTCAATCAGCGTTTTTAAAATTGACTCAACAGGAAAGGGGGGATTTAAATTACGATATTGAGAATCGTGAGGTTTCTATTCACAAGGTCGAAGAGACCTGGAAGGAAGGCACCGGTATATTGAATATTCCAACAAGCGACGGCGCAACTTGGAACTCAAACGGATACCGTGCATGGACCGGTGGTGCGGGTGGATATTTTATTGTAAATGAAGAGAATAAAAGTATTGTGAGAGGCACTGATTTGGCTATATTTAGTATTGACAACCTGGTCAACCACTGGCGTAACGATCCTGCTCAAAATTATGGATTACTAGTTAAATATTATGCACCTGAAAGCGCTGGTAGTAGATACAAGGTTTTCTATTCATCAAAAGCCCCACCTTCATATAGACCAAAACTTGAAGTTACATTTATAAATAGTCCACCAAGTGTTATTATGACGAATAAAGAATGGGATGAGGATACAGAAGAATCCGAAACAGTAATCTATATGGATGAAATTTTTATGGACCCAAATGATGATGCACTGGAAATATCTATTTGGAATGGAACAGCCTGGGGTGATGAATTCGAATGCGATATTTTTAATGTAACTATCCAAGAAAGCATGCCAGCAAAATGTCAATTTAAATTAAAGCCGAATCAATTCGGGACCTGGAAAATTATCCTCAATGCTACTGATCAACTTGCATATACAGAGGCTAATATCATTATCATGATTAGACCGGTAAACGATCCGCCAATATTGAATATGACAGGTGATTGGGAATACAGTAATAGCAATGCAATTTCAGTTGATGATGTCACAATTAAATTTAGACAAGATCTTTATGCAGACCTGAACGTCACAGGAACAGATATAGATTCAACCACGTTAACATTTGCTTACGAAATATCCGATATTTCTAAGATTACCATAGATGAAATTACATTTAAGCAGAGGTTCAATTTTAATGAAAATACTGGTAATATTAATTTCACCCCAACGAACAATTGGGTGGGTGATTTTGAGTTAAATATATCAATCAGTGATAATGAAGGTGTGAAGACTTTGAAGGATTTTATGAACTTTATATTTATAGTGGAAAATATTAATGATCCACCAATAATATTGAATGTTGGGGGTAAGACACCTTTCAACCATACCATTGCATTATCCGCGATCCAGGATGAGAGGTTCACAGCAGTAATTACCGGAGCTGATATTGATATGGATATTGAGTGGTTGGCTGAGGAGTTGACATTTAAGGTAGATAATGGAGTATTAACAAAAACCAGCAATACAACTGCAAACTTTGTTTTTACACCTGTAAATGCCGATGTGGGTGAACATGAGATGAACTTTTCAGTAGAAGATAAAGCTGGTGATAAAGATTATGTGCTTGCAACTATCACAGTAGCTAATATTAACGACCCGCCTGAGATCAAAGAGATTAAAAAAGATGAAAATTCTTTAGTTATAGATAAAAAGATTGTTAATCTTACCACTAATCCATTGACTGCTACTGAGCCTAATGTCACGCTCATTTTGACAGCGGTTGATTTGGACCTCGACATTGATGTTGGCGAAAAATTGACATGGTCAGTTAATGGTATTTTTAGTACAGAATATAATATCCATAAAACATCAGAAAAAACCGCGGAGATCCAAATTGTTGGGAGAAATTTTGTTAATGGTGAGCATGAACTGAATATCACAGTCATAGATAATGGCACACCTCACTTAAGAGATTGGGTTTTGGTGAAGATTAATGTTAGTATAAGAGCTCCACTTCCTGTTAACCTAAAACCTCTCGTGGAATTAATAACAGCCAATCCTATAGTAGAAATAAATAGCATTTTACATATAAATGGAACCATATCCGATGATGGGTTACCCATAGATGGAAAATTGAAGGTCTGGATAATTATAGGAAATTTTGAAGGAAATGAACTCTTATCTAAGGTGGAGGCGACTTGTACAAATGGAAATTTCAGTTACTACTTTAAGATTCCGTCAACATTTAATGGAAGTTCCACTGAGGGTGATTGGTATATCAAATTGTGGGGAAATGATGGTGAGTTAGATAGTGACGAGAAGAGCACAACTCTTACAATTAAAGCAAAAGAAGCCACATCATCTATAATATTATCCATTTATTATATTGTGATTATTATTATAATTGTCATCATTTTAATTGTAATAGTGGTTAGGTTAAAGAAAAACTAAATAAATTTGAAGTTATATATATGTTAGTTAAATGGAAGAGGAAGTTGAGGAAAAAATTAAAAAAGAAGTGCGGAAAAGTTATTCTTCTGTCGTTGTTACGTTAGTTGGACTTTTCATTTTTTGTCTAATCTTTACTATTATAATTGCATTTTTAATATATACACTTGGTATGGAAATAGATTATATGATGGTCACAGTTATTGTAATCATTCCAATTATTATTGTTATTATTTATCTAGCAGTAAAAGAAACCGGTAAACCATACGTGCCAATAGATGTGTTCCTCAAGAGAAGAGAAGAAGTTCTTTACAGCACCCCGGGCAGGCGACAGGAGGGTAATAGAGTAGGCTCGGGTTTTTGTTATTTAACTAATAAACAATTTATTTATTTGCCCACTAATTCGGCTAGAACACGAAAAGGAATTAATGCATTATTTTTACCACTTAAAAATATTCAATCAATCTCAAGATCTAATCAATCTGTGTTTAATGAAATTATAACTAGAGATAAAAGATATTTGCTTAGTTTTCAAAATATTGAAGAGTGGAAAGAACATTTAAAGAAATTCCTCTACATCAGAATTTCTAAATTATAATTTTAAATAAAATTTTTTTTCTTGGAGGCATGCAAGAAGCCATTGAGTTCGCTTAGATGCTAACAGGTAGGCTATTGTATTTGTAAATCGGAAAATAGAATTTGCAAATTATTAAATAAAAATAAACCTATTTCCTTAGTGCAGATAACAATTATATTTGCGAGAGGAGGAAGGCTTAAAATAATAAATGGATAGAAACTCAAATATTTTGATTTAGATTGACTCAGAGTGAACTAGAGTGAAATCGAAATGTGAGTTTGAACAATCCTAGGAGGCGGGTTGGTGGATGATTTAAGGAATTGGCTTTCCTTGGGTAAAATGAAAATAGGAGAGAGAGAATATGAATGTAGGAGTAGGAAGAATTTTGACCATAATTGTGTGTTTGATGATGGCCACCGCTGCATTCCCCGTGATTTGGACAGCGATATATGAAAATTCGAACGAACCCAATGGGGTTGAACGAAATAATCCGAAACCACCGGAACCGCTGGAACCGTTCTGCTTTAAAACAAAAGAACGAGTAACTGACGAAGTGGATAATAAAGTTAATAAGAATGATGTAGTGGTTAAAACCGGAGTAGACATCGATAAGAGGAATTCATTTGAAGAATTTCAAAATGCAGTGAATAACGAAGAACCAGTAGAAATTGATAATCCTGACACCGAACCGGATGTTATAATAGACCGCAGGATTAATGGTATACTTAATTGCAACAACCCTGATGATAATGGACTTAATATGGATGTGGAGGAAATAGTGATCAAAGATAAGCAGTCAAGTGACCATGCGGACACACCACCAAAAGAAGAAAAGAAAGACAACTACATTTATGATACACTAATTATTACTAAAAGAGTGGTTATTACAAATGCACGTGTAGTAATAAACGGAGATCTCATAGTTGCAAACGGTGGCGAGTTTATTCTTAAGAATGTGGAGTTAATTTGCCGGAATGTGTACATAGAAGAGGGAGGTACGTTTCATATCGACCCGAGTGAAATCATCCAGACCGGTAACCTTACAGTCACTGGTACTTATATTCTCGATGCCACCACACTTAAGATGAACTGCACTTATAATGGTGAATATGGAATAATGGTAAACAATACAATGAAAATCATAAATGGCAGTAAAGTAACAGCGGTTAATCCCAATTATCACTATATCTTTAGAGTTATGAGCACCGCAACATTTTATATGAATGACTCAGCAGTCGAGGAATGCGGATACTATACTGGCTTAGCAAGTACCACCGGATTATTCATTCAAGCGGATAATACAATCATTGAAAACTCGACTTTTACTAACAATCGGATAGGGTTACATTTTTATTATGCAAATAATTGCGTTCTTAAAAATTCACACATCTTCAACAATATAGCATCTGGGTTATATACTTATATGTTAACAAACTTTAGATTAATAGATACATCTAGTCATAATAACGGTGTCTGGGGTGTTCAGTTCAATAATGTAAATCACAGTTATATCATCGGATTTAATGTGCACAATCACACATCATTCGGTATCAATATTGGGTACTCGGATAATCTAACATTCACAGGATGTGATATAAGGGATAACTCAGTATCAGCAGGTTTCAGGACGATTTTTAGTGAGAATATAATCTTAACAGATAGTTACATTCAAAATAATACGGTGGGAATTAAATTAGAATTTAGCAAAGATTGCACTATCTATCATAATAATGTCATAGATAATACTGCTCAAGCTCAGGATAATGCACCAACAAATAACGACTGGCACCACCCGGTTTTATTGGAGGGCAATTATTGGTCAGATTATACTGGTTTAGATGACGGCTCCGGGGGCCGGATTGCCGGTGATGCTATTGGCGATACATTAATACCGCATCCTAGTACGAATTTTGACAATTATCCCATTATGTATATGAACGCTTGGAAGCGTGTAAAGAATTTAAACACAAACGAATATTTCTTAACTATCCAGGGTGCGATTAACGATGTAGATACAAAGAACGGTCATACAATTAAGGCATCTGCCGGATTTTACAGAGAAAATGTGGATGTGTTTAAACAATTGAGCATAATCGGTTCAGGTGCGGATGTTACTACAGTTAATGCCTCAAACGCTAGTGACCATGTATTTAATGTTACCACAAATTATGTGACCATTAGCGGTTTCACAATAACTGGAGCCACTAATTGGTATCCTTCATACGCAGGGGTATTTATCAATAATGCGGATTATATTAAGTGCTCATATAACAACCTTACAGGAAATCAGTATGGAATTGAACTGAGTAATGCAGATTATTGCGTAATAACAAATAATATGGTCACTTCAAATTACTTCGGAATTAATTTGTATTGGGCTGATAATTATAACTATATAGCCAATAATAAAGCAATTAATAACACGGTGTATGGAATAATATTATGGTTCGGATCTGATTATAACTATATTCTCAGTAACAAAGTGAATGATAATAGCCGCGGTATCACACTGGGCTTTAGCGATTGGAACCTGATTACTTATAATGATATACTCAACAACAATCTATATGGCATAGAGTTCCAACAGACAAGTGAAAATAACTCAATAACGTACAATACCATTTCGAACAACGATTATGGCGTTTATCATATGGGTTCCTCTCCTAGCAAAAATAATGAGATACATTACAATAATATAGATGGCGGTTTTGATAACAGGATTTATGGAGTATATGCAACTTCAAGTTCGCCTGTTAATGCTACACATAATTGGTGGGGCCATCCCAATGGACCATATGACCCATCAGATGATACGGCCACAGGTGGATGGTATAATCCTACAGGGCTGGGTGATAATGTTACGGATTACGTGGAATATATACCATGGCTCGGTGCACCCTTTAATACACTTCTAGTCGACGATGATTACACGGGCTTAGAACCCGGGTTTGGCACGACGAAGTTCAAAGTGATACAAAATGCGGTGAATTATGCGTCATCTGGGTATAATATTTTCATTTATAACGGCTCATATAATGAGAATGTGATGATAGATAAAACCTTAACCTTTTATGGTGATTCAGTTGGTGTTAGCTTAGGCGGTGACTTGACGATTAAAAATGGTGGAAGCCTAACACTAAAAGGTTTCACATTAATGATGAATTCCACCACCATGGGCGAGTTCGGGATTTATGTAAATTCCGGTGGTGCATTATACATAAGAGGTTTTAAGGGCAGCATACCTTCTAAAATCAACAACGGCGAGCACGCAGCTGGTGGTAATGCATCAGCATATTACACTTTCCAGGTACGAGGCGGTTCTACATTCGAGATGTATGATAGCGAAGTGAAAAATGCAGGGTTTGCAGAGAACCTGCCGGATTTCAGTTGGGCCGGGCTCTGGATCAACACAAGCAATGCAATCATTTCTAATAGTGAGATTCACCATAACCATTTCCATGGACTTGTACTTTTTAACTCAAGCGGCCATAAAATAACAAATTGTACCATCCACAATAACGATCGCCGCGGTATCTGGGGAATCAACTCGCAAGATAACCAGATTCAGGATAACAGTATAGAAAATAATGGCTGGAGTGGTGTATTATTATCTAATGCTAAGGATACTGTAATCACTGGCAATACCGTCTCGGGAAACGGTTACAATGGTATCAGTATATCATCTGGCACAGTAATAATGAACAATGTTGTTGATAATAATGGTAATGATGGAATCTTTGTGAGTAATTCACCAGGGGCCATTATCATTGGAAACACCGTTAAAAATAGCGTAGATGATGGCATTTATGTACAGCATTCACCAAATAGTATAATTACGGATAATATTGCTAAATTCAACGATGAGCCAGTAGACATTGGCACCGGGCTAGTGGTAATGTATTCGGACGACACGCAAATATTACATAATGATATGCAAAAGAATTGGCGCGGTATGTACATACAGAACTCCTCGGACTGCATAATCAGTAATAACTATGTGGTTTCCAACAAATGGCATGGGATACAACTATACCAGTCGTATGATAGCACAATAACCAATAACACAGCAAGTAGCAACAGCGGCATAGGGATCATTGTTCCGGTGGTTAAAATTATTACCAATAACACTGCAAACAATAACGGTGATGATGGTATCACGATTTCGTCGTCACCGGATATAACTATACATAATAACTCAGTAATTAACAATGGCGATGATGGATTAATTGTAAGCTCATCTGATAGATGCATTATAGAAAACATTGCAGCCACCAGTAATGGTAATTGGGGAATTATTCTAACATCCTCAGATGATTGTATTATAAGATACAATACGGCAAACACAAGCGGCCACGGAATTTATGTGGGCTCATCGCCTAGATGTGAAATAGACAACAATTATGCAAACGATTGCGGTGACGATGGTATTTATGTTTCAAGCTCCGCGGACAGTATTATAAGCAACAATACTGCTAATTTAAACGATGTCGCGGTGGACCGGGGAACGGGCATTGTATTATTATATTCATCTGGAGTACAAATTAAATATAATGAGGTAAACGATAATTACCAGGGTATGTACATCGAACAAGCAGATGACTGTAAAATATTCATTAATGATGTATTTTCAAATTCATGGCATGGCATAGAAGTAACAGACTCTGACAAGCTAATGATATTTGATCATACAAATATAAAACAAAACGGTGGCTGGGGGATTACGGTATCTGGTTCGGCAACCGGGGCTACCATAACCAATAATAACGCAAATAATAATGGCGGTGGCATTAGGGTAGGTGCATCACCAGGGAGCAACATTGATAGTAACACAGCGAATGATAATAGTGGCACTGGAATTTATTTATATACATCCGATAATTCAAATATCACCTCTAACCAAGCAAATTCGAACTGGCGCGGCGTTTATGTCCAGCACTCATCTTACTGTTACATTTATGATAACATAGTGAATTCAAATACCTGGTACGGTATGCATCTCTATTATTCACACCATAATGAACTTAATAGTAACACCATGAACTTCAACACCGGCGAATGGGATTCACTGGGCATTTATCTTTCTTATTCAGATGACAATACAATAACTAACAATCAGGTCAATTCAAATTGGCATGGTGTGGAATTGTGGTATTCAAATGATTGCACCGTTACTAATAACGAGGTTAATTCTAATAGTAACTTCGGAATTTCACTGGAGTATAGCGGTAAAGATATTAAAAAGCCAACAATAGTAAATAACACAGTGTATTCAAACGGCGGCAGCGGGATTTCTCTAGAGCTATCAGACTATGTCATAATCGACATCAACACAGCAACTTACAACCACATGGGTATATCCCTTTATTCATCAGATTATGTGGAAATTACAAATAATACAGCAAATAGTAATACATATGGGATTTACCTAACCGGCTCGAATGATAATATAATATATAATAACTTAGTACAAAGACTGGGAGGAAAAGGAAAGTACGGTATATATCTGAACTCATACTCAAGTAGAAACTCAATATCCGAGAATACCGCAAAATTCAACTACTTTGGCATTACCCTTAGGTGGTCATCAAATTATAATGATGTCTTTTTAAACGATGCTACATACTGTATAGACTATGCCGCTTACCTGTACCGAGTTTATTATAATACTGTAAAATACAATGAGTTCGATGATTCTAGTAGCGTAGGTGTATACTTAGAGCATTCTGATTATAATGAAATATTGTATAATAATGTGACCACTGCCACCAATTATGGTATTAGCCTATTCGAGTCAGATTTGAATGATATTAATGTTAATGATGTGACAAGTGCCGGCGACATTGGGATAGATCTTGCATCATCCAATCAAAATGACCTGATAAGTAACCTTGCAGAACATTGTGATGTTGGTATCTCACTCAAATGGTCCAATGAAAATAATGTTCTGATAAACGATGTGGATGATAATAGTATTGGAATCTACATGCTACGCTCAGACATGAATGATATCTCCAACAATGATGTGAATGATAATGACAATGTTGGTATTGACATGTCGTTATCTGACAAAAATGACATTACCCATAACTCAGTAGACAATAACGCCAACTATGGTATTCATCTTTACTCTTCTGACAATAATGATCTATTGAACAATACTGCCAATAATAACGGAATCGGTGTATATCTTGATTGGTCCAAGTCGAACTTAATCGATTCAAACATCGCCACGGGGAATAACTTGATAGGCATAGCGTTGTTCTGGTCAAGTAACGATAATACTGTTATTGAAAACAACGCGAACTCAAACGCAAATGAAAGCATCAGAATCTCGTATTCCGAGAATAACCTGGTGGAGAATAATTTAGCCTCTGGGAATACGGTGGGAATACACATAGATTGGTCACCGAATAATAACATTGTACTGAACAATACGGTGAACAACAACATTGTGGGTATTAGCGTGGAATGGTTTAGTGATAATAACAAAATACTCAATAATACAGTCACCAACGGAATTATCGGTATCTCTGTGGAATGGTCCAGTTGGAATGTCATTGATAATAATGACTTCAGTTATAATAACGTCAGTACTATCCTGGAATGGTATAGTAACAATAATACAGTTACAAACAATCTTGCAACATATAGCGAATTTGGTATTTACCTGGATTGGTATTGTGATGATAATTTAATCTCATACAATAATGTCAGTGATAACACGCAAAATGGCATTACACTGGAGAAGTGTGATTATAACATGGTAAATAATAATACCGTGATGAATAATCCATATGGCATATACTGCACCCAATCATCAGGTGATATCACCGGTAATCAAATACTCAATCCACCTGCCTTAACAAAAACTCATATGGGTATATATCTTGAGGATCATTCAGCTCCTATAATTTCGTACAACACTATCGAAAACACTGCCACCGCAATCTACATTGGTTCCACATGTAGCCCAACCATATCCGGCAACATAATAGTCGATGATAGTACCTATGGAATTTATCTTGACACCGCCACTGCAACCATAACTGGCAATCATATTTCTCTCAATACCTATGGTATTTATCTTGATAATTCATACGCAGTAATTAAGAACAATAATATAACAGACAACTACGCGGGTATTCACTGTTCATATTCATCACCAATCATTGATAAGAACACCATTACTGAAAATTACTATGGTATCTATGTCTGTAGTGAATCGGACCCTCTAATTACCAATAACGCATTTTCAAACAATGTATTTGACATTTACTATGCGTCTAAGGATATTGAAAATGGTATAATATCCGACCTGGAAGCCATTAAAACCGGTGACCCGATAGTGGATAATAAAATCGAAGATGCTATTGAGCACATTGAGAATAGTTTGGATAAAGATCTTTGGGTAGATGAAACACATCTTGACCCAAAAAACGGTAAAGAGGTCTTTGACCAGCAGAAAAAAGCAATCCAGGACTTACAAAAACTACTAAACGATAAGAAAATCTCCGCAGCAGTGAAAGAAGCTTGTACGAAAGTGATAGAAAAAATAGTACTCACTGCGAAAATGCTAGCAGAAACCGCACTCAAGGACGCAAAATTATTTGCAGGCACCAACACAAAAGTCGATAAAGAAATAAATAGTGCGGAGAGCGAACTCTCCAAAGCAGCAAACGAGCTTACAAAAGGTAATCCAGATAAAGCAATCGACCATTATAAGAAAGCCTGGGAGCATGCACAAAAAGCCATCGAGTTTGCTTAAGCTTAGGCTTAGCTGTTTATTGAAATAAATGGAAAATATACTAAGACATTAAAAAATAAAATAGGTGGGAGCAGCAGCGTAATAAGCTACTAACTCTTTCCACCACCCTGGTGGTTTAGGTGAACCAGGGAACACCCCTTATGGACTATGCTGCATAAGGTCAGTTGTTTAAATA
>Ga0209635_10004543_pt1 | contig 10903 bp, 11 predicted proteins | sample DeeMarSWOR230_32_FD_187463 | JGI IMG/M metagenome (GOLD analysis project Ga0209635, IMG submission 187463) | Marine sediment microbial communities from White Oak River estuary, North Carolina - WOR-2-30_32 (SPAdes) (version 2) | ecosystem: Environmental > Aquatic > Marine > Intertidal zone >...
ACTCAAAATAACCAGACACTGGTTTATACGCTACTTCATTAAACTCCTTTATTTTTTCTCTTAATTTCTCTTTATTACTTACTTCAAATTTTTTATGACCTCTAACAGCTATAGCTTTTAAATTCTTCGAACCCATTACAGCACCCATCCCACTACGACCAGCAGCATTTCTTAAATCATTTATAATACATGCATAACGCACTAAACGTTCTCCTCCCGGACCAATCTGTGCAACACGAATCAAATTATCTCCTAACTCTTTTTGAATAATTTGTTGCGCTTCTCCCGTTATTTTTCCCCAAAGATGAGTCGCATTTCTGATTTCTGCAACTCCATCATTTATCCATATATAAACAGGAGCTTTTGCTTTTCCCTCTACTATAATAGCATCAAATCCAGCATGTTTTAACTCAGCCCCCCAATGACCACCAACTTCTGCTTCACCAAATCCACCTGTTAACGGAGATTTTGCTCCAACACTATTTCTACCGGTTCCGGGTATTGCAAATCCAGTTAAAGGGCCAGTAGCAAAAATCAATTTATTTTCAGAACCTAGAGGATCTATTCTAGCTTTTAATTCCTTCAATAGGTAATATGCTATGAAACCTTCTCCACCAATATATCTCCTGTAAAATAAATCATCTGGATTCTCAATAGAAACCTTCTCTTTTGTTAAATCTACCCTTAAAATATTACCATTGTATCCATTAACCATATGTAACCCTTATTTTTTTATTTATTTCAATAATATATTGTTAAATTTCATCTTACTTATAATTCTTATTTCATTGAAATCTCTTTTAACTAGATATTTGCTATAATAATCTTAAATAATGTATTTTGCTAATATATAGTTTGAAATTATGAACTTATTTTGAAGTTTAAATTGATATCGAACTACTGAAAATAGATTACTAATTTGATGACCAATATTAATTCATTAAAATTGTTATAAATACTCTATAATTTCGCTGAAATATAGTAAAAAATATAAATTCAACAACATTTACAATTAACATCTAATAAAAATAATTTTAATATTAAATATTATATTCAGAACAATTAAATCATAAAAAATTAAGGAAATTGATGAAAATGACTGATAAAGACCACTTGAATTTAGTCATAATAGGACACATTGACCATGGAAAATCTACGATGATGGGTGCAATGCTCATTGAAACTGGTGCTGTGACCGAAAGAGAAGCTCGTGAGTTGGAAAAACTCGCAAAAGAATACGACAGAGATTCTTGGTCATATGCTTTTGTTTTTGATAGATTAAAGGAGGAGCGACAAAGAGGTATTACTATTGACCTGGCATTCCGAAAATTTGAGACTAAAACAAAATATTTCACGATTATTGACGCCCCTGGTCATGCTGACTTCGTTAAAAACATGATTACTGGAGCTTCACAAGCTGATGCTGCTATTTTAGTAGTTTCCGGGAAGAAAGGTGAAATGGAAGTTGGAATCGCCGCTAATGGACAAACCCGTGAACATGCTTACTTAGCACAAACTTTAGGTATAAAACAACTTGTAGTTGCTGTTAATAAAGCAGATGTTTATGATTATTCACAAGACCGATTTAATGAATGTAAAGAATCAGTTGGCGATCTTCTCAAAAGCATAGGTTTTAAGGACGTAAAATTCATTCCGACTAGTGGGATGGCAATGGAGAATTTATCAAGGAAAAGCGAGAAAATGCCATGGTACGATGGACCAACCTTAATTGATGCAATTGATCAATTTGTTTTACCTGAGAAACCTACTGGTAAACCTTTAAGACTTCCAATCCAAGATTCCTATAGAATTAAAGGAACTGGAGTCGTGCCTGTTGGTCGAGTAGAAACAGGAATCTTAAAGAAAGGAGATAAAATTATTATCATGCCAACTGGATTTCAAGGAGAAATTCGATCTATTGAAATGCATCATGAAGAAATTCCACAAGCTATTCCTGGTGACAACGTAGGTTTCAGTATTAGAGGTATTACATTAGCAGATGCAAGCCGTGGAGATTGCCTTGGTCATCCTAATAATCCGCCAACAGTAATTACCCCAAAAGGAAAATGGACAGGACAAATCATCGTTATTTGGCATCCTACAGCGTTAGCGCAAGGTTATACCCCAGTAATTCACGCACATACAGCACAGGTGGCTGCACGATTCGCCAGCTTAGTCAAAAAGCTTGATCAGAAGACTGGAGCTGTCATAGAAGACTCTCCCAAGTTCTTGAAGAAGAACGAATCCGCTATTGTAGAACTTTCCCCAATCAAGAAAATGTGTCTTGAAAAATATGAAGATATTCCTGAAATGGGTCGATTTGCTGTACGCGATATGGGTAGAACCGTCGCGGTAGGTATTGTCAAGGACATTGAGACAGGAGCATAAATAACCTTATATTTGAAATTTTTTCTTATATTCTTATTTTTAATTGATAAATTTTTTATATCAATTCATTTAATTTATAAAATTATTAATTTTGCTTAGAAAGAAGTTTTTTAATTGTTAAATTAAGTTAAAATTTAATCAATCTTTAAATTTTTTTGAATTATTCCCATGATACACGAATATTATTTTCTTTTTTGAAGTATTATTTGCCTTTTCTACTTAACAAGCTCGGTATTTAGAAAAGGTTGATTTAAAGTTCATACAACAAAACAAAAAATTTGTTTGTTAGGATTAAGTAGCGTCGGAAAGTCATCATTAGTATCTTTACTTCAAGGTCGAGATATCTCGAAAGAAAGAAATCCGACAGTAGGATTAGATATTGAAAATTCTGTACTAAATGGGAAAAAAGTAAATATTTGGGATTTTGGGGGGCAAGAAAGATATCATTTCATGTGGCAAGATTTCTTAAGAGGTGCTGGTTTGACAGTTTTAGTATGCGATTCTACAGAAGAGAATATTGAAAAAACTAAAGAAATAATTAAAAAATTCTCACGATATTTGGATACTAAAATTATTGCTATAGCAAATAAACAAGATCTTCCAGGGGCTTTAAATGCAAAGAAAGTTCAGAAAAAATTAGGTATTCCAACCTATGGAATGTCCGCCATTAGATTGGACTTACGAGATAGAATGCGTGAAATTTTGGAATATGAAATTGCTAAAGATTAGATATAATTTAAAATTTCAAAAAATTTTTCCAATTAAGTGTGCTATCCTCACTGATTCTGGTAATTTGGAGTCAATACATATTTTTTCTAAAAGAGACTCAACTTCTTTAACGCTAATACCCTTGCAATGAAAAAATAGTTTTGATATACCGCCTGCTGTATTTATTTCTGTTTCATATAAATTTCCCGCATCAATAATACACCTTAATTTATTTTTATAGGTATGAGGGAATTTGATTTTTAGAGCGCGTTCTACAGAATCGAAATCTACTTCTCGTTCTGTAATAGCAATAATAGGTTTTTCTGTTTCAGTATAAATACTAGATAAATTGACAAGATTAAATCCACCAAAAGTGATTGTATGGGTTAAAACATATTGTACATGTTTTTCATTATCTCTAATTAGTCTTATTACTTTTTCAGTTGCATCTTCACCATCTATCTTTATCTCTTCTCTTACTACTCTAACAATCCTAGTTCCTTGACAAACTACCCCAATTAATTGAGTTTTTTTAACATTCGCTTTTAACTCGAAAGTTGCATCGTCAATTCCAATTGTGATGGGATTATCTTTCATTTTTTTATTTTTCAGGAAGAAATTTTTTAATATAATCTAAAAGATTAGTAAAAGCGATGATAGCCATTTCAATTTCTTCAGTTCGATTATAAAGATCCCCTGAAAGATTATCTGCTAAAAAATCAATAATTTCTTTTAAAGACATTTTGTTATCAAGCCACACATAAGCTACAATCGATTCAACAGTATCAGCAAGATCATGAGCGTTAGCTCTAGTTTTTGCGAAATTTTTCATATTAGCATTTTTTAGGGCAGCTTCTAAAACGGTTTTGCCTACTTTTTTTCCCGTTCTAATAATATTATCATTAGGGTTGTTTTTTGTTAAAAAAATAGATTTTGCTACTGAATAAGCTACATTTACAATTCCATCTCCGATTTTTGCTAAACCCTTATCGGTTCCGATAATCTTTTGCGATTTATTTCGATTTAAATCAGTAATTAAATACTTATAATCCATTAAGATAAGTTGATTTAATAATCTTAAAAAGTTTTCATAAAAGAGAGAATAAAGTCTCAAGTAAGTTTTTTAAATATTTTTTGTACTTCAATGACTTTAGCTCTAAGTGATTCAATTCCTTTATGTAAAATATCTTTAATTTTGTAATCTTTTGAATTTTCAAGTCGGATAAAAATTTTTGGTAATTCGACATTATTTACTTTATAAGCAGCGATATTAACTCCCTCAATTTCTAATAAGTGTTTTACAAGAATATTGCAGAACCCATGTGATTGACCTTCAATTGATAATTCATAATCATTTTCGCCCGATCCTTTACTTATTCCTACATTGAGATATTTATAATCAGGAAACCCTGCTTCTTCTTCAATCTCAAATTCTTCCTCTTCTTCCTCCATTGATTCTTCGAATGATGTGGGTAATGGTTCAGCTTTCTCTGTTTCATCTATTTTTGGATATACAATCTCAATTTCTTCATCATCTAATAATTCATCAACTGGTTCATCGATTTCATCTTCTTTCGTATCTTCTGTTTTGACTGCTTTTTTTTTAGCCATAATTTTTACTCCTAATGATTAGGATTTGATAATCTTAATAAAAAATATACAAAATCAAATAAATTTTTTTTGGTTTTACAAAAAAAAACTGACTTTTTACAAATAACGATTTGCTAAATCTTTTAATCTTTCGGTTGCTAAATATTGGAGATCTCTTGATCCAAAAAGTGTAATTTTTATGCTTTTTCCTTCAACAGATACATTTAGATTAAGATAATTTATTTTTTTCTGAATATCTTCAAGAAATCGAATTACATTATCTAATGAACCACTATTATTATAGAAATGAATAACTTTTTTTCCTGTTTTTCTCACTACTACACACTTATTTTTTCTGAATAAATATGATAACTAGAATCTTAAATTATTAGTTACATTTCCATAATCACTGGCTAGTTTTCTTGTTTCTTGGTTTCCGCATCGATCACATTGTAACTTATTATGCCCTATTTTTATAAGTGGGTTTCCACAGATAACACAATCGGCATAAATAACCCCAAGATCTTTGCCAGTTGTACTTAATTTAAATTCATTATAATTTTGTTCCTGTACACGAGCACGTACAATGTCCGTTATTTGAAAAGCATCACCAATTTTATCAACATATCTATCTGAAATCTGTGATACATGAATATTACCAAAACAACTTGAATTAAAATGAATTTTTTTATTAATAGTATAAAAATTAATTCCAACTGAATATTTACGCAGAAAAAGAATGGTACCTATAACTATATCTCCTACTTTTACAACCTTTCGATCTTTTTCTTGGTGAGTACTTATTTCAATCTTCCTTTCTTTATCATTAATATTTATCATACCTGTTTTACTGGCAAATATTTTTCCATCTTTAACAAATGTAGATTGTTTATCTGGTAGGAATTCTTCTACCACTCCTAAATATTGACCAGTTAAGACAATATCCTCATCTTTATATGATTTTTTACTCAATAATATCAACAATAATTATTTAATATCTCAAACTCTTTCTACTTTAAGTAAATATTATTAAATAAATATAATAAATTTAATGTATTAATTTCAAAAGAGCTAACATTTTTTTGGATGAAATTTAGCAAAAAAGAACTTATCTCTATAATACAAAGCACTGAATCATTCAATAATCCTAACATTCAATTAGAACAATATTGTATTGATGCAACTTGTGCTGTAGATATAATTTACTATGCGGGTTTTGAATTTAATGATTTAAAGGACAAAATTGTTGTTGATTTGGGAACTGGTACAGGGAGATTATCAATCGCAAGTGCTTTTTTCAGTGTAAGTCAAGTTATTAGTGTAGATATTGATATTAATGCTTTAAAAATCTTAAAAAGAAATGTGTTTTCTCTTGATTTGAGCCATATCATTTCCCCTATATGTGCTGATGTTGAGTTTCTTGAAATTTCAAAAAGGAATTTCTCCCCAAATTTAAAAATAACTACAATTATGAACCCACCTTTTGGAGTCCAAACTAAATTTGCAGATAGGATTTTTATAAAAAAAGCCTTTGTTTTTTCAGATATTGTCTATTCTATTCATTTAGCAAATGAAAGAGTTAATAATTTCATTTCAAGATACATTTCCAAATTTGGTTGGAAAATTGACAATGTTCTTCCTTTTGATATGATATTAGAAAGGGCATTTCCCTTTCATATTAAAAAAACTAAGAAGATTAATGTCCATATATACAGATTTATAAAAAAATAATAAAAAGAATAATTGGATTTGAATTAGATAAAATTTTTCCATGAATCTAAATTTTGGGGATACTTTGCATTATCTCCTAATATTTCTTCAATTCTGAGAAGTTGATTAAACTTTGCACATCTATCACTTCGACATGTAGCACCAGTCTTCATTTGACCTGTACAGAGTCCAACTGCTAAATCTGCAATAAAAGTATCTTCGGTTTCCCCCGAACGATGTGAAACCATTACATTAAATCCATTATCAAAAGACATTTTCGCTGCTTTTATAGATTCTGTAAGTGTTCCTATTTGATTCACTTTAAGTAATAAGGCATTACCTGCCTTTTCTTTTATTGCTTTTTCTAATATTTTAATGTTTGTTACTGTTAAATCATCATCAACAATTTGCATACTTTTATCGATTTTAGCAGTTAAATTTGAGAAATTTCTAAAATCTTTTTCATCAAAAGGATCCTCAATAGATTTCAAAGGGTATTCATGAATTAAATCCATATAATACTCCAATAACTGTTCTTCTGAAAGCTTTTTGCCATCAATATCATAAGTTCCCTTATCAAAGAATTCACTAGCAGCCGCATCCATACCTAAAACAAAATCTGTCCCTAAAAGAAATCCTGCAGTCTCAATTGCCTCTATTATTATCTCTACAGCATCCGATGTTAAAGATAAATTAGGAGCAAATCCTCCCTCATCACCTACATTAATAGCAGAAGGACCATATTTCTTTCCTAATAAATTCTTTAGATTTTGATATACTTCAGAAGCATTTTGTATAGCTTGGGAAAAAGAATTAGCACCAATAGGTAAAATCATAAATTCTTGTATTGATAAATTATTACCTGCATGTTCTCCACCATTTATGATATTACAACAAGGAAGAGGGAGTAAATAATTCTCTCTCGTTTTATTATATGCTAGGTTATGAATATGAGCAAATAAAGGTATTTCCATTAGGTGAGAAGCTAATTTTGCTACACCTAATGAAACAGATAAAATAGCATTAGCACCTAAGCTACTCTTATTTTCTGTACCATCTATAGAGATCATTTCTTCATCAATCTTAGTCTGTTCTCTTACGTCAAATCCTATTAACTTTTTCCCTAGTATTTCATTTACATTAGATACAGCTTTTAATACATGTTTTCCCATAAATGCTTTTCCACCATCTCGCAGTTCAAGTGCTTCTAAAACACCTGTTGATGCCCCTGAGGGAACCGCAGCTCTAGAATAATGTTTTCCTGCATATATATCCGATTCAACAGTGGGATTTCCTCGTGAATCCAAAATCCACCTAGATTTAATTTTAGTAATTTTAAAATCAGTCATACAAATCTTATTGTTTTTTTATGGATATGAATATTAATAAAGAATTAAGCAAATTTAATTCTTAATATATATTATTTTAAAAAATTTAAATCATACGTAAATAGTATGTTCGTTGAGAATCGACCTTGGGTTGAGAAATATCGACCTAGAGTACTAGATGAAGTAGTAAATCAAGAGGGTATTATCAAACGCTTAAAACAATTCGTAAAAGATAAATCTATGCCTCATCTTATTTTTGCGGGTCCAGCAGGAACAGGAAAAACAACTTCAGCTTTAGCAATGGTAAGAGAATTATATGGACGAAAAATGGCTGTAAATAGGACTTATTTAGAATTAAATGCTAGTGATGCTCGGGGTATTGAGGTGATAAGGACTTATATAAAAGATTTTGCTAAAGCACGACCTCCTGCAGATGTTCCTTATAAAGTACTAATTTTAGATGAAGCTGACAACATGACGGCTCCTGCCCAACAAGCTTTAAGAAGAACTATGGAGAAATATACTAGGAATTGTCGCATGGTATTAATATGTAATTATTCAAATAAAATAATCCCTCCAATTCAATCAAGGTGTGTAGTGTTTAGATTTGCTTCTCTAAATGATAATGATATTAAAATCAGAGTAAAATATGTTGCAAAACAAGAAAGAATAACTTTAACTCCTGGAGGTTTAAATGCAATAGTAGAAGTTTCTCGAGGCGATTGTAGAAGAGCAATAAATTATCTACAATCATGTGGTACAATTTCTAATAAAATAGATCAAGAGATTGTTTTTCGTGTTGCTGGAGAAGTGCCTCCTGATAAAATAAGAGAAATTTTAAATACGGCGATCGAAGGAGAGTTAACATTATCTATCAAACTTTTAAATGATCTAATAAAGGAATACGGACTTTCAGGTCAAAATATCATAAGAAATTTACATAGAGAGATTTATGATTTAAATGTTAAAGAAAATCTAAAAATTGAACTTTCAAAGTTACTGGCAGAATTTGAATTTAGACTAAGCCAAGGTGGAACTGAAGAGATTCAACTTCAAGCATTATTAGCCAAAATTGTCTTGTTGCAAAGTTCTAAATAAATATCGCTTATGTCCGAATTTTATTTCGTTATTTAAGAAAAAACTATTCATTCTGACCTTAGATTTTATATCTTCAATAAATTTAATATTAGGATTATAGTTAATATCCCATAAAATTAGCCCTTTAGGATCAGCAGGCTGATAAGAAATAATTTTCGAGACATCAAATAATTTCAAGAAATCATCATAACTGATTTTACCTTTACCTAGATCTAAAACCTTTTTGACTATTCGCCTGATCTGTTGCCTTAAAAAGGATTTACTTTTAAATTGAAACATTAGATGGTCATCTTGAATCGATAGTATTACAGAAGCCATATCTCTTACAGTATTTATTACATTCGCTTCGGTTTTCGAGAAATTAAGAAAATTGTGACGACCCTCTAATTGTTTACATGCTTTTTCCATAATACTTATATTAATATTTGAACTTCTTTGAAGAAAAGAAAAGGGCATTGGTTCAATGTATATATAATGTCTCAAAACAGCATCATATCTACAGGAGAATTCTGATGGTATTTTTGCATATGCCCAAATGCCAATTTCATTTGGCAAAGCACTATTAATTTCCATTAAGATTGGTTCTTTTTCTATTACACATGTGAAACAAGCTCCTCGAGCAGATACAAATCGATCAGTTCTACTGGCAAATTCAAATTCTGAATTATTAACCGTATGGATATACCCTCTACTCCTTAATACACTCAAGATTGATTGCTCAATTGTCAAGAAATCATTTTGTCTTTGAGATCCATAATATTGTTTTTTTCCAATATAGTAAATTTTAAAGAGAAATTTAAGTTTAGTCATATAAATCAGTTCTTGAATTTTTTAATAAAATATCTAAATCTCACAACTCTTTTCATATCTTTTTGATTTTTACAAAATGTTGGATTAAAGAAAAACATTTTAATCTTAAGGATTTTTTTTATATTCAAATTTTAATTATGGTTATTAAATTAGTTACTCATAAAACTTTGAATGCAAAACTATGGTAAAGATCTCTACCTCACTAAAGAACTTTCGTGATCGTATCAGGACATCAATATCCGTGAAAACTAGTAATATTCTATTTTTTGTGGCATTATTTTTATTAGTAACTCTAGCTCTTCTTATTAGATTAAGCCCCCTTATCAGAGGGATAACTTTAATTAAAGCATTTGATCCATGGATCCAATGGTACAATGCTGAATATTTGAATGAGCACACACTTTACGAATACTTTACTTGGAGAGATTTTAAAAGCTGGTATCCTGATGGGTATTTTAGAGGAGGTTTACGTCCAGGACTAACTTTTACAGTAGTCGGAATATATAAGGTACTTCATTTTTTTGGATTACCAATATCATTATATGATATCTGTTTTTACTTTCCGGCATTTATGGGTGCAATAACAGTACTTGTTATGTATTTTTTAGGAAAAGAAATACTTAATCGTGCTACGGGATTATTTGCAGCATTTTTCTTAGCCTTTAGTCCAGGTTATTTACAACGTACAACTGCGGGATTTTTCGACAATGAGACAATTGGAGTATTTGCTACATTAATGACATTTCTATTCTTTTTAAAGGCAATAAATGGAGGAAAATTTACACATTCTATAATTGGAGGTATATTTTTAGGTTATTTGTCATTAAGTTGGGGCGGATATCAATTTGTTTTTTTAATATTTCCTCTTCTTAGTGCAATCTTGATTTTAACCAATAAATATAATGAAAATGTATTATTATCTTATGCTGGGGTCCAAGGCACGGGCTTACTAATATTTTCACTATTTATCAAATTTGATTATGAAGCATTATTTTCAGAATTAGATATTGGAGGTATTTTTCTTGTTACGATTATTCTAATTATATTTCATCTCATTTATACAAAAAAGAGTGAACATCCAAAATTATATGATAACTTAATCAATATTATAAAGTGGGGTTTCATTCCAGCAGTTTTAATATTTGCAATAATCATTTGGATTTTTCCTCGAATATTACCTTTTGGTTTTGACTCGCGGTTTTGGACAATTCTTAACCCTCTATTTCGTGAAGAAATCGCTCTAGTTGCTTCAGTAGCAGAACAAATGCCAA
>Ga0209635_10004544_pt1 | contig 10902 bp, 11 predicted proteins | sample DeeMarSWOR230_32_FD_187463 | JGI IMG/M metagenome (GOLD analysis project Ga0209635, IMG submission 187463) | Marine sediment microbial communities from White Oak River estuary, North Carolina - WOR-2-30_32 (SPAdes) (version 2) | ecosystem: Environmental > Aquatic > Marine > Intertidal zone >...
GGGGTATAGACAAATTTAGCCCGAGGATACTTATCAGCTTCATGGGCTTATTTCTTGGTCTTAGCCTTATCCTAACTGGCCAGGCACAGTCGCTATGGCAGCTATTCGTAGTTTATAGCCTCTTATTGGCTATGGGGACCGGTGGGGTATATGGGGTGAGTATGGTAACCATTATAAGATGGTTTCATAGTAAACGTGGAGTTGCTATTGGCCTTACCACCTCAGGTATAGGATTAGGGACAGTAATGATGGCCCCATTTGCTGCCTATCTTATTGCTACCCTTGGTTGGCGCATGTCTTTTATTGTAATGGGAATGATTGCTTGGGTATTAATGATTCCGATGGCCTTCCTATTGAGAAAGGAGCCCAGTGAGATGGGACTCCTGCCCTACGGTGCAGAATCAAACAGAACGAAAAAAGGGGGGTCAAATTTGGTAGAAGGCAGCACCCGGCCCACTGGTTTTTCACTATCGCATGCCTTCCAAACTAGGAATTTCTGGTGTATAGGTTTTTCCTGGTTATTATTTTCCTTATATTCATTTATGGTATTTACTCATATCGTGCCCCACGGGACAGACATGGGTATTCCTGCCATGAAAGCAGCAACCATTCTCAGTCTGATAGGTGCCATGAATATCCCAGGGAGATTACTGATGGGTAGAATTTCGGATAGTGTAGGCAGAAAAGCGACTTCTATTACTTGTGCACTATTTCTGGCCGGAGTAATAATATGGCTAATTTATTCGAAGGACTTATGGATGTTTTATCTCTTTGCTGTGGTTTTTGGGTTTTTCTTTGGAGGTTTTGACGCTACCACAACTGCCATGATTGGTGATATCTTTGGACTACGTAGTATCGGGATAATAATGGGTACATTTTCCGCTGGTTGGGGGCTAGGAGCAGCGATGGGTCCATTTATTGGTGGACTGATATATGACATTAGTAATAGTTACTCTGTAGCTTTCTCAATGTGCGCAGCGGCTATGATTATGGTAACGCTCCTTTTGGCCCTTACCAAACGGGAAGCGAAACTCGATAGATGAATCTAAGCTAACGATATTAAATATTTTTACTTACCCTCCTCCCCCTACCCGCACCCTCCTGCGTAAGTGGGGAGTCAGAGGGGACTTCGATACGAATCTCTATCTGTCGAGGATTGTCACATCCTTTAAGAGACGTTAGCATTCCCTTGACCGTCCTGGCTACAAAGCTTTGCACAAACTGAGTCATTGGAACTTTCTTCCCATCTATCTTTAGAGAAATCTCCTCTTCCCTTTTCGATGTGAGATAGTTTTTCTCAATATAATTAGCAACCCCCTTTACATCATCAAGAAAGAAGCACGAGACTCCGACTCTAAATCTCTTATTTGAGACAATAGCAATGAGATTATCCTCTTTCGTACAGAGAAGCTTTTTATGTTTCTCCTTCCGGAAAATCTCAATCTTAGGCTGAACATCCTTCTTATAGCCCTCCGATAGGATAAGGTCTACATCCTGAACCAATTTCTCCCGGATCTCCTCTAAGGTGAGATCTTTCTCCACATCCCGTATTAAAGCGACTTTATTAGGCGAGGAAATGACAACCATATGGGCCCCGGCTCGCTTATGCCGCCAGCTGTCCTTGCCTTCTTGATCCACCTCAAACCCATGAACATCATGTTTTACTGTGGCAATGCTGTATCCTCTGCGGGTCAACTCCGGTACCAACTTTTCGATGAAAGTCGTCTTTCCACTATCTGACTTTCCCACAATAGAAATGATAGGTATCACGTTAAACTCCTTTGGAATATTGGAGTACTGGAAAAAATGGAATAATGGGAAATTCTGGGAAGGTTCTTTTTCACCCAACATTCCATCATTCCATCAATCCATTCTTCCATTAGAAATTTCTATCCAACAATTGTACTTTTACTTTTTCCCCTGCCCTGACAATCTCCCGATCCTCAGGGATGACGACCAGACCATTTGCCCTGACCATCGATTTTAATATGCCAGAACCCTGTGCACCTGTCAGGGTTGCAACGTAGCGATTTCCTTCAAAAGAGACAGAAGCCCTGATAAAGTGGCGCCTTCCTGGTTTCTTTCGGACATCCTTCTCTAGGATCGCCTCGATGACAGGCCGGAAGAGCTGACGGGAACCCATCATCTTTAGAAGGGCAGGCCTCACAAACTGCTCGAAAGCAACCATGGATGAAACTGGATTCCCTGGAAGACCGAAGACAGGCTTCCCTCGAATCGTCCCAAAGACGACCGGCTTTCCCGGCTTCATGGCCACTTTCCAGAAAACCATCTCCACACCCAATTCGTTCAATGCCTCTCTGACAAAATCGTAATGCCCCACAGAAACCCCTGCCGAAGAGATCAGCACATCTGCCCGGATTCCCTGAAGCAATTTCCCTTTGATCTCCTCCTTTCGATCCCTGGCGATACCCAATTGGACTGGGATAGCACCACAGTCCTTCACCTGAGCCGCGAGAGTATACGAATTGCTCGAGACGATCTTGACTCCTTCCAACTCCCCATCGACATCGACCAGCTCCTCTCCTGTACAGACAATCGCCACGAGGGGTCTCTGGTAAACGGAAACGAAGGATCGGCCTACGGAAGCGAGCATTCCCACCTGGGCTGGACGGATCAAATCTCCCTTGAAGACGACACACTCCTCCTTTTTCACATCCTCACCCGCTCTCCGGATGTACTCCCCAGAAGGGACCGCCTCGAAGATCGAAACAAATCCGTCTTCCTCTTTCGTGTCTTCAAGCGGAACGACTGTATCCGCTCCCTCTGGAATAGGGGCACCTGTCATAATCCGAATGGTCTTTCCTTTTCCCACCTTCTTTCTTGAAACAAAGCCCGCAGGAAGATCCTCGATTACCTCTAACCGGACGGGGTGGGCTGAGGAGGCATTTTGGATGTCCTCAGATCTCGTGGCATAGCCATCCATTCCTGAGTTATCAAAAGGCGGGATATCCCGGTTGGCCAAAATATCTTCTCCAATCACCCTCCGTAGGGCTTCCAAGATAGAGACCTTCTCGCACCCCAGAGGCTCAACATGAGAAAGAATTTTATCTAAGGCTTCTTCAACGGTGATCATTATTAAACTATAGCATAAAACTGGCTGGATGAAAATCTGAAGCTCTCCCCTCGGTTTTTATTGGAACCGAGAGTATCTTGTGTTATGATTTTTTGTCAACAGGCCGGTAAGGCTTATAACAGAAATATTAAGGAGGATCGAAAGATGTTGGAAATAGAGATCCCCGGGTGGGGAAACATGGAGATTGAACAGATTGTCTTAGATATGAATGGAACCCTCGCTTCAGATGGGCGGGTTTCCGCCGAGGTTAAAACAAAGATAAATTCACTCTCTGAAAAAGTAAAAATTTATGTCTTGACAGCGGACACCCAGGGGACGGCCGGTAAAGAAGTCCGGGACATGAACGCAGAGTTGGTTAAAGTTCCGGAAGAAGATAGCGCGAATGGGAAACTTAATTTTCTAAAGACAATTACCCCTGAGACGACCGTTGCTATCGGAAACGGAAGCAACGATCAACTTATTCTGAAAGAGGCAGGACTTGCCATCGCCGTCTTGGGAGATGAAGGGACCTCTATTTTTGCGATGAAGCACGCTGACATTCTTGTAAAGGATGTTTCAGACGCGTTGAATCTCTTTTTGAAACCAAAGAGGCTCATCGCCACATTAAGGGAATGAGAAGGGGAGGGAAATGGAAGAGGAGGTCAATGATGATAGTTGCAGGAATAGATATAGGTGGGAAAAATGCTCACATTGTCATCAAAAAAGATGGCCAGATACTCGGAAAAGCGGCGGGTCCGACGGGGATAAAAAAGGCAGAGGCAGTAGAGGAGCTATACGATGAGGCCCTCAAAAAGGCTGGCCTGTCCCGGAAGGATGTGGAGCGAGTGGTGGCCACAGGGAGCGCGGCAACGAGAGCTACTTTTGCGAACGGTTTCATCCCCGATGCCGCAGCCGATGCCCGTGGAGTGATCAAAGCTGTTCCGACAGCAAAGACAGTCATCGATGTGGGAGCAGAAGAAGGCCGGGCAATCAAAATCGGTGCTGACGGAAGAGTTTTGGACTTTGCCATCAATGAAAAGTGCGCAGCGGGTACGGGGACCTTTGTTGAAGCCATGTCTAGAGCCCTTGAAGTCTCTGTGGATGAGATGGCAAAGATCACACTTCAGTCCAGCCAGACCCTCTCTATGAATGCCCAATGTGCTGTCTTTGGAGAATCGGAGGTGGTCTCCCTCATTCATCAGAAGACTTCAAAGCCAGATATCGCACGAGCTGTCATGAACGCCATTGCGGGAAGAATTGGTTCCATCGCACGTATTGTTGGATTGGAGAAGGAGGTCGTCATGGTCGGTGGGATGGCGAAAAACGCTGGGTTTGTAGATTCCCTTAAAAAGGAACTCCAGATGGATGTCATTGTTCCAGAGGACCCCGGCTACATAGGTGCTCTGGGGGCAGCGGAGGCGGCACTCGCTGGAGTCATGGCAGAAGAAGTCAAAGCAAAAGTGGTTGAAAAAGAGACTGTCACAGAAGGAAAAGCCTGAAAGGGAAGGAGGAGACAGTGGGGGGCGAAGCAATACCCCAAGAATTTTGGAGATGGCCTGAAACCAACTGGGTCAACCAGGATATAGATTGGAAAGAAGGAAAGGTGATCACGGCTGGACTGGATGTCGGGTCGGTAAGCACTCAAGCTGTGGTTATGGTAGATGGCGAGCTTTACGCGTATGGCAACACCCGGACCGGTTCAGATAGTCCGACCAGTGCCTGGACGGGTATGAATTTTGCTCTGGAAAAGACTGATTTGAAAGTGGAGAACATCGATTACTGTATTGGCACGGGTTATGGACGAGTCAATGTACCGATGGCTCAACAGTCTATTACTGAAATTTCCTGTCACGCTAGAGGAGCCAATTTCATGTATGGTCCAGAAGTTCGGACAGTCATGGATATGGGAGGCCAGGACTGCAAGGCGATCAATGTCGATGAACGAGGAAAGGTTCTCAATTTTGTGATGAATGACAAGTGTGCAGCAGGAACCGGTCGTGGCATGGAAGTCTTTGCAGACCTCATCCGAGTGCCCGTATGGGAAATTGGACCCCGTTCCTTCCGGATTCAAAAAGAGCCCCCGACGATCAGCAGCACCTGTGTGGTGTTCGCCAAGAGCGAGGTGCTCGGCCTATTGGAGTCAGGGATGCCTGAAAACGACATCATGGCTGCTTACTGCTCGGCGATGGCGCATCGAATCATGGACCTGCTGAATCGCCTTGGTGTGAAGGAAAAGTTTGTCATCACCGGTGGGATTGCCAAAAATGAAGGCGTTGTGAAAAGACTGGACAAGGAATTAGGGATCAAAACGGCTGAACGTGTCTGGTACGCGAAGGAGTATATCGATCGCGGTTATCCCTTTGATACCCAGCTCGCAGGTGGAATCGGAGCAGCCCTGTTTGGACAAGCCTTGTTGAAGATGGGCAAGGCAAAAAGCGCCAGGAAAGCCTAAACTGCGTTGGGGAGGTTGGAGGTGAGGGTTTAAGGGCTTATTCGAAATGTTTTGCGTCTAACCTCTAGGCTCAATCCTCTAGCGATAAGAAGAAGGAGCGAACATGATAGCCAACTATGGATTTAAAGATGGTTCCGGTGACTGGTTTGTCACCATCGATACAGACAAATGCAATGGATGCGGTAAGTGTGCCGAAGCCTGTCCGGTGAAGATCCTTGAAGTCGGGCCGGATGAAATTGACATCTTCCGTGGAGAACCGGTGGCCTTTGTAAAGCATGAGGAGCGCAAGAAGGTCAGGTATAGTTGCGCTCCTTGCCGGCCGGGTTATGGTGAGCCACCGGCACCCTGTGTCGCATCCTGCGAACCACAAGCCATCTCTCACTCCGATGGATGGAAACTCTTATACGGCCGGGAATGATCTATTCTTCCAAATCCCATGCAAAAGCCTTGGGAGATATGGCAGGCAACGGTGGGTTCATGGAAACCTAAAGCATAAGGAATCCTGAATGATCCGGGAAGAAGAACTTAAGAAGCAAGGTTGGGAAAAGCGGTTCACCATCGATGAACCCCGTCTGTCGGAAATGGCAGAACAATATAAAGAACTTGGTTTTGAAGTCCTTATTGAACCTTTCGACACCTCATCTGAGGAATGTACCACCTGTATCACCGCTTTCAGCGATCGCTACAAGACCATTTACACCCGCCGGAAAGATTAGACCTTCTTCATCTCCATTACACTATGATCCTTGCCAGCAATACAGCCCGCAATGACTTGTCCTGGTTCCACTCTTATGGGGATCACGGTGCTGTTAATTGACTATCCACCGTTCGATCTCATTTTCAGAAATGGGCGAAACGGAAAGCGATCGCTCACCATTACCTTTTATTTTTGTATAAATGACCTCCACCTTTTTCAAATCTTTCGCTTTACTATAGCGGGCAGTGATGGCTGCAGCCTTCTCAATTTCCCCTTCTTCACCCTTACCTCTGAGGAGGGAAAGGGGGCCAGGATAGCGATCGACTTTAAACAAGACATCCCCTTCCTTAGAAAAGGTCTGAATCTTCCGATTTTCCTCCTCATTTCTTCCGACCACCAGTTTCGACTTTAGCGAAAGCCGAAAATGCCTCCCCATTTTCAGAAGGTGGACATCGTTCAAGGAGAAATCGGGCTGATGGAGGATCAGATCCTTCATCCGTTTTGCAAAACCAGGGTCTGTCAACAAGCAACCCCCTGCGGGACAAGGATAGTCCCGAATACCAAAATGGACGGCCAGTTGGATTTGCGGCTTTCTTGAACGGCCCTGAATCTTCAGGAGTCTTTCCCGGTCTACCCAGCCTTCCTTCTCCGGGGTCGAGGGTGGAAGAAGTTTAGCCGACAGGGGTCTCAGGATTAAGCCGTCGAGCTCAGCTTCTTTTTCTATCAGACGCATGGCATCTCTCCGCTGCGACATTGGCCTCTGCCCCAATACCTCTCCCGTTACGATGAAAGCGGAACCTGTCTCTTCCATATAGGTTCTCGCCTTCTTCAGCATGAAGATCCGGCAGTCGATGCACGGATTCATATTGCTTCCATAACCGTGTTTTGGATGCCTCACCACGTCCAGGTATTCCTCAGAAACATTGAGAACCTTCAGAGGAATGCCCAAAGCCTCCACAGCCTTCTGGGAAGCCAGACAGGTCTCTCCCGTGTTGGTGCATGTGCAGAAGACCGTCATGAAGTTGAGGGCCTCCAGTTCTATCCCCTGCTCCATCACCACCTTGGCGGCAAGCGAACTATCAAGACCCCCGGAGAGAAGAGCAACGGCTTTCATAACACCTCGTTCATCGATCCAGAACGAAACCCCTGGAGATCTAATGTCACATACTGATAGCCGATCTCTTTCAAACGGCTCACAACCTTCTCCCTCAGAAAACCGTTCATCAAGCGACTGATTTCTTCGGGATAGACTTCAATCCTTGCCAGATTCTGATAGTGCCGAACACGAACCTGCTTGAATCCAAGGCTAAAAAGGAACGCTTCTGCTTCATCCACCATCCTTAACGCCTCCAGCGTAATCTCTTCTCCATAAGGGAACCGTGAGGCGAGGCATGCAAAAGAGGCTTTATCCCAAGTAGACAAGCCTAAGGCTTTTGATAATTCCCTCACCTCTTCTTTCATGAAAGACGCCTCTTTCAGAGGGCTCCGGATTCCCAACTCCTGAATCGCCTTTCTTCCTGGTCGGTGATCTTTGTCATCATCCAGTATGGACCCTTCCACAATAAAAGGGATTCCTTCCTGTTGGGCCAAGTCCCCCATTTCTCCAAAGAGCTCCTTTTTACAAAAATAGCAGCGGTTTGGAGGATTTTTTGAAAATCCCTCAATCTTCAATTCATTCGATTCAATCAGGAGGTGCCTTACACCCATTTCCTGAGCAACCTTCTTTGCTCCTGTCAGTTCCCGATCAGGATACAGGGACGAGAGGGCTGTTACCGCCAGGACATTTCTTTCGCCGAGCGTGTCTTTTGCCACCTTGAGGAGGAAAGTGCTGTCGACCCCTCCCGAAAAGGCGACAACCACTTTCCCCATACATCGGAATATCTCTTTCAATCGTAAAAATTTATCTTCAAGTAATTTTTCCATATCGTTTCACTTTAACCTTTTAACTCTGAACTTTTAACTCTCCACTCTTAACTTCTTACCACTTCTCTAATCCATCCTCCCCCCAGGACCCTCTCTCCCTCATAGAAAACAGCTGCCTGACCAGGGGTGATTGCCTTCTGTGGAGACTTGAATTTCACCTCCAGCTCCCCCTTTTCCTTCGGAGAGATAACAGCTTCCGACCCTGGATGGTTATATCGGATCTTGACTTGGGCCGAAAAGGATGAGGTTACCTTCTGGTAATTTATCCAGTTGACAGAGTCGACAATGAAGGTATCCCCGTAAACCTCCTTCTCTCCTCCCGCAATGATAGCATTCTTTCTTCGATCAATCCCTATCACATAGAGAGGCTTTCCTTTCGCTAAGTGGAGCCCTCTTCTCTGTCCGATGGTGTAAAAAGGAATCCCTTTATGTGTCCCCAAGACGTTTCCTTTCCGATCCATAATCGGCCCCGGTTCGATCGATTCTCTTAACTTTTCTTGCAAAAAAGGATGGTAGGACGTCTCTTTAATGAAGCAGACCTCCTGGCTCTCAGGTTTGTCATGGACTCGAAGGCCAAGATTAAATGCCTTTCGCCTGATCTCGTCTTTTTGATATTCTCCCAAGGGAAAAAGGATGTAGCGGAACTGATCCTGTGTAAGGGAAAAGAGGACATAGGATTGATCCTTTCTTCGATCCACTCCTTTTTTCAAAAGATACTGCTCCAACTCTTCATCGAATTCCAATCTTGCATAATGGCCCGTTGATAGATAATCGGCATCCAGTTCCAATGCCTTCTTTAAAAAAGACCCAAACTTTACCCTCTCATTGCAAAGAATACACGGATTGGGCGTCCTTCCTTTCGTATATTCATCACAAAAATACCGAATGATCTCGTTCTCGAATTCCTTTCTCAGATGAAAGACATGAAAAGGAATTCCCAGTTGAAGGGCTACGCGCCTGGCGTCTTCAATATCGGCAAGGCTGCAACATCGTGTCGGGCCAGAAAAAGTGTTATCCACCGTCCCAATACACATCGTCGCTCCGATTACTTCATAACCCCTCTCTTTGAGAAGCCAGGCAGTGGTGCTTGAATCAACGCCACCGCTCATAGCTACAACCACCCTCTTCTTCAATCATCATCCCCTTTATTACATCCCCCTCACTCCCCCCTCTCCCCTTTGGGGGAGAGGAGTAGGAGAAGGGAAGCTTTAAAACAAAATTTCCATCGCTTGATAAGGACAAACTGGAATGCAAAGTTCACAGGCAATGCACTTATCTCGGTCAAAGGATACCTCCATTGTTTTCCGATCCACATCCAATGCCTTGGGCGGGCAGATAGAAATGCAGGCAGTGCAGTGCGTACATCGATCTTCATGCCATTTGACATCCTGAGCTAGGGATTGAATTTCCACACCTATTTCTCTAACGTAATTGATCCCTGCCTCCAGGGCCTGCCTCTTCCCTGTCATTTCTAAAACGAGTCTACCTTCCTCCTTGGGTGTGATCCTGGCTCTCAAAATGTTCACAGTCAGATCGAAATCCTTGACCAATCTGGAGATCACGGGCTGCTCAACAATATGAGGAGGATAATTAAATACCACTCTCTTTTTTTGCATAAAAACCCCCTTCGAATTTGCAAAGGGCATAGAGCAGAGAGTATGGAGTTTTTCTCCCTATGCGCTATGCGCTTTGCTCTATCCTATCTTTTTTTGATGGGTCTTTCTTTTAAAGGTTTAAACACAATCCCTGAATCGGCAGAAGGAAGAAGTTCAACAGGTTTGGTTAAAAAGAACTTTCCCGCTTCGATCCAGTCCTTTAAGATATGGGCAATCTCCCTGGCCTTGAGATAACTCGAAAGGCCAGAGGTCGGGACTTCCTTTCCCTGGACTGTGATTCTACCACTTTTGAGTTGCTTGTAATTAGCCTCTCCCAGGCTTCCCGGAATGAATTGAGGATAGGCTTCACTGTAGTCAACAACTTGGGCCCAGATCTCTTCATCCCGGACCATCGCATATCGAAGGTTCTCCTCCTCCAAGATGGGGATAGGCACGCCAATCCCAACGGTCAGAGTCACCCCGTAACCGGTAAAAGAAGTTCCCCTCAGCCATTTAGAGTTCATCAACTTGAGATCGCCCGTCACAGAAAGCGTCCCTGCCGTCGTTTTGGGAACGCCTCCCTCGGTCCGTTTTGCTCCTGGGTTGTGCTGGGTTCCATTTCCAACCACATACCCAATGCCTCCGCCCAGAAAGATTCGGGTCCCTACCCCTATCGTCTTGTAGTAAGGGTCATTGAGAAGGGGACTTAACTGCCCAGCGCTGCAGTAGTTGGCATTGCCCAACTGAGGCTGAAGTACTCCCATGTAAGTATAGATCACTTTGTCAGACAGATTGACCGCAACGTTATAGTTCTGATAAGCATTTCTCATATTGAAGAGGACAGCCTCGTTCATATCCTTGAGGGAGATATAGGTCTCCAAAGACTTTCGGGGATAGCAGTCCGTTCCGTAGGCGGTTGCCGTCAGCCTGAGATCTTTTCCGGCAACCAGTTCCTCAATGACATAAGCTCCTCCATAGCTGAACTTGCCTGGAAAGATTTTGTTTCGCGGATCATCATCCGGCATTGCAGTGGCTCCCAAGAAGATATCAACCGCCGCAAAACCCGTGTAAACAGGAACGTCGTTCAGGTAAGATCTCCCCCCTCCCAGTTTAATCCGAGGCTTTGTATGCCCCACGTTAAAATAGGCTCCCGACGAACACA
>Ga0209635_10004546_pt1 | contig 10901 bp, 6 predicted proteins | sample DeeMarSWOR230_32_FD_187463 | JGI IMG/M metagenome (GOLD analysis project Ga0209635, IMG submission 187463) | Marine sediment microbial communities from White Oak River estuary, North Carolina - WOR-2-30_32 (SPAdes) (version 2) | ecosystem: Environmental > Aquatic > Marine > Intertidal zone >...
ACTAGGTTAGGCGTCGTGTTTTGCATCGTGAAGATAAACGAAGAAGAGTTCGGATAGGTGACATTAACCCAGGTATGGTTGACTCCGTACCAGTCCGTGACACTTGCCTGTATAGTTACGTCCCCCTCAGGCATAACAGAATTTGCACTTATTCCAGAAATAGTAGGCGGCGCTGTATCATTTTCTATTATTATTATTTCTGATATATCACTTGATATTGATGTATTATAATACCTGTAGTAACTTACATTCATATCTGTTATATTACATTTTATTTTGTATTGACCGTCGGGGACTTGGACACTATCGCTGATATTCCATGAGTATTTTGCATATCCTGATTGATTTGTTTTAGTTGAATTCAAAAGTTCTTCTGAACCACTATATATTTTCCAAATTTTCACTGGATAATCTTGAATATAATCGTTCGGAGGAGCCAACTCTTGGTTGTAGACATAACAAGTTATATTAATCATTCTGTTATATTCTGTCCTCTCTATTGTACTATCATTTATCGGAAAAGTGACGTTAACATTAGACCATCCATATATCCAAACAGTGACATTCTTCTTAGCTAAGTTGTAATATTTTCCAGTCGCATTTGCCTCTATTACAAATAACTCAGGACCGCAGTTAGAAGTGACATCCCAAGTAGTGTTATATCCTTCTTTAAGTGATGTGAAATTGCAAACCTGAGGTGTATCAGAAGTTCCATTACCATTCCATGTGACATTATAAGCATAAGATGGTAATCCACATGAATCTTGTACAGTTGAGTTTAATTCAATAGTGTCTCCCATGTGATAGATTGCATTTGTTGATGGAGAAACAATTGTTAAAGTTAGATCATCTTTAAGAGTTGTGTTCAAGAAGCTGTTGTTCTTATCAATACTATAGTAGTCATCTGGTGATGTGCCGTTGGTTAGGCTTACGTTAATAAGATAGAGTCCTAGATTCTCACAATTACCTGTGTTCCAGGTGAAATTACAAACTCCATTCGAGTTTGTTAGGGTGCTTGTATTGTAGGAGTTATTAATGTACCAACTACAGTTGTAACCTGATAACAGAACAGATGAGTTAAATTCATCATAAAGTTGTGCTTCTAAAACATTTGTAACTCCTCTTGTAAAGTTTTTTGTTGTAGTAATGTTTATGTTCAGCCTTCCATAGATTGTAAGACTAAAGTTTGTTGAATTTTCATCCTTATAGTAATTGTCTTGGAATGTTCCACCTTTCCACCATCTTTCTCCAGGTATGTAAGAGCTGTTTGCGTTGAAAGTGTAATTACAATGACCAGTATTATTGCTAACAGTTAGATACCCTTCATCCCAGTCTCCATTGCTTAAAGTTATCCAGAAACTACAGTTTGCATCACTGATAGTTGCATTATTAGAATCAGAGTCGTTTAATTGAACTATCAACAAAGCTGAATCAGTTCTGTTTATAGCAGAAGGTGCTTGGATGTATGAGACTATAGTATCATGCTTAGTAGCATTTGGACCATATCCTACAGAGGTATTTTGCCAGTCATGATAAGGTTGTACACTTTCGGAAAAGTTGAAGTCTGCATACTCGAATTTGAATTGGTTGTTTCCAACCCAACTCTTATTTGTTGTTATATTGAAAATAACGGTTTGATTTCCTGTAACATTTTTTTCACCTTGAATTCCCCATGAGTCTAAGTTTGTTATATATATCCACAGTTTAACCGTTACATTATCATCTTCAGTATCACTCATGTTTACACTTATGTTAAACTCATTCCCCCAGATATCTTCACTTGGAGTAACGTTGAAACCATCTAAAGTTGGTGCATAATTGGTTGAACCGCTGGCTTCGTACATAACATAAGTCCTGTTTATTGTATGAGGTTGCTTCCAAACAAAAAGATCAGCAACACCACTTCCAACTATATCTTGCATGCAAACTTTGAAAGTATCACCCCCTACTGCCATGTCTGAGTAAGTTGGACTAGAAGTATTACAATCACTACTGGGGCTGCCAGGAGTAATATCAAACAATGTTCCATTGTTATACCAGTCTACCTTAAGTTTTGGGTTTGAGATGACTTCACTTTCATTAAGAGTTGTGTTTGCTATGATATTGTAAAATATTGTTGTAGTGTCGTTCCAAATTATTATGTTCTTTTTCCAAAAACCTTCTCCCAATGTTTCCGAACTTTCATTTTTCAATACAGGAATGCCAAATGTCATCGAATCATCCCAAACTGTGTCATAAAATAGTTGGCCAGAAGATGGAATCTTGTGATTTAAAGTAGAAATATTACAGACTACCGTTCCGTCTACTGTACCTACGACATAAGATGTTCCGTTGAACGCACATTTTGTAGCTGAATTATCTATTTTTACATATTTGACATTCACATCTACTGCCGGGTTCCTACTGTAAGTTATGTTTTTGGTCTGATTCCCAACAGATTCATTCACCCAGACGTCTGACGTCTTTGTCCATACACTTTTAATCTCTGAAGAAACTATATCTGAGAAGTTGTATTGATACGTCACATTTATTGAATTGATTTTTAGATCTCCTGCATATTCAGAACTGAACCTCAGAGGAATATTACAATTTCCTGTTGCATCAGCAGTGCAAGTTGTTAAATAATTTTGAAATACAGTATCGTTTGAAACCCAGGTACTAGTTCTAAACTTTCCTGTGTAGTTCCATTCTAAACTTCCATCATCTCCAATATCTAAAGTTGGGTTTGTTGGGAAATACTCGAAGTTCAAGACATACAGGTTATAAGTCTGTCCGCCTTTGAAGCTAGTCCCAGCAGCAATTTCATTTCCAAGATCAGAAGTTAAGTTTCCAACACCAATACCACGGACATCATTTTCCGTTGTATAGTTCCATATAAGACCACCAGAAACATTCAGTACATAAACTTTATCATCCAAACTACCAGCTACTACTTCATTTTCATTATATTCTGTAGTTACTTCATCGATATAGACAGTATCAACGACTGTTCCAGGCGTTGTTGTATAGGTCCATAAAACTGAACCAGTATAGTCTAGTAAAAATACCGTTCCATTACTCCCAGCAACAGCTATCTCATCATAATCACTACTAGGATCTACATTTCCAGTAGACACATCATTTATACCTACACCAATAGATATGTTCCATTTCAAATCTCCAGAAGAATTAAACAAATAAACCTTAAAATCATTACTTCCAGCCACTACTTCATTTCCTATATCATTGCTTAGATTGCCTATTCCCACTCCTTTGAAAGGATTAGTGCCTGAATAATTCCACATTTCTGACAATGATGAATCGAATAAGTAAACTTTATTGTCATCACCAGCAACAGCTATCTCATCATAATCATTTGTTGAGTCAACTTCTCCTGCATCAATGTCCCAAACATAGCCACCAACACTTACGTTCAATTTTTCATCTCCTGATGAATTGAAAATATATATTTTGTAATCAGTTGCTCCAGCCACTATTTCACTCCCTATATCTGAAGAAAGATTCCCTATATCAACTCCATAAACATCACCACCAATAGGGTTTTCCCATATCAAACTACCGCTACTGTTATACATTTTAACATAAGAGCCGCTACTAGTTCCAACCACTATCTCATCCCAAGGATTTGTTAGATTAACGTCTCCAGCAGCTAAATCATTAATCGGATCTATCAAAATATTAAAAATCGGAGTCATCACACCTGCAAAGCTGATGTTTGTGAATAAAATCGTGGAGTTCTTAGGGATACTTATCCATTCTGTCTTGTTCTGACTACCGGTAAATATTAAATCCTTTGATGTGCTACTATCGTTCAAAGCATTTTCAGTATAGTTTATCAAAGAATCGTCTAAATCCAAAACAAAAGAAAGTTGGACGATAGACTGAGATACTATAACGGATAAGAGAAAGAAAACTAAAAAGAATGAAAATAATGTTAAAAATCTTCTGTTTGAAGGCATAATTTTCTATTAATTAATTTCTCTTTAGTAAGTAAATTACTAAACTATTCTTTTCTCAGTATGTCCTTTAACCTTTTCCTTATCAGTTCAAACCTTTCCAAAACCTCCCTCTCCTTCCTTCTCTTGTATCTGATTAGCAGGAAGACCACGACTATCACAATCACCAATATTGTGGAAATAGTTAATATGCTCGAATAAGAGGAATATCGCTGAGTTGTTAGAAAATATTCACAGAATTCCCTGTAGTTCCTATCTTCTACACATTTTTTGACCATCTTTATGTTGTAATTTATGTCCTCTGTGAAAGGTGGAATCATGAAGAGCTTTATATCAGCGTTTATTTGCATCAGGGCATCTGCCTGACTCATCACCTTTCCGTATATGGAAATTGTATACTCAAAAAAGTCTATAGCCCTCAGATAGTTTTCTTTTTGATATTCTATAATACCCAAATCCCTTACTTGTTCTCCACTGTTAAAAAGTTTTATAATGTCACTTATGTCCAGGCACTGAAGTAAAAGGACTTCCCTTGCTTTTTCTCTTATACTTTCAAGGTCTAGAAATAGAAGTTCTGTAGCAGATTCCCAATCCTTACCTACTATTAGTATGATTAATTCAGTATTGCTCTCAACTTCATCTTTTGCAGTTACATATAGATAGTATGCCCCCTCTTCAGCACTTTCAGGTACGTTTATGATGACTATGTAATTCTGTGTTTTGTTTGGGTGTATGTCTGTTTTTAGCGGGCTTATGGTTACCCAATGTGAAGGTATACCTTCTATCTCCAGTCTAACAAGGTCTATTTTTTCTGTTCCTACATTCGTGACGTATGCAATAAAACCTGTTTGATTTCCGACGATTGTTGTAAGCCTGTGTGTAGAGACATTTAGAGATAAAGCACTTACAACTACTGGTAGAACAATTCCTACTCCGGCAGATGGTGGTGGAGGAGGTGGGGGTAGGCATGTTTTTACTGAAAATATATCACTTGCGTAGACCAGTGATTCCTTATATTCTAGAATAGCAGTAAAGGTGTAATAACCTGGTTCAGCACCAGAAGGAATATCTAAGGTTGGCATCCTCTGTATACTTGTTTCAACAGAAACGGTTTCATTATACTTATCTATAATTGTACCATTAAAATCTGTTATTTGATAGGTCATGTTAACGTTAACAGTTCCGTTAGGAGAAGTCTTCGTGATGGTGACTGTTGAGTATATATCTTCGCCCTGACAAACTTCCTTTTTTGCCGAAGGTATAGAAAGGTCAACATCAAAAACTCCGCTTGTGTTGACATGTATAGTCACTGTAATCGATAGTTGTTGGTCTTCTGCTTGTGCGTATATGTACCCACTATAATTCCCTCTTGAAGCATTCCTCGGTATCTCTATCATAACATCTACTCCTACTGCTGTTTCAAACACATACGTGGAGTTTGACGAAAAGCTGATCCAGTCTCCTGGCAGACCAGAGCTTTTATTCAAAGAAACATTTGTACCGTAACATGGGTAGAGTAGCCATAAGTATACAGTTTCGTTAGTAGAATCTCCTGGCATCATCGTCTTCTCTATATTTGAAGGGGACGCTGACAAAGTGCCTATACCACTTTTTATCCTGAACTGCTTCTCATAATATTTGAACTCGTTATTGTAGCTGAAGTTGCTTTCAACTGTGTACAAACCAGCTGAATCATTGGATTGAACAGAATAGTTTGTAGTAAAATTTTTTGTTTCACCTGCATTTAAAACAGTATCTTGCCAGACATCGCTTTGAATCTCTGAGTAAGAAAGATCAAAAATTCTAGTTGTAAGGTTGCCAGAAGTTCCTAGATTACCTCTATTCTCCAATGTTGTTGTTACGTCTGCAACCTCTGGCTCACAGTAAGAAGTTTTGTCTGTTATCAAAGAGATGAAGATATTTTCTTTAGAGGCTACGCTACTGTTCATCACGGTTTCTCTGGCACCCTTTACAGAAAAGGGGACTAAAAAAAGCATCAGAAGAATTATTAAAAAGTATTTTTTCTCAAAACTCATATTTTAAATTAAAAGTTGTAAGAAGATAAGAATTTAAAAAGTTGTTAATATGAAAAAAATGATTTTTTTACTATTTTTGTTATTCGTAGTCTTTCAAATAATGGCAGGAGCACAAGAAAGTCCTACCTATCCGATGAACGTCTCCCTCATAAGTGTTTATTCCCTGACCATAAGCGATAAGTTGGCAGAGGGTGTGTGGTTCACAAACGAGACAGGATATAAGGTGAACATACAGTACCCACTGCTCTCTGGTTCTTCTGACAACAACGCGACATGGAACTACAACGCTACAGACGATAAGACAGAATACTGGATATACGTTTCTGGTAGTGTTTTGGTAGACATCTGTAATGGCGCGAAGGATAATCTATGTTCTAATCCAGATTGTGCTGGTGTAGACAACGAGGAAATTGTGATAGGAAACGTAACTTGGAACAGCACGACCACAAACGATGCATCATACCCCTCTATCCTTAGTTCGATCCCGATGGTAAAAGGCTATGATAATACCAATAAAATTTTTAACATAGGTTCAGACACTTATGTTTATTTAAGGTACTGGTTGGATATCCCTCCAGCCTATCCTGCATACAATTACAGCACGATATACAAAATACAGGCCGTGCTTGCTGGTGAGACATGTGTATAAAAAGTTTTTGATAATCTGCATGCTGTTACTTTTGGTAAAGCCAGTTATGGCCACAGAAGGCCTTGGCATAGGACCTGCAAAATTAGAGATAGATGTAAGTCCTACAGAAGAACACTTAGTCTATATTTTCCTTTTTAATCCAAGTGATCAAGATTCAGATGTCAACTTAAGCGTCTATTGTGCCAACTGTGTTCAAGATTTTAAAATTCTTGGATATGCCTTAGGCAAAGTTAATTATAGTGTAGACTTTATAGAAGTCATCCCATCTTCTCTGCTTGTAGAAAAGAACACTTCAGTTTTTGAAGGAGAATATATTGTAGTAAGCATAAGGATGCCTTTGTTTATTAAAAAAGAACTTAGGTTTTCTGGAAACAGGTCTATTTTCTACCATACTCTAATCTCAAGTATAGATGATTTCGACATAAGAGTTGTTGCAGAAACTGGAAAGATTATGAAGATTTCTGTAGTTAGCTATATCAAGATAAATGTAAGGAAGAACATAGTCTACACCTTGATTACTATCTCTTTGATAATACTTTTTGTAGTTATTATTTTCTTGGCTAAGTCGAAAAAACCAAAATCGAGGAAAAGGAGAAGGTAACCCTATTTCTTTTTTTTGGGTTTAAACTTCTTTGAGATTGTCCTTCGGAACATCAGAGTTGCTATGACAATTATTACAAGTACGATTATTATTATTACGCTGCCTAGGGGCACTCCTTTTATGTTCATCTGGAAATCTGATCCAACGGCCGGTACGGCTCCCATGGCCCCAAAAGTTGACCAGAAGGCCGAAAGAGTTATCCCGCCTTTCAAAATCTTATTATCTACAATCAGGGTTGGATAAGGTATGACTAACTCTCCATTATAGTCTGGGTTAACAAGCCTGACCAAAAAGTTTATAGACTCTGGAGTGAAGAGAACAAGGTCTTTTTTAATGAAAGCATTTGGAGTGATGTAAACTGTTATAGGAATCGCAGCATCAGGACCAGTCTTGTTTGGCACGTATACTTCTGTTGGATCAAACCTGAAGAACTGTGTGTAATCTTCCCTTATCTCCCCGATCTTTAAACCGAGAAATCTTGCATCATAGCTGCAGTTTCTACATTCAAACATGAGTCTTGCTTTTATATCATAATCTCCGGGATTATAGGTTATTATTGTCACAGAGTATGGTTTTCCTATGAATGTATTTAGGTTAATCCTTGTAGGACCCATCCCTATTCCAACACCTGCTAATACCTCTGGCAAGAAGATTGCAAAAGAAAATAAGGTAAAAAATACTAACTTTTTCAGGCTTCCCATAATTTACTGTATTATCCTTTCTTATTTAAGTTTTTATCTAACAGCTGCAGGCCGTGTTATCACAGTTTAACGTATATTCCACTATTTTGAATTTATATGTAGTGTTGTAGACACCTGATGTCATTGTGTCTGGATTTGGGTCCAGCCAGTATCTTAGATAAATGTCAGCAGATGCTGGTAAGCTGGTATTAACAGCTTGGTATTGAAATTCGCCTGTACCCAGGAATTCAGAATAACTCTGAGTAGGTGTTGTTGGTACATTTGTAGGTGTTGTTCCGTTGCCCCATTCGATTCCTTCACTTCCTTGCGCCCCTGCAGTTGTATATAGGTAATCCGACCCTGCAGCACAATCACCGCTTATACAAGTCAAGTTACCACAAACACAGTGGCATACCATTATAGGTGCTGTATTTCCTGCGACTGCAGTTATATTATACACAGTCCCACCACCAGCACCAATGAAGTTTCCAGTTCCATTGTTCCATGCATCCATCTCAGTTAGGTTATATTGGACACCAGTTACAGAGCCTGTATCGTTTGTGAAGAAAATACCCGCAGTTAAGTTATTAGACATCGTGAAGCTAATGTATTGTTGAATTGTAGCATTCATTGGTCCTCCATATTGTTCTGTAACAGCAAAAATTCCTGGTAAAGATACCAGTAATAAGCTGATGACGATTGCTGAAAAGGATAAAGCAAACAGTGTATTTCCTTTACTGCTTATGTCCATAATATTATTTTTATATTTTCCCATATTTAAGCACTATTGTTAACTATTAATTACTAAACTAATTTTCCGTTTAACCAGATTTTTTGACAAGGCTGCCTTGCAACTCAGATTCCTCACTGTTTATAGGTCTGAACCCTTTACCAAACTTTTCCATCAGACTTTTCAGATAATGAAGTGTGAGAGGACCTTCCCTTCTTATATAGATAACTTCTTCTCCTTTGAGTTCAGAAGCATATCTTATCACCGTGTTTCTACTAACACCTATCATTTCAGAAAGATTTTGAGTAGTCAATCCTCCAGGATGCTTACTTAAAACCCTGATTATATCATTCTTGACGTTTGGTTTTTTATTAACACCAACCATTCTTAACACCGTTAGCAAGAGCCTCCTGTCAAGACTGCCTTGTAAGTCGCAGTCGTGTTATAATCTCCTGAAGGAATGGCAGCAGGAGCATAGAACCAATATCTTAAATAGATACTATCATCTGCATCCAGTCCATAGGCAGTCCTATTATCCGAATAACTCAGAGTAAGCCTGTTAGTTGTATCATAAACAGGGTTGTCAATATCATTAGAACTTGAATTGCTCCAAGAGACATTGTTTATGGCAACTTCGAAGCTGCCACAACTCCCTCCTGAGCATGCCATGTCGTCGTTTCCTTTCTGACAGATGTCTATCAAAGCAGTTCCGTTGTTAGTTATCCAGTATTCTGTCTTATCGTCTGTAGCGTTGTAGTTCCATGTCGCGTTGTTCCATGTCCCTATCTGTACGTTGTATTGTTCGTTGCTTGCTGCACCTGTCTTGTTAGTGAAGAATACACCCCTGACCAGTTCGTCTGAAAGGACTATGCTTATCAGTCCGCCAGAGACGTTCAAAGGTAGTAACATACTTGATTTCGTATAGTTTTGTGTAGCCGAGCAATTACAAAGATAATAGTAATAGCCTATGTCTAGGGTTTGGGTGTCATTATCCTCTGGTAATAGAGTTGTATTTCTAAATAGCTGAGAATCGACCTGTCCTGTGTTTGACCAACATGAGAAGTTAGTCTGAGTAGGATAGATTACTCTGTTTTCATAAAGTTCTTTTATCTCATCTGCTGTTAAACTTCTGTTCCAGATACGAACTTCATCTATTGTTCCATTAACATTCTCTCCAATTATCAAATCATTATCATTTAGGTTAATAGAGCCAGTCAAGGCAGTAGAATTCTTCAACTCTCCATCCAAGTATAGCCCAATCCCAGTTCCATTATAAGTAAGAACTACATGTTTCCAATCTTCTGTTGTCTGTGTATTAACTCCTTTTCCATTGATGACTCCATGTATTTTTGAAGTATTGTCTACTTGTATTGCATACACGTCTCCCTTGCCCACTATTGTTTTTGGAGGTGTATATTCGACGTAGAGAGTTGGATCAGGAGTAGCAGAGAATTCCTCACTGTATATTTCACTATAATGAGTAGAGCCTGCAAGTTCACTATCTGCCTGTAACCCTATTGCAAACCAGTCTTGAGAGAGCTGACTTTGTAAATCTGAATCAGCCGAAGAATTTAAGTCAATTTGTTTGTTTGTCCCTACGACTGGAAAGCCAGTAACATCAGCATAGACAGTTCCCTGACCAGCTTCACCCCAAATGCTTTGGTATGAGCTAGTACTCGGTCTAACTCCAAGCATCTCATGTATGTGAGAATCTTGATTGTTTAGAGATCCATGATATTTGAAGGTTGTATTTGTTATTGTTGCCCCATAAGGAATACTACTGATATCCCACTCAACAAAACCTCGTAATATTCTGTTATTCACTGGAAAAGGTGTATAAAAAATTCCCATGGAAAAGGTGTTATAGTTTGTTTTATCTCCATTATATGTCGAACCTAAAGTATCAAACCACGCTGTTCCATCTACTGTTGGATTACCAAATGATTGTGTTAAAGTCTTGCTTACTGACGATTCACGATTTTTTACCCACACTTCGATTGTAATATTACCACTTATATTCAAACTACTCGAATCAGGAATAGTAACATTATTACTTGTATTAAAGTCTAAACTACTGCCAAACCTTCCAGTAGACCATGTAGGACTATTGTATGACATACCAGTGTTGTCATAACCAGATGAATCATAAACTGTAGTGCCAATACCTTCATCAAACTTCCAATACCCCACAAGTCCAGAAGTATTAACAGCATCAGTCGTATTGCTCATTACCAAAATAGGCTTAGCTT